>Ga0137412_10001170_pt1 | contig 19955 bp, 15 predicted proteins | sample CZODoug2_1_16fun_FD_122160 | JGI IMG/M metagenome (GOLD analysis project Ga0137412, IMG submission 122160) | Vadose zone soil fungal communities from Angelo Coast Range Reserve, California, USA - CZODoug2_1_16fungal (Hybrid Assembly) | ecosystem: Environmental > Terrestrial > Soil > Vadose zone...
CGCCACCGGGTCGTCGCCGAAGTGCCAGTTCAGAACGCCGGGCAGCGTGCCGTCGGCCTTTGTCTGGCCCAGGAACTGATCGAGCCACGGGTGGTTGTAGCCGCTGTAGGACGGACCGACGATGAGCGCGGACGGGCTCAGCCGGCGAATCTCACGTACTGCCGTGTCCCACATCTGGAAGTACTGCGGGCTGTTGACGCCGCGTTGCCAGAAGCTCGTGCCGTCCGGCTCGTTCCAGATGTCGTAGGCGACGCGCAGCCCCGATGCCTGCACGTCGGCAACTACCTGGTCGACGAAGGTGACGAAGTTGGAGCAGTCGTTGTTGTCGCAGGGCTCGATCGTGTTCGGCGGCTGGCCACTTCCGGCGCCGTAGAGATCCGAGACCAGCAAGTCGTAGCGGGCGTTGTACGCGGGCGCGGTGACGCGTCGAGCCTGGGCCAGCGCCGAGGCAATCCGCGCGCGGTAGTTCGGCCCCGCGGCGTAGTTGTCGCCGATCCACCCTTCGCCGCTGAGGCTGGCCCCGCCGCCGCGGAACAGGGTGGGCGCGAGCGGCTGGAGGAAGCTGTCGGCCGGGCCGGAGCCGTCTTGCGTGAGCCCGTAGAGAAAGCCGGAGCCGACGTGTGTGGGTGCTGGACCGACGTGCGACACGTCCACGGTGACTGTCGTGTCCGGCGCGTTCGCCGCGGCCGGGATAGCGGGAATCACGATGGACGCGCAGGTCAGCAGGACGGCTAGGGCAATCGCGATCCGTCTCATTGTTCCTCCAGCAGAAGGGAGATGTTTGCGTCATCGCGCACGAATACCGGAATCCGTTCCAGCGGCGCGTCGACGGTGACCTCGCCGCCGCCGGTGTATCGACGGCGGGTGTTCGGGTCAGTCCAATCGGCGCCGGATGGCAGGTATACGCGGCGGGTTCGCGCGCCGAGCTCCGTGACGGGCGCGACCAGGACGTTGCTGCCGAGAAGGAATTGGTCTTCGATCGGCCAGGCGATCGGGTCGTCGGGGAACTCGAGGAAAAGCGGCCGCATCGGCGGTACGCCGGTCTCCGACGCGTAGTCCAACTGGTCCAGCAGGTACGGGGTGAGGCGGGTTCGCAGCTCGAGCTGGGCCCGCAGCACCTCGTAGGCCCGCTCGCCGTAACTCCACAGTTCGTTGGGCCCGCCGGTGTGGCCGGCGCCGTGGCCGACGTGCGGCAGGCGGTGGCCGTGCATTCTCAGCAGCGGGCAGAACACCGCGTACTGGAACCAGCGGATCACGAGCTCCCGGTACTCCTCCGACGTCGGGTCGCCGCCGGTGAAACCGCCGATGTCGGTTGTCCACCACGGGATGCCACTGAGCGCTGCGTTGAGTCCGGCCCGGATCTGCACGGCGAGCGATTCGAACGTCGCGGGGATATCGCCCGACCAGAGGGCGGCGCCATAGCGTTGGCTGCCCGCCCAGGCCGAACGGACCAGGGAGATGACGTCGTCGTAGCCCTCGGCCCGCATGTGCTCGTAGACACCGCGTGCGTGTTCCCTGGGGTAGATGTTCGCAACTTCCCGGCCCGGGCCCGCGGCGTACAGCAGGTTGTTGTGCTGCTCAGGGAAGATCTCGGGTTCGCAGGCGTCCAGCCAGAAGGCCTCGATGCCGTAGGCCGCATAGTTGTCGCGCAGCTTGCTCCACAGGTATTCGCGGGCGCGTGGCTCGGTGGAGTCGTAGAAGGCGACGCCCAGTTCGGCTCCGTGGAAGCCGGCGTCGGAGAACGTGTGATGGAACGGCGTGCCCGACTCGGTGCCGACCAGCAGCCCGGTGTCGCGCAGGTGCGCGTAATCGTCGCTGAGCGGATTGACCGACGGCCAGACCGAGACCATCACGCGAACGCCCATCGCCGCGAGTTCTTTCACCATTGCGGCGGGATCGGGCCAGTCCTGCTCGTCGAACCTCCAGTCGCCGAGATGCGGCCAGTGGAAGTAGTCGATCACGATCACCGAGAGTGGGATGTCGCGTCGCGCGTGCTCCCGCGCCACCTCGAGCAGTTCGTCCTGGCTGCTGTACCGCAGCCGTGACTGCCAGAGGCCGGCGGCCCAGCGCGGGAAAGTCGGTGCGTGTCCGGTCGCATCGGCATAGTTCGTCAGGAGATCCGTCGGCTTGCGACCGGTGGTGACCCAGTAGTCGAGCTGTCGGCTCGAGTCGGCGACCCATCGGGTGCCGTTCGCGGCCAGCTCCACGCGTCCTACAGCCGGGCTGTTCCACAGCATCCCGTAACCCCGGCTGGACATCAGAAACGGAATCGAGACCTCGGCGTTGCGTTGGACCAGGTCCAGGACGAGGCCCTTCTGATCGAGTCGCCCGTGCTGGTGCTGTCCGAGGCCGTAGATCCTTTCGTCGTCGTAGGCGGCGAATCGCTGCTCGATCCGGTAGTAGCCATCGCCGTTGGCGGTGAAGGCTCTCGGTCCAGGCCAGGCGAAGTGGCCTGGCACCTCGCGAGTCAGCTCGGCGCCGCTGCTGGTTCGCGTGAACCGCAGCGAGCCGGAACGGTCCAACGTGACCGTGAGCTCGCCGACGATCAGCCGCTGTCCGTCAGCTTCGGCGTCCTCGACAACGGCCTCGCCGTCCGACGCCGGGCGGTCGAGGGCACCCGGAAGATCGTCGACTACAGCATGCCGGGCCGCGCGAACCCGGACGCTGTCGCGCCCCCACGGTTCGACCTGCAGGACGTGTGAAGCGTCTCGATACTCCAGGATTGGCCGGCCGGGCACGCTCAAGGTGGACCGCCTTTCGGGGTGAGGTACCAACGTCCTAGTCCTTGACCGCGCCGCGGGTGACTCCGGCGGCGATGTAGCGCTGCGCCAGGACGAGCAGGACAGCCGCTGGAGCGGAGGCCAGAACCGCGGTTGCCATCACCGAGTTCCAACTGGTGGTGTTGGTTCCGGCACCGATGAAGCTGTACAGCCCGACTGAGATCGGTGTGCTGTCCGTAGCGCCGAGATTCAACGTCGACGCGAACAGGAAATCGCCCCAGGCGAAGAGGAAAGCGAACAGAGCCGAGGTGATGACCGCGTTCCGGCTCACCGGCAGAACGACCGAGAGCAGGACGCGGATCGACCCGGCGCCGTCGATGCGAGCCGCCTCGATCAACTCCCTCGGGATCGCGACCATGAACGCGCGCAGGATCAGCACTGCGAACGGCACCGCCAAGGTGCTGTCGGCGAGGATGAGCCCGCCGACGCTGTTCAGCAGGTGCAGCGGCAAGAAGATCCGGTAGAGCGCGTTCGCCATCACGATGCCGGGAATGAGCTGGGCCACCAGCAGGAACAAGATCACCGCCTGCGCGCCCCGAGCGCGCAGGATCGAGATCGCATAGCTCGCCGGCGTCGCGATGAGCAGGGCCAGCACGGTCGTGCCCAGGGCTACGACCACGGAGGTCACGAAGTGCCGGCCCTGTTCACGCAACGCATCGCGGTACCCGCTCAACGTGCCGCCGATCGGCAGCCAGTGCGGTGACGGAAGGGCGATCTGCGCATTCGTCTGGAAGGACGCGTTCACCATCCAGTAGAGCGGGAACAGCATGACCGCGAGGATCAGCACGCCGATACCGGTGCGTGTCCATCCGGCGGGTCCGGACCGTCGAGCCGATCGGGCGGCCATGTCAGCGGCCCTCGCCTTCGCTGCGCCGCGATCGCAGGTAGATCAGCGAGAGCACGAGGGACACGACGATGAGTACGTTTCCGACCGCGGCGCCGGCGCCGAAGCGGGACAACCCGCCGAACGAGAGCTGGTAGCCGTAGGTGGTGAGATTCTGCGTGGCGTTCGCCGGGCCGCCCTTGGTCAGGACCCAGATGACGTCGAAGACCTTGAGCGTGTAGATGAGCCCGAGCGTGCTCACCACCGTCAACACCGGCCGCAGCATCGGCAACGTGATCGACCAGAACTGGCGGAGGCCGCCGGCGCCGTCGAGAGCCGATGCCTCGTACAGCTCGGCCGGAATGGTCTGCAGTCCCCCGTAGAGGATGACCATGTTGAACGGGATGCCGATCCAGATGTTGCAGATCAGTACGCCGGCCATCGCGGTGTGATAGCCCGTCAACCATGGCACCGGCGTACCCACCAGATGCAGGTCCAGCAGGATGCGGTTGACGATTCCGTTATTGGTGTCCAGCATCCATCGGAAGACGGTGCCCGACACCACGAGGGGAAGCAGCCAGGGCACGAGCAGCAGCGATCGCAGCAGCGCGTTCAGCGGAAAGTTCCGGACGAAGAAGACGGCCAGCCCCAGCCCGATCGTGAGCTGGAAGAAGATCGACAGCAACGTGAACTCGATCGTGTTGCCGACGGCGGTACGAAACACCGGGTCGTGCCACAGGTGCGTGTAGTTGCGCAGGCCTACGTACGGCGCGGCGCCGGTGTAGAGCGAGCTGAGGTTGTAGTCCTGCAGCGATACCTGAACGTTCTTCGCCAGCGGGTAGACGAAGAACAGCACGGCGAACACGAGTACGGGCAACAGGAAGGCAAGCGGCACGGCGGCCGCCCGTGCCGGCCGCCGCACCCGGCGGCGGCGCGCGTCCTTGCCCACCCAACCCTGCGCGGGCAGGGACGCGATTGCGCGGGACATTCGGCTCACTACCTCAGCTCACGGCCTGCTTCTGCGCGGCGTCCAGAGCCGCCTGAGGCGACGACCGCCCGGAAAGCGCTGCCTGGACAGCCGTCCATAGCGCCTCGCTGTACTTCGGGTAGTCCGGCCCGAGGTCGACCGTGCGGCCCTTGGCTCCGGCGATCTCGTCCACGAAGGTCTTCATCTCCGGGACGCTGGCCGGCAGTTCGGCGGCGGCCGACTGATTCGCCGGCACGTAGTTGACCATCTTCGACCACGTCACCGCGTTGCCCGCCGCGGTCATGCACTTGATGACGTCAACTGCCTTGTCCGACTTCGAACCCTGGGCTGCGGCCCATACCTCGCCGCCGAGCGGGCTGGACGAGGTGCCGCCCGAGTCGGGGACCGGCATGGTCACCACACCGAAGTCCGTACCGGCCTTCTTCAACAGCGGCAGTTGCCACGGTCCGTTGACCATCATGGCCAGCGTGCCGTTGGCGAACTGTTCCTCGACGTTGGCCTGGTTCCAGGTCAGGACGTCCTTCGGCATCGAGCCGGCCTTGAGCATGTCGGACACCAACTGCAGGGCAGACACGGCTTGCGGTGAGTTCAACGTCTTGAGGTCGGCACCCCCGCTGAAGAACAGCGCCTCGAACTGGAAGCTGCCCTCCTCGGTGGCCGGAAGCGCCATGCCGAGCCCGAAGTGCTTGGTACCACTCGACAGTTTGGCGGCGTCGGCCTTCAGCTCCGACCACGTCTTGGGCGGCTGCAAGCCGGCGGCCGTGAACTGCTTCTTGTGGTAGTAGAGGGCAAGGTCGTTCACGCCGGAGGCGAGTCCGTACACCTTCCCCTGGTACGTGCTCGCGGCGATGACGTTGGGGTAGAAGCCGTCGGTCGACAACCCCTTCGCGGACAGATCGACAAGCGCTCCCGTCGCCGCGATCTGGTCGAGGTCCGGGTTGTCGACCAGGACGAGGTCCGGCAGCGAGTGGGCACCGACGAGTTGCAGCAGCCGGGTCCGCAGATCCTGGACCACCTGACGCTTGATCGTGACGCCGACCTGCGACGCGCAGCTGTCGAGCATCGTGCCGAGCGCGCTCTTGGTCGGCTCCGTGCCGTAGTAGTCCATCTCGCTGAGCGTGACGCTGGGCGAGGTCTTCGAACCTGAGCTGGTGGACCCGCCACCGCCCTTGCTGCTGCTACACGCGGCCAGGGCCAGGATGCCGGCGGCGACCGTGGCGCCGATGAGCCGCCGCCGCCCGATGAACACACGATCAGCCATCATTGTCTCCCGATTCATCGAAACCTTTCGACTGCGGGAACCATAGGAGCAGACACGAGTTCCATCAAGGATTCGTTACCAAAACGTGACCCTGGCTGACCGGTACGGCCTATCTCGACTCGGGATGCGTTAGCATCTCATCGAATCATTTCGAGAGGACGGTCATGCCCACTAGTGTTACCGATGTCGCCCGGCACGCCGGCGTGTCGGTCAGCACCGTCTCCTACGTTTTGTCGGGCAACCGGCCGATCTCGGAGAAGACGAAACAGCGCGTCCTCGCCAGCATCGCCGAGCTCGGCTTCCAGCCCCACGCGGGCGCGCGGTCGATCCGAGCGCGCGCGACGAACATCTTCGCCCTCGTGATGCCGATCGAGCGCGATGTTCGCGCCGATGTCCAGATGCGATTCGTGCTCGGCGTGCTGCGGGCCGCGCGGGCCAAGGGAAAGAACCTGCTACTGCTCCCGGCCGAGGACGGGATGGACGAGCTGGCGCGTCTGACCGCGAGCTCGGCCGTAGATGGCGTGCTGGCAATGGAGATCCGCGTTCACGATCCACGCGTGGCCACGCTCGCCACGTTGAGCAAACCCGTCGTGCTCATCGGCACGCCGGAGGACCCGCACCGGCTCGCGCACATCGACTTCGACTTCGCCGCCGCCGGGGCGTTGTGCGCCGAATACCTCGCGGACTTGGGTCACCAGCAGGTCGCGTATCTCGGCCAATCGCAGGACACGTTTGCTCGCGAGGCCGGATACGCCGTGCGCGCACGGAACGGCGCACTGCAGACGCTGGCCGCACGCGGAATGCGAGCCCAGGCCCTGACGGTCGAGCTGGGACGTAGCGGAGTCACCGAAGCGCTGGAGCGCCTGTTCCAGGTTCAGCCGGAGACGACGGCCCTGATCGTCTACAACGAGCTGGCGCTGCCGAACATCCTGATGAGGCTCAACGAACTCGATATCCGAGTCCCGGCCGACATGTCGGTGGTCGCGCTGTGCCCCGAAGACCAAGCCGCCGACGCCGCACCGTCGGTCTCGAACGTCTCACTCCCGGCGATCGAACTCGGCACGCTCGCCGTGGAACAGCTCCTCGAGCTCCTCGACGGCACCAGGCCGGAGCCGGTTCTCTTGTCCCCCACCCTCACCCCACGCGGTAGCGCCACTCGGCGCTCCTAATACCCAAGAGTGTCGTGGCCGCTTGACCACTACTCGAGTCACGCACCATCATCTACCATAGTGTCGAATAATCAACGTTGGCGCCTAACCCACTACGGGCAGGAGGCGAGCCTTGTTCGCGGTGTACGCCGAGCAGGTCGACGGGCATGATCCGTTGTCGGGGCTGCGGGTCGGTGAGCGGCCGGATCCAGATGTGCCGGCGGGCTGGATCCGAGTGCACGTGGAAGCGGCCTCGTTGAATCACCACGACATCTGGTCGCTGCGCGGGGCCGGTCTGCCACCGGAACGTCTGCCGATGATCCTCGGCTGCGACGCGGCCGGGTACGACGAGGCTGGAGAGCCCGTGGTCGTCCACGCTGTGATCGCCGATCCCGAAGCCCGCGGCGACGAGACGTTCGATCCGCGACGCACTCTGCTGAGCGAGATCCACCAAGGCACTTTCGCCGAGGAGGTCGTCGTTCCTCGACGCAACGTGCTGCGGCGGCCGTCGTCATTGTCCGCGACCGACGCGGCCTGCCTGCCGACCTCGTGGCTCACGGCGTACCGCATGCTGTTCACTCGCAGTGGCCTTCGCCCTGGGGACACGGTGCTCGTTCAGGGCGCCGGCGGCGGCGTGGCCACTGCGTTGATCTCGCTGGCGCGCGTCGGCGGGTTCCACGTGTGGGCGACCAGCCGGGACGAGAAGCGCGGCGCCCGCGCGCTCGAACTCGGCGCCCACGAGGTGTTCGCGAGTGGCTCGCGCCTCCCCCGGCGAGTGGACGCCGTGATGGACACGGTCGGCGAGGCGACGTGGGAGCACTCGATTCGCTCGTTGCGCCCCGGTGGCACCGTGGTGACGACCGGGGTGACGAGCGGTGCAACGCTGTCGAACGTCGACCTCAACCGGATCTTCCTCCTGCAGCTGAGCGTGGTCGGCTCGACAATGGGCACTCGGGCGGAGCTGCAGGCTCTGATCGATCTCCTCGATGCCACCGGGGTGCGGCCGGTCATCGACACGATCTTGCCGATAGCACAAGCCGCAACGGGAATCCGCCGGATGCTCGACGGCACGATCTTCGGCAAGATCGTCTTTACGCTCTGACCGGCCGGCCCGAGCGCTGGCTGTTGGCCGGGCTCAGCAGCCGGCCGATGTCGAGGGCATGATCCGGGTGGTCGGCCGGGACGATGCCGGAGTAGATGGCGGTCCAGCAGCTGGGGCAGGACAGCTGTCGAAAGACCACCTCGGTGTCGACGTAGAGATCCGGAGCCGACGTGACCTGGCGCCCCGCCGCTGACGAAGGGCCGTCGTAGCGCGCCAAGCGCAGAAGATTGCCCTCCCGTACATCTCCGAGCGTGCGCCCGCAGTGCCGGCAGGCGACAACCGTGGCGTTGCCCGCGGCGACCTCGACCAGATTGTCGTCGAGCCTGCGACCAGTCGAGGCGTCAACGTCAGCGGCGTCCGCGTCGCGCATCTCGCTTCGACGGCGTCGCTGCGCCCGCGCCGCGTCGCGTTCTCGCGCAGTCGCAACCGAGTCGACCTGACCGGCGACCAGCACCACGCCATAGCCTTCGAGAGCGCCGGCGACCGTCACCTTGTCCTCGTTCAGGTCGACGGCCACATCCTCCGGATCACGGAGCAAGGGATCACCGTAGCCACCGCCGCCCTGCCAGTGCAGATAGAGCACATCGTTGGTGCCGACAACAGTCTCCTCGTAACAGGGACGCAGTTCCTGGTCACCGCCGAGGGATTCGAGCGAGTCAGGCACACCGCCGTCGGTGAACGTGGCGCCCACCATCGCATCGCGAGCGATGATGCCGATCGCTGTGTTTCCGGGATACCCACCGGCGATGCCGTTGTTCTGGGACACGGCCTTGCCCGACGACGCCACCACGAGCCCGACCGGTTCGTTGGTGCCGTACGGCATGATCGCGACCGAGCCGCTGAGCCCGCCCCGGTGGCGCCCGGGACCACCCGAGTCAGGCTCTTCGCGGCGCCACAGTGTCAGCAGCGGGTGGGCATACTCGTTCATCTCGACGTCGGGGATCCGCCCCATCGGTATACAGGCCAGGCCACCGGTATCCATTCCATCCACCGTTGGCCGTGCTCCGTAGCCGGCCGCCATGACGTCCATGACGATGTGGATGAACGGGAAGTCCTGCTCGCCCCGCTGGTCCACCCCGGCGAGCACGGCGGTGTCGTGGGTTCCACAGCAGTAGGCCCGTACGTTGTCGATCAGGTCCTCGGAGAGTTCCAGCATTTGCGCGAGGCATTCGGTGACCAGCGAGCCGGTCAGCCACGCAGGGCCGATCGGCGCTCGGCTGAGCGCAGCCGGGAAGGTCGCGTTGTTGATCGTGCCTTGCTCCGAGACCAGGTCGAAACAGCGCATGAGTCCGCCGGCCGACCACGGGATGTCGTACGCCAGAATCGGAAGGAGAGCCAGCATCACTCCGCCCCGCATCCCGCCGTAGGCGCAGTTGATGACGCCCGCTTGTTTATCGGTGCCGGTGAAGTCGAAGGTCAGGTGGCCGTCCTTCTTCGTCATCGCAACGGTGATCTTGTAGACGCCACGATCACCGGTGAAGGCTTGGTCCTGGTAGCCGGTGGCACTCCACGTGCCGTCCGGAAGTTCACGCAACTTCGTCCGCAAGCGGGACTCCGCGTCAGACATCATGCGTTTCATCACGGCCTTGACGGTGTCGGCCCCGTACTGCTCGATCACGGATAGGAGCCGGGAACGGGCCACCGTGTTCGCACCGATCTTGGCCCGCAGGTCCAGCCCGACGAGCAGCGGTACCCGCGAACGCCGGACCCACAGATCGGCAATGTCTTCCTGGAGTTCGAAGTCACGTACCACCTTGACCGGTGGCGTGGGTACCGCTTCGGAGAACACGTCCTGCGCGGCGGGCGAGAAAGAGCCCAGCCCGACGCCGCCGAGATCCATCTCGTGGCACACCGCACTCGTCCAGGCGAACAACGTGCCCTCGTGAAAGATCGGCTGGAACACGATGACGTCGTTCTGGTGCAGCCCGCCGCCGATCCACGGGTCGTTGCACAAGAACATGTCGCCCTCGCGGACATCGCGGTTCTTCAAGACCCAGTAGATGGCAAGGTCGACTGCACCCACGAGCATGGTGTTGTAGAGACCTACCTGGACCTCCTGGCCGAGCTCGTCGCTGATCGCGAAATCGAAGTCGTTGGCGTCGGTGACGATCGTGGATCCCGACATCCGCTTCAGCGTCTCGCCCATCTCGTCGGTGACGGACCAGAGCCGGTGGCGCACGACCTCGTAGGTCAGCGGATCCAGGGCATCCGACGCTTGCGCCGTAGTCGTGTGCAACGCCAACGATTCCGGCAACTCCCGCACGAACTCCGCGGGGTCGATGGGACGGCTCGTGTAGCGCTCCGAGCCAAGAATCTGCATGACCATGAGGGAGGGCTCCTACTGGACGATCAGGTTGAGGTTTCCGAGGTGATCGACGGTGGCCGTCGTGCCGCGCGGAACGACCACCGTCGTCGTGGGCACTTCGACGATCGCCGGCCCGGTGAAGGAGTAGCCGGCTTGCAGCTTCCGATAGTCGTAGACCGCCGTCTGCTCGTAACCGCGTGTCCCCAGCCGCACGCTGCGCCTTTCGATCAACGCGTCGGACGCGTCGGCGGTGTCGGCCGCCTCGACGACCGGTAGCGTCGGCGAGAACGGGAACACGCCGGTGGCCCGGACCCGGTCGGTGATGGCTTGGATTCCGGCGTCCCGGAAACCGGTGCCCTCGCCGTACAGCTCGGCGTAGCGGCGCTCGAAGCTGTCCACGGCGTCCGCCAGTACCTGCTCGGTCAGCGCCCCGCTGGGTACTGGTGTAGCGATCTCGGCGAGCTGAGCGGTGAATCGCATGTCGATCTCGCGCTCGAGTATCACGTCCGCGAACTTGAGACCTTGCCGTTCCAGCGCGTCGAGTGCCTGGGTCTCCAACCGGAGCAGGTTCTTCTCGACCCGGGCCGGATCGAGCGGGACGGCGGACGGGTCGGACAGCTCCGCGGACAAGACGACGTTGGACGCCGCGAGGCCGAACGCCGAGAAGGCCGACGCGACCTGTCCCAGCGGGACCACGACATCGCGCACGCCGACCTCGGCGGCGTAGCCGGCACAGTGGGCGGGTCCCGCACCGCCGAACGCGTACAGGATGAAGTTCCGCGGATCGTGTCCGGCCTCGACGACGGCCTTGCGCAGCAGGTCACCGGTCTGCGCGTTCTGGATCGTGTAGATCGCAGCCGCTGCGTCCTCGACCGACAGGCCGAGGGGGTCAGCGATCTGCTTACGGAGCGCGCTCCTCGCCAGATCGATGTCCAGACGCTTCTTGCCACCGAGCAGGCCGCGTTCGGGCAGGATCCCGAGAACCAGGTTGGCATCGGCGATCGTCGGCTCGGTGCCGCCCTGCCCGTAACACGCCGGGCCAGGGACAGCGCCGGCGCTGCGGGGGCCGACCTGAAGGTTGTTCCCGGCATCGAGCCAGGCGATCGCTCCACCACCGGATCCGATGGCGTGTACCTCCAGCGTGGGCACGTTGATCGGATGGTGGTTGATCACCGTCGTCGTCGAGCGCACCGGCTCGCCGTCGACGATCAGCCCGACCAGGAACGTCGTGCCGCCCACGTCGGTCGCGATGATGTTGCGGTGCCCGAGCTGTTTGCCGAGCGATACCGCTCCGACGACGCCGCCGGTCAGCACCGAGCCGACGGTGGTGATCGCGGTGGCAGGTGCCTCCGCGGCGGCTACCGCACCGCCGTTGCTCTGCATGACCAGCAACGGGCCCGCGAGTCGGCGCCTCCGCAACTCCGTCTCGAGGTTGCCGAGGTAGTCACGCAGGCCGGGGCCGATCTGCGCGCTCATGATCGTGGTGGCGTTCCGGGAGAACTCGCGGATGCGTGGGCTCACCTCGCTCGACAGCGAGACGAACACGTCCGGCGCGATCTCGCGGATCAGCTCACGCAGACGCTGCTCGTGCGCGGGATTGCGGAAGGACCACAACAAGGACACCGCGATCGCGCTGACCCCGTCGTCGACGAGCTGGCGAATCGCGACCCGCGCCTTCGCCTCGTCCAGCTTGACGACCACCTTGCCGTCGCGGTCGATCCGCTCGATCACCTCGAGTGCATGCCGCTTCGGCAGCAGCGCGTGCCGCTTGTCCTGGCGCAGGACGTCCTGCAGCTCGTCCGGTGACCGCCCGACGTAGCGGCCCTCCACGTTCATGATGTAGATGGAGTCGCGGTGCCCGATGGTGGTCAGGAATCCGACCGGCGGCACGTTGCCGGTCACCAACGCGTTCAGGGTTGATGTCGTGCCGTGCGCGATGTGCTGGGTCTTGGCCAGCATGTCGTCCAATGTCTCGCCGATCTGCTCGGCGAGACCGCTCAAGACGTCCAGTACCCCCTGGGAGTAGTCCGGAGGTGTGGATGGTGCCTTGGCGGCGACGACCGCGCCGTCGTCGTCATGTAATACGCCGTCGGTGAACGTTCCGCCGACGTCCACCCCGATGACATAGGACATTCGCGGCCGCTCCTTCGTCGACTTCCGTTGAAGAACTCGTGCTTACGTATGTGTTGAGTATTCGACGTATTCGAAACTGAGTCAAGGGACGCCAATCCGAGGTAGAGTCTTGCTTACCGTTACGTCGAAAAATTGACGTTGCGAGCGAACCGACCAACCGGATACCGAACTACCATGACCCACCCAAGGAGGAAGACGTGCGCGTTGGTGATCGATGGGGCGATCGGCTGCCATCCTTCTCGGAAGCAGCAATCCAGCGATACCAGGCCGCCGGGATGTGGCAGGACAGCACGATCAGCGAGCAGCTGCATGCCACCGCTCGGCGCGTTCCCGATCGCCCGGCGGTGGTCGCCCTCGACGGCCGGCTCTCCTACGCCGAGCTCGATGCGCGGACCGACCAGATTGCGGTCGGGCTACGCGAGCTGGGATTGCGTCCCGGTGAGCCCGTCTTGTTCCAGGTGAACAACCGGCTGCACTCGATCCTGGCCTGGTACGGCGTACTGAAGGCCGGGCTGGTGCCAGTGGCTACGCTCGCCCAGCATCGACGTCACGAAATCGACCAGGTCAGCAGCCGCACCGAGGCGGTCGCGCACCTGGTCGATGCCACGCCCGGCGCCAAGTTCGACCTGGTCGGTTTCGCGGCCGAGTGCGCCGCCGGACACGCCACGCTGCGCCACGTGCTGACCATCGGCGCTCCGGCACCTATGGCCGGCAGTACCCGCCTGGAGGACGTCGGCTCAGATGTCGACCCGGTCACGGCCCACGAGACCGTGCGGGCGATTCAGGACGACCTTGATCCGACCGACGTCGCGGTGTTCCAGCTCTCCGGGGGTACGACCGACGTTCCCAAGGTGATCCCGCGCCGGCACGCCGAGTACTGGTACAATGCTCGCGCCTACGCGGAGGGTTTCGGTCTGACCGAACGCGGCCGGGTGGCCCACATCCTGCCGATCATTCACAACGCGGGGATCGTGTGCGGGGTGCACGCCGCCCACAGCGTCGGCGCCTGCCTCCTGCTCGGAACTCCGGACGTCTCGGAGAGCCTCTCGTTCCTGGTAGCCGAGCAGGTCACCCACATCCTGGTCGGGCACGCACACTTCCTGGCCATGGGCGCGAACGGGTTCGCCACCCTGTCCGAATCGCTCGAGAAGATCCTGTTGTCGGGCACGAAGGTGCCGCCAGAACTCTTCGACAGCATCGAGCGTCACGGCGTCTGGAGCGGTCAGAACTTCGGTATGGGGGAAGGCTTCTTCGCGCTGACTCCACCCGACGCGCCCCGCGACGCCCGGCTGCTGTCGGTCGGCGTCCCGTTGTCCGAGCTGGACGAGTTCCGGATCCTCGAGCCGGGCACCGAGCAGGACCTTCCGGACGGCACGACCGGGGAGCTGTGCTGTCGCGGCCCGTACACGCTCCCGGGCTACCTCGATTCCGCGCAACACAACGCCATCGCGTTCACCTCGGACGGCTTCTACCGAACCGGCGACCTCGCGTCCGTACTCACCTTCGACGGCCGGCGCTACCTGTCCATCGACGGGCGGCTCAAGGACGTCATCAGCCGCGGCGGTGAGAAGGTCAACGCCGAGGAGGTCGAGGGTCTGCTGCTTCAGCATCCGGCCATCTCCGAGGCGGCCGTGGTGGCGATGCCCGATGCTCGGCTCGGCGAGCGGGCGTGCGCGTTCGTGGTGGCCCGCGGCGAAGCGATCACGCTCGACGAGCTCCGCGAACACCTGGCCGCCCTGGGGGTGGCCAAGTTCAAGTGGCCCGAGCGCCTCGAATGGGTGCCCCGGCTCCCGCGGTCGAACGTCGGAAAGGTCGACAAGCGGTCGTTGCGGGAAACCGCGGCGGGGCTCGTGTCGGCCGATCTGGCGGGCGCGGCCGGGCGGTGATTGGCCGGCGGGTGAACCGACTCCGCTTCACCCCGCCGGATCGTCCTCGATGTGCGGATGCGGGGCAGTGCTGAATCGCTGCGCCAGCCACCCGCCGATCTCGCGAGCGGCAAGCTGATTGCCGGTGGGCCCGTCGGGGACCAACGGGCCGCCGAAGTGCGTACCGGCCACACGGGCGAGGGTGAAGTCCTGGGCCCCGTGCGCTTCGACGATGGCGCCGACGTCGGCGGGGAAACTCGCCTGGTCGCCGGTGAGCTCGATCAACAGGGTCGGTGCCACGACCTTCGGGATGCATCGCAGGAAGTCGGCCCGGCTGCTCAAGCCCGACCACGTCGACAGCCAGGCCTCAGGCGTGGTGAACCGACCGAAGCCCACGAGCCCGTAGTTGGTGAGATCAGGGCGGCGGCCGAACAGCGAACCGTACGGCCGATCGTTCTGGTCCAAGGACAGGTCGACGCCCCGCAGGTCCGCGTCGGTGCGGTACGTAATCAGCACGCGCGGAGCGAGCGCTCGACGTCGGTCGGCCGGGTCGCGCGTCCTCTCGTAACGACGTTTCGCGTCGCCGACGACGTCGAGCCACTCCCGCGCCCGGGCGTCGATCCGGGCGACCCGGTCACGCTGCGCCTGGCGGTATCGCGCCACGAAGTCCGGCGAATACGACGAGGACTGCGGCGCCGCGCGGAAGCCGTTCGCCTCGGAATAGGGATCGAGATTCGGATCGATCGAAAGCGGGTCGTTCTCGTGGATGACCGACGGGTCGATCATACGAAGTAGCAAGACGCCCGGACCGGGATGCGGTGCCAGGAAGATTGCCGCATCGGGCACCGGCAGATCCGCTTCCGAGAAGCCGGTCGGACGCCCTCCGGGGCCGACCACGAGGCGAGTAGCGGCCGGGCTCCCGGCCTGTTCGTGGTAGTAGGCGAACAGGGCACCGCCACCGGAGTGCCCAAGGGTCGCCACCGCCTCGAAGTCGCGTTGCCGCAGGAAGGACTGGCCGGCGGCCACGTCGAGCAGCGCTTGCTCGTGCAGCAAGGCGATGTCGTTGTTGACCGAACGCGTTCCCTGGGTCCACACGGCAAACCCGCGGGCGAGCAGCTCGGGTACGAGCGGGTGGTGGGTCACGTCTTGCCTCGGATGCATGAGGCACACCACGGTTCGGGCGCCGGGCACGGTCCGCAGCACGCCATCAACCTTGGCGTCATCCTGCGTCTTCAGCGAGTGGGTCGACTCGCTGACGCCGCTGGGCAGCGCCCGCATCGGCTGGTATCGGCCGGCGCCGAGCCTGGTTCGATTCGCGGTCACGTCGACTCGACCCGCATGGAGTCCTTGTCCCATTGGGTGATCCGGGCATCGCGCGTGCCGGCAACGCTGCTGTACCAGACGGCGTGACGGCAACCGGTCGCCCGACGGTCGATCACGATCACTCGGTCGAACTCGATCTCGAAGTACGGTCCCACCTGCGCCAACGAGACTGTCTTGTCGCGGGCAGCGACCTCGGCCACCGGCCGGTTCTCCGGGACGTCGAGGACGTAGAGCGCGCTCATCGCGCCCGTGCGCCCGTAGCGACCTCCGGCGCCGGCGCGGTCCAGCCGGCCGCCCGCTCGAGGATCAACTCGGCTTTGCGGGCAAGTAGCGCTTCCAAGGACGGGGCATCGTCCCTGAGCACGTCCAGCAACGCGGTGATGGTCAGATTGGCGTCGAGATCCTCCTGCGGAGTCACCGGCCTGAGCGCGCGGGTGATCTCGACCATGTAACCGTTCGGATCATGGGTGTAGATCGACTCGATCGTTTCGTGCAGCACTTGCAGTTCGACCGGCCAACGGCTGTTGTCGAGCCGGCGGCGGTACTCCTGGAGATCGTCTTCGCTGTCGACGTGGATCGCGAGATGGCGCGACATCACGAAGAAGTCGGGTACATCGTCCTCGAATCGCGCGTACACGTCACCCTTCGCTCCACGCTCGGGCGGCTCGTACCCGAAGTAGTAGAAGAACGCCAACCGATCGCCGTTCCCGATGTCGAAGAAGAAGTGGATGAAGTCGGGATGGTCGGTGGGTCCCCACCCCGCCGCGCAGATCGAATGCACGACCGGGAAGCCGAGTGCGTCGCGGTAGAACGCGACTGTCGCTGCGGGGTCCAGAGTCGGATAGGCGACGTGGTCGACGCCTCGGACCAGGTGTGGTGTCTCAGCCATCGAAGACCTCCAGGCTTCACGCTGATGTCGTCAGCAACGTCACGTCGTGACCTGCAGCAGCCGGCCGGCGCCGGCAATGGTGGGTGCTTCGCCCAACGCCTTGAGCAGGCTGTACGCCCCCGCCGTCGCGGCCGACAGAACCGGTATCCCGAATTCCGCCTCTGCGCTTTCGATCAGATCCAGCGACGGCATCTGCACACACGCCGACAGCACGAGTGCGTCGACTCCGTTCAGATCGAGCGAGCGCGCAGCCGCCATGACTCGTTCGCCGGACAGGCGGGCGACCTCGGCGTTGTCGGCCACCTCCAGGCAACGCCAGTCGGCGACCTCGAAACCTTCCTCGACGAGGTATTCGACTACCTTCTCGGCCAGCGGCCGGACGTAGGGCGTGACCAGGGCGATTCGGCGGGCGTTCAGCGCTGACAGCCCTTGGATCAGCGCCCCAGCACTGGATCGGACGAGTGCCTTGTCGTCGCGTCCGGAGAGGATCTCTCGGGCGCGTCGCTCCACGCGCTCGTGCTCACCCGGGCCGACCGCCATCACGGCGACCAGGCAGGCGTACAGCACCGCGTCAATCTCGGCGTCAGCAACTTCTTCGACGCACCGCTCCAACTGGTCGTTCATCGCGCGCAACTCTTCGAGCGACACGGTGTGCATACGAGTCCGGCTCGAGTGAAACGAGAAGCGCGCGACCGGATGTCGACCCAACAGCGCCGGCAACTCGGTTTCGACCGTCACGTTGGAACTCGGGACTATCAAGCCGACTCGATGCGTGACCATGCCCGTCCTTCTTCCGCATTGACGCTTCCGCCAAATATTCTACGCGTACGAAGTACGGTTGGACAGGCGCACGGTCAGCGCGATGCTGTGGAACGGGCCACTGACGGCGTTGAGGGCTGGTGATCGTGACGCGGACCTGAAGTCAGCTGTCCGAGCGCGAACCCTGCGCCAGCGCTGCTTCGAGAAGTGCCACGTCCTGTTTCAACAACTCGAGCGCACGCGCCGGGCCGCTGGCCGTCGTGGATCGGTTGTCGGTGGAGCGCAACGAGGCCACGGCCATGTCGGCCAGCGTTGCGGCGATAGCCTGCTCGTCGCCGGCGGTCGACGGGCGATACCACCACGCCACCCAGGTGCACATCCCGATAATCCCGAGCGCAGCAGCACGAGCATCGACCCGGCGAAGTTCGTCACTGGCCATGCCCGCTTCGATGACCGCGACGAACTCCGCGAGTATCCGGCGCCGCCCGTCCGCGTAGGACTTCGCGAGCTCGGGCGGCAATTCCGCGTCGGAACGGACCAGAACCCGGAACCGCTCCGGTTGCCGCGCGTGCCGAAGCGCGGTGTCCAGCACCATCGCGTGCAGTCGCTCAACCGCGGACTTCCCACGGCGGCGCCGCAGCTTCGCCAACTCCTCCGCGGGGGCCAGCGTCAGGTCGCTGACCAGCCGCGCGAGCAGGGCTTCCTTGTTGGCGAAGTAGTGGTAGAGGGCGGGACGGGTGAGACCAGTCGCGTCGGCGATGTCTTTCAACGTCGTTGCGGCAAAGCCACGCTGGGCGAACAGGCGCGTCGCCTCGACCAGTATCTGGTTCTCGATCAGGCCCCACCGGGCACCGCGGGCGGGTTCGGCCGGCTCGTCCTTGGCTCGCACCACTGTTCGCTTGGTGCCCCGGTCTGACGACGCCACGGCCGACAGCCTAACGGGTGGACGTATTGAGCTTCGACTCGTCGCTGATCAAGTAGCCGCAGAACCTGCGGTCGGGGTCCCACGCGCGGCGAACCTTCTGTAGGCGCTCGAAGTTGTCCGCCGCGAGGAACTGATCCGTACGGCGGGTGAAGTCCGTGTCGCCGAGATACACACCCTTCCCGAGGTCGGCCGCGAGCTCGGCCGTGTTGCCGTGTACCCAGTCGCCGAAGCGCTCGTCGTCGTCAGCATCGGCATAGCAGACGTAGGTCGACACCAGTCCCGTTCCTTCGATCGAGAAGGCCATGTCTGGGAGCTCACGCGCGGGCGACCAGCCGAACCACATCGACCAGGCGCGCTCAGTAGGCAGGCCGGCCCACAGCTTCTGTAGCCTCGGTGCCAGTTCCGCCGCTCGGGCATCGGTCCACGTGTTGTCAACTCGCCATCGATAGCCCTCGGGGTTCTGTAGACCGAGAAGCAGGTTCTGCTCGGGGATGCTCGTCTCGCCTCGGACCCGGCCGAGGCTCTGGATCGGACATGCGTCGAACTCCGCCAGGAGCGGTACGGCCTCAGCCACGGAATCCGCCATTGCCACGGTGTGCATGATGACGACCGTTCCATCGGGCCGCCGGACGCCCTCGTCCAGGGGAACGTCCGGAAGACGCGTTGCGATCAGGATCGGCGTCACCCGGCGATCGAGCGTCGGTAGGATCCGCTGCAGCCAGGCCAGGAGCTCCTCGAGGTCATCGAGCTGAAACGTCCGGACGTCTTGCACGAGAGCCGGACGCGGGTACGTCTTCAGGTGGAACCGCGTGATGATGCCGGGAAAGCCCGGCCCCGCACCCCGAGCAGCCCACAGCAGATCTGTATTTTCTGTAGCGTCCGCCCGGACCGTGTGCCCGTCAGCAGTTACCACATCGATCGCTTCGACGCTTTCGCAAGCCCATCCGTAGTGCCGGGTGTGCCAGCCCATTCCGCCTTGCAAGAGGAAGCCCCCAAGCCCTACGGATTCGCAGTGCCCCACGGGGAAGAACCGCTCCCGGTCGGACAGATAGGGGTCCAGTTCCGTTGCTCCGGCGACAGCCGGACGCACCGACACGATGTTCGTCGTCGAGTCGAACTCCATGTCCTTCATCGAGCTGAGGTCGATGAGCAGAGCGCCGTCACGAACCCCCCAGCTCGCCCACGAGTGGCCACCGGCGCGGACCGAGACCGGCCAGCCCATCTGGGCGGCCAGCTCGACTCCGGCAACCACGTCTGCGTCGCTTGCCGGTAGCAGTACCGCGGCCGGCATTCGACTGCTCAGGCGCTGGTTGAACACGTGCCCGACTCGAAGCTCCTCATAGCGCGCCTCGCCCGCTCGGGCGAACGTTCCTGCGAACTGTGCCATCGCGGGCTCCATACTTGGTGACTAGTGCGGCGATTATTCGACTCATTCGTCAATCGGTCAAGGCTTGACGTCACGGCTGCGGCCTCCAGCGCCTCATCGAAGTCCGCCACCGCCGTCGACGGGCACGGCGATCCCCGTAACGAACCGAGCGGCATCCGAACACAGCCACCGGGCAGCTTCGGCCTGATCCTGCGCTTCGGTCCAGCGCCCTGGCATCGGCATCAAACGATCGAGCACCGAGAAGTACCCTTCCTCGGTCGGGTTGTC
>Ga0137412_10001171_pt1 | contig 19955 bp, 20 predicted proteins | sample CZODoug2_1_16fun_FD_122160 | JGI IMG/M metagenome (GOLD analysis project Ga0137412, IMG submission 122160) | Vadose zone soil fungal communities from Angelo Coast Range Reserve, California, USA - CZODoug2_1_16fungal (Hybrid Assembly) | ecosystem: Environmental > Terrestrial > Soil > Vadose zone...
AGGGGGTGTCATGTCTCGATTTCTCATCACTGCAATGGCTACGGCGGTTCTTATCGGAGTGTGCGGCTGCGCCACCGAATCTTCACGCAGCGTCGAAGTAGCCAAGGTTGAATCTGCGGCCACGCCGTTTCGTGGCACACGAGTTCCTATTTCCGTGGGCAAGTTCGACAATCGTTCGGGCTTCATGCGGGGCATCTTCACCGATGGTGTGGACCGCCTCGGCAGCCAAGCCAAGACGACGCTGATTTCCCACCTGCAGCAATCCCAACGCTTCAACGTGATGGACCGGGATAACCTCGCGGAAACCAAGCAGGAAGCGCAGTTCAAGTCTCAGAACCAATCAATTCGCGGCGCGGATTTCATCGTTACGGGTGACATTTCCGAATTTGGTCGCAAGGATGTCGGTGATCGACAGCTGTTCGGTCTTCTTGGCCGCGGAAAGACGCAAGTCGCGTATGCCAAGGTGACTCTGAACATCGTCAACATCCTCTCTTCCGAGGTAGTTTTTTCGGCGCGCGGCGCGGGAGAATACAATCTGTCCAATCGGGAGGTGGTTGGCTTTGGAGGCACTGCGGGGTACGACGCAACTCTCAACGGCAAGGTGCTTGATCTTGCCATGCGTGAAGCTGTGAATAGTCTCGTCAACGCGCTCGACAGGGGGCAGTGGTCCACGCAAGGAGCGCGCTAGGAGTCATAGCCGCGATGAAAAGTGCTCCTTCGCTGAAGCTTGTTGCTGCGATCGCGATGGGCGGCGTCTTCGCGGGATGTGCACCGGCGCCGAAGCGGCTGTACCACTGGGAAGCCTTCCAGGATCAGTTGTACGAGTATTTCAAGGCCGACACGTCGAGCCCCGAGGAGCAGCTGCGCATCCTGGGGGCTCAGGTGGAAAAGGCCCGAGCCAGGGGTGCAGCCTTGCCGCCCGGCTTCCGGGCCCATCTCGCCATGCTTTACCTTCGGCTCGGACGAGATGGCGAAGCAAAGCAGGAACTCGAAGCCGAGAAGGTAAACTTTCCCGAATCCGCGCAGTACATGGACTTCCTTCTCAAGCGAATGGCGGCCCCGAAAACCTGAGCCGGCGCGCGCCCATATGCACGAGATCTCATGAAGACGAGCGTATTCTCCCTGGGCATGGCGGCGGCGCGGTGGGGCCGGCTGGCTGCAACCGTGCTTGTGATCGCCGCGCTGGGTGCGTGCGCCACGCCGTCCGCGCCCTACGACTACACCGTGTTCAAGCAGAACCGGCCGGTCTCGATGCTCGTGCTTCCGCCCGTCAACGAAACTCCCGAGGTCACTGCCACCTACGGCGTGCTTTCGCAAGTGACATTGCCCCTGGCGGAGGCAGGTTACTATGTGGTGCCGGTCTCGCTAATGGACGAGACCTTCCGCCAGAATGGACTCAACAACCCGGTGGAGATCCACGACGTGTCGCCCCAAAAATTGCGCGAAATCTTCGGCGCCGATGCGGCGGTCTACATCAAGGTGACGCAGTACGGCACCGGCTATAGGGTTATCGCGAGCGAAACCAGGGTTACCGCCCAAGCTCGCATCGTGGATTTGCGAACCGGACAGTTGCTCTGGCAGGGTGGTGCCACCGCTTCGTCAAGCGAAGGCAGAAGCTCAAGTCAAGGGGGCTTGGCGGGGCTCTTGGTCAGTGCGGTAGTCTCGCAAATCGTCGAAACGGCCTCGGACACGAGTTTTAAATATGCAGGCATCGCGAGCCAGCGGCTGCTTTCGCACAGGAATAACGGGGTTCTCTATGGACCTCGTTCGCCGAACTATCAGAAGGACTGATCGCGGATCACGCCGTGTGGCACTGCCCTGGCTGGCCCACCCTCGGTGGTCCACGGGCGGTCGGGTTCTTCGAGGTGAAGCGCCGGCTCGAACCGCCAAGGGGTAGCTTTTCGAGGTGGGCGCCGGAATTTCGCCGCCCACCAAGGCTTGTAGGATGAGGAGAGTGAGCATGAGACAGGTCCGCGTATTCGTGCTTGCGACGTTTGCCTTGGGGTTCGCTTCCGCTGCGCTCGCGCAGTCCTGGCCGGCGAAGCCGATCAAGATCGTCATACCCTTTCCGCCCGGCAACACCATGGACATCATGACGCGCCTGATCGGGCCGAAGATGACCGAGCGCCTGGGCCAGCCGATCGTCGCCGAGAACCGCCCCGGGGCGAGCGGGATGCTGGGCCTGGATTTCGTCGCCAAGGCGCCGCCGGACGGTTACATCATCGCCGCGGGGCAGGGCGGCAATCTGACGGTCCTGCCGCATACGAGCAAGAGCATTCCCTACGATCCGCTGAAGGACTTCGTACCGATCGCGGTTTCCACGACGAACTACCTCGGCATCGTCGCCAATCCCGACGTGCCGTTCAAGTCGGTCGCGGAAATGATCGCCTACGCCAAGGCCAATCCCGGCAAGTTGACGGTGGCCACGAACGGCGAGGGCGGTTTTCCTCACCTCGCCTTCGAGCATCTGCGCCTTATGGGAGGGTTCAGCTTCACGCACATTCCCTACAAGGGCTCGGCGGCGATCGCCACCGACGTGATCGGCGGACAGGTTCAGGTGGGGATCGACGGCATCACCGGGCTCGCACCCCACGTCCGCTCGGGTCGCTTGCGGCTGCTTGCGATCACGAATAAAACGCGCGTCCCGCTCTGGCCCGACACGCCGGCGGCGGCCGAGACGGTTCCCGGCTACGAGTCGGGCGGCTGGTTCGGTTACGTCGCACCGGCGGGAACGCCGCGGGCGATCGTTCTGAAGCTCAATGAAGAGATCAACCGCGCAATGAAACTGCCCGACGTGAGCGACAAGCTCGTGACCGCCGGACTGATCGTCGTCGCCGAGTCGCCGGAGTACTTCGGCGAGATCATCCGCAGCGATTACGCCAAGTACGGCAAGCTCACGCGCGACATCGGTTTCCAGCCGCAGTGACGGGCATCACAATCTCTTGCTGAACTCGCAGGTCCTTTGCGGGCTGCTCGCGCTTTGGCTGTCGCCAAGCGCTCTTGCGTGGGGTCCGGAAGGCCACAGCATGGTGGGCGAAATCGCCGAGCGGTTTCTCACTGTGGCAACACGGGCGCAGATCGCGAAGCTGCTTGAGGCCGACCGAATGGCTGACGATCAGCCCTCCGACCGGCATACGCTGGGCGAAGTCGCGAACTGGGCCGATGAGATCAAGGATACGGACTGGGGCAAGCGGCGCGGTTCCTGGCATTACGACGACGTGCCGCTCTGCGGGCCCGCGGACTACGCGAAGTATTGCCGCAACGGGCGATGCGCTTCCGCGCAACTCGCCCGGCAAATCGAAATCCTCGGCAACGAGCGGGCGAGGCCCGGGCAGCGCAACGAGGCCCTCAAATGGGTCGTGCATCTGATGGGCGACCTCCACCAGCCGCTGCACGTGGCCAACCGCGGCGACCGCGGCGGAAACCGGGTGCAGGTGTCCTTCTTCGGGGAGCGCGACAACCCGCCCTACGGGGCTCTCAACCTGCATGCCGTCTGGGACGTCCACATGGTGCGCAGGCTGATCGCGGACCGCGGCGGCGAGAGCGCCATCGTTTCGGCGCCGGTTGCCGCGAGGGATAGAAGCGCCTGGGAACGCGGTTCGATTGCCGATTGGGTCGACGAGAGCCACCGGATCGCGGGATACACGGTCTATGCGCTCCTTCCGGTGGCGGCTTCCTGCTCGGATAAGATCGTGGACGTGGTCGCGCTCGACAGGGCCTACTACGCGAAAGCGGCGCCGGTGATCGAAATCCAGATCAGGAAAGCCGGTGTTCGGCTTGCGCGGGTGCTGAACGAAACGCTCGGACAATGACCTCGAGCAGCGCCGGCCCCGGTCGCGATCAATCCTGCAAGGGAATGCCCGAATCGCGAATCACTCTGGCGTACCTCGCGAGGTCTGCCGCGAATTTTTCCGCGAATTGCTCGGGCGTGCTGCCGACCGGTTCGTAGCCCCAGGCGGTCCAGCGCTCGTGCATGTCCTGCGCAAGGATCGCCTGGGCAATGTCGCGCTGGATCCGGATCACGATGTCGCGCGGCGAACCCGCGGGCGCAAACACGCCGAGCCAGCCCGTGAACTCGAATGGAACGCCCCCCTCGGTCAGGGTCGGCACTTCCGGCAGCGTTGCCGAGCGCGCCGTGCCGCTCACTCCCAGGGCCCGCAGCCGGCCGGACCTGATGTGAGGCAGGACGCCGGCGAGCGGCATGAACGCGAGTTGCACCTCTCCGGCGAGAAGTGCCTGGCTGAGCGGCGCGTCGCCTTTGTAGGGGACATGCAGCATGTCGGTGCCGGTCATGCTCTTCAGAAGCTCGCCCAGCAGGTGCGGCGGCGCCCCGATGCCGGTGGAGCCGTAGTTGATCGCGCCGGGCCTGGATCTTGCGAGCGCGATCAGCGCCTTGACCGATGCGGCCGGAATTTGCGGATTGGTCACGAGCACCACGAAGGAGGAGGTGAGCTGCGTCACCGGCGCGAAATCCCTCGCCGCGTCGAACGGAAGTTTCTTGTAGAGCCCGGGGCTGATCGCGAAACCGTGTGTCGTGATGAGCAAGGTGTAGCCGTCTCCCGGGGCCTTGGCGACGTGGTCGGCCGCGATGTTCCCTCCCGCACCGGGGCGGTTGTCCACGAGCATCGGCTGCTTCCATGTTTCCACGAGCTTCTGCCCGAGCGCGCGCGCGACGGTGTCTACGGCTCCGCCGGCGGCGAAAGGAACGACCATCCTCACGGGTCTTACGGGATAGCTCTGCGCGAACGCGTGCGCGCCGAACAGCATCGCCGCCGGGATTGCGGCGAATTGGCGCGAGAGCGGCTTCATGGGGTTCCCCTCGGTGGAAAGCGTTTCGCATTATCGGCGGGTTCCGGGGCGGATGAGAAGTTCCCCGCGGAGCCGCGGCAGGCGCGGTTTCGTAACATAGTTCATACATGCGAGTTCGGATCGGTGTCACACTCCCTTGCTCGGTATCAGAGGGGACCCGAGGCCAAATGAAATCGGATACGCGTCGGCAGGCAGAGCCCGCCGTTCCAGACGGCGAGAGCTTGTTCGGCTCGCTCCTCGCGCAGACCGCGGTCGGAATCGCCGTCATATCGTCCGAAGGCCGCTTCCTGCGGGCGAACGACGCGCTCTGCCGCATGCTCGGCTACGGCGAGCAGGAGCTGCTCCAAAAAACCGTGCAGGACATCACCCACGTCGACGACCTGGAGTCCACTCAAGAGATCCAGCTGGAGCTCCTCGCCGGACCCGGCTCGCGCGTCCACGAAAGACGCTATTTGCGCAAAGACGGTTCGGCGCTCTGGGTTCAGATCGCGGGAACGTCCGTGCGCGAGCGCTCGGGTCCGCCGCAATGCTTCGTCGCGGTGGTTCACGACATCACCGAGCTCAAGTTGGCCCAGGATGCGCTCAGGGCGAGCGAATCCCGCTTTCGCCGTGTGGTGGAGCTGAGCTCGGACTGGTATTGGGTGCAGGACGAGAACTTCCGGTTCGTCGAGCTGTCCGGAGTGGAAAAACGAGGTATTGACCCGGAAGCTTTCATCGGCAAGGCGCGTTGGGAACTTCAGAATCCCGGGTCGCTTCCGGAAAAAGCCTGGCGTCAGCACCGCGAAATGCTGGAGCGCCACGAGCCGTTCAGCGACTTTGTATACATGACTCAGGACAACGCCGGCGAAATGCGCTATCTGAGCGTGACCGGCGAGCCGATTTTCGACGCGCAGGGCGAATTCAAGGGGTACCACGGCATCGGCAAGGACATCACGGACAAGGCGCGCGCGCAAAAAGAGCTGGAAGACAGCGAACAGCGCTACCGGATGCTGTTCGATATCCATCCCCGTCCGATGTGGGTCGTGGAAAACAAGACCCTGCGTTTCCTCGCCGTCAACCAGGGAGCCGTCGATCATTACGGCTATTCGAGGGAAGAGTTTCTGTCCATGACCGCGGAGCAGCTGCGCCCGCCGGAGGACATCGCCCAGCTGCTCAAGGACTTTCAGGACCCGAGCCGTTCCTACATGCAGCGCGTGGCGCGGCACCGCAAGAAGAACGGGGAGCAGATCAACGTCGAAATCGTCTCCTTCAATTTGACCTTCGACGGCAGGCCGGCGCGGCTCGGCGTGATCAACGACGTCACCGAACGCCTCAAAGCCGAGCAGCAGGCGAGAGAGCTTGAGGAGCGGTACCGGGCGCTCCTCGAGTCCCGAAAGGACTCCGGCTCGCGCGAAGGCCCCTAGCATCGCCGGGTGCGGGGAACTCCCACGGAATGCTCCAAGCGGACTAAGGCCTCCGCGGCTTATCGAACCGAGGACTCCGCACCTCGGCACGTAAGATCCCTCTATCGGGACTGCCGGGTGTTGCAGGTAGAGGCGCGGCCGGTCTCAAGCAAGGGGCGCCAATGATCCGTCTTGAAAGCCTCGTGACACTGTTGTATCGAGCGACGAGCGCTCTGGCGCTTGCATCTGCGTTGGGGCTGGGCGGCTGTGGCGGGGGAGCCAGCAGCACGGGTTCGGCCCCGCCCTCGCCCCCGAGCAAGTTCCTCGGCTGTTCGAGCGGAGGGGCCAGCAGCGTGAGTTCGACCCCGGTCCCGGCACCGACCTTCTTTGTCCTCGCGGCCAACGACGGCGTGAGCGGGATCGAGCTGTGGAAGACCGACGGCACCGGAACGGGCACGGTTCTGGTGAAGGACATCAACGCGAACCCGGGCGCGAGTTCCTTCCCTGGCGAGGGCGGGACTCTCTTTCCTTCCGAGTTCGTCTTCTTCAACGGAGCCTGGTTTTTCTCCGCCGACGACGGCGTCAGCGGTCCCGAGCTGTGGAAGAGCGACGGCACCGCCGCCGGTACGGTGCGGGTGAAGGACATCAATCCGAGCCCGGGCGCGGGTTCGTCGCCCAAAGGCTTCACGGTATTCAACAACGCGTTGTATTTCTCGGCCAGCGACGGCGGTACCGGCGCCGAGCTGTGGAGGACCGACGGCACGGAAGTGGGCACGCTGCGGGTAAAGGACATCGCCCCTGGCCTGGGGTCCGTCGTGGGGATCCTGCCTCCGGCCGGCTTTACGGTGTTCAACAACGCGTTGTATTTCTCGGCCGACGACGGCGTCAACGGCCGCGAGTTGTGGAAGAGCGACGGCACGGAAGGCGGCACGGTGCAGGTGAAGGACATCAACGCGGACCCGGGCGCGAGCTCCTCCCCGAGAGGCTTCACCGTATTCAACAGCCTGCTGTATTTCTCGGCCGACGACGGGACCACCGGGTGCGAGCTATGGAAGACCGACGGCACGGCGGGCGGCACGGCGCTGGTGAAGGACATCAACCCGGCCGCGGATTCCTCTCCTTCCGGTTTCAAGGTGTTCGGCAACGCCTTGTATTTCTCGGCCGACGACGGCGTCACCGGCATCGAGCTGTGGACGAGCGACGGCACCGAAGGCGGCACGCTGCGGGTGAAGGACATCAACCCGGGCCCCGGGGGAAGTGACCCGTTTCGCTTCACCGAGTTCGGCAGCGTCTTGTATTTCTCCGCCGACGACGGCGTCACCGGTCCCGAGCTGTGGAGGACCGACGGCACGGAAGGGGGCACGGTGCGGGTGAAGGACATCAACCCGAGGACGGGTTCTCTGGTATCGGAACTGACGGTCTTCGGCGCCGCGTTGTATTTCTCGGCCGACGACGACGTCAGCGGCCCCGAGCTGTGGAAGAGCGACGGCACGGAAGCCGGCACGGTGCGGGTGAAGGACATCAACCCGACCTCGGGCGATGGTTCCGCCCCGAATGCCCTCACCGTCTTCAACAATGCCCTGTATTTCTCGGCCAACGACGGCGTCACCGGCCGCGAGCTGTGGAAGACGGACGGCACGGACGCGGGCACAATGCAGGTGAAGGATCTCTGTCCCGGGAGTTGCAGCGGTCTGCCCTTTCTGGTAATCCTCTCCGTACGAAACGAGGCGCTTCGATCGACGAAACACTGAAACCCGGGTGAAATTCTCCTTTTTCCACCTGATGCCTTACACGCATCTGGAGCTGGAATCGCACGACTGGCCCTACCCCAACCGCTACTTCGACCCGGAGAGGGCGGGCGCGCTCTACAGAACGTACGTCGACAGCATGATCCACGCGGAGAGTTGCGGCTTCGACTGGGTCGGGTGCAACGAGCACCACTTCAGCCCTTACGGGATGATGGCCAACTGCAATCTAATCGGCGGGGCCCTCGCTTATCCCACGAAGCGAGTGAAAATCGCGATGATCGGCAATCTCGTGCCTCTCAACAATCCGATACGCATCGCCGAGGAATACGCGATGCTCGACTGCATGAGCGGCGGGCGGCTGGTCGCAGGACTGATGCGCGGCATCCCGCACGAGTACCTCGCCTACAACATTCCGCCCGGCGAATCCTGGGAGCGTCAGCGCGAGGCGGTGCAGCTGATCCTCAAGGCCTGGACCGAGCCCGAGCCCTTCGGCTGGGAAGGCAAGCACTTCCAGTACCGGCAGATTTCGATCTGGCCCAAACCGCTGCAGAAACCGCATCCGCCCCTGGTGATCTCGGCGAGCAACGCGGACTCGGCGAAGTTCGCCGCCGAGATGCGCGCGACAATGGGTATGGTGCTGCTCGCCGATCTGCCGAGCGGCAAGGAATGCATCCGCATCTACAGGGAGACGGCAAGGGCGAACGAGTGGGAACCGAATGCCGAGAACATCCTCGTCGGTATGCACACCTGCATCGCCGAAACCGACGAGGAGGCGCGGCGCCACTTGGAGCAGGGATCGAAGTACTTCGACCAGGTATTGATGGGCGGATTGCAGGCTTCGCAGCGCATCGTGCTGCAGAAGACGCGCTACTTCGAGAACGAGGAGAGCCGCGACCGCTGGAAGAGCCGCCTCGACAAGCGCCGCACGCTCACCTTGGACGAGGCGATTGAGCGCGGTACCGTGCTCTGCGGCGGTCCCGAGACGGTCGTCAAGCAGATCAAGCGCATCCATTCAGAGCTCGGCCACGGCGTGTTCAACTTCACCGTGAAGGTCGGTACGCTTCCCGACGAGGTGATCCGGCGCGGCATGGAACTGTTCCGCGACCGGGTGCATCCGCACGTGCGCGACCTCTGAAAGAAATCCCGATGCAAGCACAGGCGCGCAAGGTTTCCCTCTCCAGCGGAGAGCTGACGTATTTCATTGCTGGCGAAGGGCAGCCGATCGTCTATCTGCACCCTGCGGGCGGCGTGCGCTGGACGCGCGTCCTGGAGGGGCTTTCGAAGTCCTTTGCGTTGCACGTTCCCATCATGCCCGGGTTCGACGGCACGAGCGCGCATGGCGCGGTCGAGTCGATGCGGGGGCTTGCAAAACTCCTGGGCGAGTTCATCGACAAGGTCATCGACGGACCCAGCGACCTCATGGGCTGCTCGTTCGGAGGCTGCGTCGCGCTGTGGCTCGCGGCCGAGCGTCCGGACCGCGTCGATCACCTCGTGCTCGAATGCCCGGCCGTGTTCCGTACCAAGGGTTCACGTCCCGCCGATGCGGAGGCGCTGCACAAGCTCCTTTTCCTGCACCCGGAGAAATTGCCGCCGGAATCGAAGCCGGCGGAGCAGGAAGCCGCGAACCGCAGGATGCTGGAGCACTACCGCGCTCCCGACGACACGGACGCCGAATTGCTCGGGAAGATCGCTTCGATCGATAAGCTCACGCTTATCCTTCACGGCACCGCCGACCGGATGATCCCCAAGGAAAGCGTGCAGCTCCTGAAGAGCCGCATGCCGCGGTCTTACCTCGTGTACGTATGGGACGCCGCGCACGCGATCGAGGTCGATCAGCCCGAGCGCATGCTCTCGCTGGTGGAAAGTTTCCTGCAGCGCTCCGAGGGATTTATGGTTAACTGGGGCACGCTCGCCGTGAATCCCGGGTGAAGCCGCCTTTCCGGGCGGACCAGGTCGGGAGCCTCCTGCGGCCCGCCGAGGTCAAGGAGGCGCGCGCCGAGGTCGAGCGCGGCGAAACGAGCGCCGAGCAACTGCGCGCGATCGAAGACCGCTGCATACGCAGGGCGGTCGCGCGCCAGGAGTCGCTGGGGCTCGAGGTCGTGACCGACGGCGAGTACCGCCGCGGCTGGTGGAACCACGATTTCCTCGGGAAGATCGACGGCGTCGAGATCGAGCTCGACCAGAAGTCGTACAAGTTCGCCGGATCCGACGATCCGCGCTATACGGCGAAAGTCAGGCGCAAAGTGAGCCGCAAGCGCCCGATGATGCTCGATCACTTCAAGTACCTGAAGTCGGTCGCGAAGAAAACGCCCAAGTTCACCATGCCCTCTCCATCGATTCTCTATCACCGCGGCGGGCGGGCGGCGATCAGCCGCGAGGCCTATCCGGACCTCGATGAGCTCTGGAGCGACGTGGGCCGCGTCTATCGGGAGGAAATCGGAGATCTCGCAGCCGCGGGATGCACCTACCTGCAGATCGACGACACGAGTTTCTCTTTCCTCTGCGACGAAAAATTCCGGGCAAGCTGCAGCGCGCGCGGCGACGATCCCGATGATTTGCCGCACATGTATGCGCGGGCGGTCAACGCGGCGATCGCCGGCCGGCCGGCGGGGATGACGATCGTCATGCACACCTGCCGCGGCAACTGGAAAAGCACCTGGCTCGCCGAGGGCGGCTACGATCCGGTCGCCCGGGCCGTGTTCGGCGAGACCAACGTGGACGCCTGGTTCCTCGAGTACGACAGCGAGCGCGCCGGCAGCTTCGAGCCGCTGCGTTTCGTCCCCCGAGGGAAAAAAGTGGTGCTCGGACTCGTGTCGACGAAAACGCCCGTGCTGGAAAAAAAAGACGAGCTGAAGCGGCGCATCGATCAGGCGGCCGGGTACGTTCCCCTCGAGAATCTTTGCGTGAGCCCGCAATGCGGTTTCGCGAGCAGCCACCACGGCAATCTCCTGACCGAAGACGATCAGTGGCGAAAGCTCGAGCTTGTCGTGGAAGTGGCTCGCGAGGTGTGGGGCGCCTGAAAGGGCGCTATTCGACGCTCACGCGTGAAAGCTCGATCAGCCGGGCCCAGCGGGCGTATTCGGATTTGATGTACTCGGCGAACTGCTCGGGCGTGTTGCCGACCACTTCGAACCATTGCTTGGTCACATATCGCTCGCGGAAGACCGGATCGAGAAGGATCTTCGCCGTGTCGTCGTAGATCCGGGCGACGGTCGCGCGCGGCATGCCCGCGGGCCCCATCAGCGCGAACCACGTTCCGGCCTCGTAGCCGGGGACGCCCGATTCGGCGACCGTGGGAAGCTCAGGAAGCGCCGCAATCCGGCGCGCGGTTGCGGCGGCCAGAAGCTTCAGCCTGCCGGCGCGCGCATGCGACTCGACCAGGAGCGGCGTCACCATCATCATCTGTATCTGCCCGGAAAGGAGATCGGTGACCGCGGGTGCGGCGCCCTTGTAGGGTACGTGCACGATGTCCATGCCGAGCAGGTTCTTGAGGTAGTCGACGCTGATATGCGCCGAGGAGCCCAGGCCGAAGGAGCCGTAGGAGAGCGACCCCGGCTTTGCTTTCGCGAGCGCCACGAATTCCTCGAAAGTGTTCGCGGGAACCGAGGCGTGCACGGCGATGACCCACGGGAAACGCACCAGCACCGTGATCGGCGTGAAACTCTTCAGGCCGTTGTACGGGAGCTTCTTGTACAGGTGAGGGTTGATCACGAACGAGGAGGCGTCCGAGATCAGCAGGGTGGCGCCATCGGGCGCCGACTTGGACACATACTCCGCGCCGACGATCTGGTTTGCGCCGGGGCGGTTTTCGACCAGCACCGGCTGTCCCCAGATCTCTGAAAAGCGTGGCGCCAGGGCGCGCGAGAACGCGTCGGTCGCTCCGCCCGGTGAGGTCGGCACGACGATCTTCACCGCACGATGAGGAAAGGGCTGCGCCGGTGCAAGGAGAGGGACCGCGGCAAGCGCGGCGGTGACAAACGCGAGCAGGCGCACTGAAATTCCGGACACGATGAAATCCTCGAGACCGTGAATTTATCACAGGGCTCGGAAATCCCTCAGGTTTTTGGAGAGCCTTTATCAGGGTTTGCCCGATTGGCCCGGTCGCGCGGCGGCGGTAGCCTAGCACCATGCCACAGATTGCGAATCTGAATCTGCAACTCGGCCGCGTCGACGCGGAGCTCTCGGCACGCATCTGGGAGGTGCTCGGCCGTTTTCCCCATCTCTGCGGCTTTGCGCTCCAGGACAGGACAGGCTTGCCCGACTACATCAACCCCTCGTACCTGCAGGAGGACCTTTTCGTCACGGACCTCGGTTTCTCCGCGCCGGTCAGCGATATGGAATATGACGAGGCCTACAGAATGATTGCCGACGCCGTAGCGGACATCGTGTCCGAACGGCCCGAGGCCCTGGACCTCCTGCGCGGGCGCACCTTCGCGAGAACGCTCCACTAGAGCGGTTCCAACCGCCCGGCACCGGGCGGAGAATTCCTTTCGGATTGCGCGCCGTTGCCGCCGTCCCTCATGTCCCGGCGGGGCCGCCCTTATAATTGGGCGCGTCCCCGATCAAGGAGAAAAATTCCATGAGACGAAGTCCTGACCCCTCCCGTCGCCGCGTTCTTGCCGCGCTCGCCGCTCTAGCGGCCACGCCGCTCGGCGCGCTCGCCCAGGGGATGTCCAAGCGCCCGGTACGGATCGTCGTCCCGTTCACGCCCGCGGCGGGCCCGGACATCGTGGCGCGGCTGCTCGCGCCCAGGCTGCAGGCGCGCTTCGACCAGCCGTTCTTCGTCGAGAACAAGCCCGGCGCGTCGGGAACGATCGGCACCGAGTTGGTGGCGAAATCGCCGCCTGACGGCCATACGATCATGGTGGGCCCGGCGTCGATCGTCACCGCGCCGCATCTCTATCCGAAGATCCCCTACGACGTGGTGAAAGATCTCACCGCGGTCACGAACGTCGGCTCGACCAGCCTCGCGCTCGTGGTGCACAAGGCGGTGCCCGCCAACACGGCGCGGGAGTTCATCGCCTGGGTGAAGTCGCAGCCTGGCAAGCTCAACTACGGCTCTCCCGGAAACGGCACGCATCATCACTTGTGCATGGAGCTCCTCAAGCTGCAGGCGGGCCTGGACATCGTGCATGTGCCCTACAAGGGCTCGGCGCCCGCGGAGAACGACTTGATCGCGGGCGTCATTCCCACCATGTTCCTGCCGGTCCACGTCGCGCTTCCGAAGATCAAGGCGGGCCAGATCAAGGTGCTCGGCGAGAGCCTGAAGGAGCGCCATCCCTTGTTTCCCGACATTCCCTCGCTGCACGAGCAGGGCGCGACCGGCTACGACGTGGACCTGTGGATCGGCGTGTGGGCGCCTCCTGGGCTGCCCACAGACCTCCTCGCGAAATACAACTCGGAGATCCGCGCGATCGTCGCGCTACCGGAAATGCGCGAGCAGCTCGCGAGCCAGGGCCTGGTGCCGAACACCGGCACGCCCGAGCAGTTCGCGAGGCTCGTGAAGGAGGATTTCGAGAAATGGGGCAAGGTGATCCGCGACGCGAAAATCAAGGCGGACTAGATGAAAGCCATCGAAACGGTAGGAATCCTGGGCCTGGGCAAGATGGGAGGGCCGATCGCGGGGCATCTCCTCGCACGAGGCTTCAAGGTGATCGGCTACGACCCGGTCGCCCGCTTGCTGGAGCAGGCGGCGGCACGGGGGGCCCGCAGCGCAGCTTCGGCGCGCGAGCTCGCGCGCGTGAGCGACCTCGTCATCGTCGTGGTCGGTTTCGACAGCGAAGTCGAGGAAGTCATCTTCGGCCGCGACGGCGTGCTCGAGGGCGCGAGGCCGGGTCTCGTCGTCGCGCTCGGTTCGACGGTCGCGCCGCGCTATTCGAAGCGGCTCGCGGGGCGCCTCGCGGAGAAAAGCCTGGTTCTTCTCGACATTCCGCTCGCGCGTGGCGAAGCGGCTGCAACGGCGGGCAAGCTCCTTATCTACGGCGCGGGCGACCCCGATGCCTTCGAGCTCTGCAGACCGGTTTTCGGTGCGTTCGCCTCGGACATTTTCCATCTGGGACCGGCGGGCGCCGGACAAGTCGCGAAGATGGTCAACAACCTTATCCTCTGGGCGTGCATCGCGGTGAACGACGAAGGACTGCGGCTCGGCCGGGCGCTGGGCGTGGACCCGGAGCGCCTCTCCGAGGCCCTGCGTCACGGCAGCGCGCAGAACTGGGCCATGGACACCCAGGCCGAGAGGAGCGGCATGCCCTGGGCGGAGAAGGACATGAGCATTGTCCTGGAGGAGGCGGATCGGGCGCGGCTCAGCCTGCCGCTCGCCGGCACGGTCAAAGAGACGATCAAGGGCTTGAAGATACGCATGGGCCTCGGCATGCCGGAGATTCCGGAGCACCTCTAGGGTTACGCGCGTCCGGCGGCCGATTCGAGCCGAATTGACGCCGTTCGGCAAGCTCGGCTACTTTGGCGTAGTCTCCCAGGGGAATCGGAGGATACATGGGCAATTTGATGTGGCAGGTGCTCGTCCAGGTCTTTATCGTGTTGTTTCTCGTCATGGCCGTCGCCGGCCTCGGGGTGGGGGTCGGGCTGATCGTATCCAGCCAGAAGACCGTGCAGCTCTTTCACAGGGTGAACCGCTGGGTCTCGACGCGCCACGTCCTCAAATCGGTCGAAGTGCCGCGCGAGACCGATCGGTTGGCGCACCGGCACCAGCGCTGGGTCGCCGCAGCCTTCGTCCTCGGGGGTCTGATCGCGATCTTCGGACTGGCGGCCGGTGTCGACACGAACGCCCTCAGCATGGTGTTTGCCGAAAAGCGTTTCGTGCCCGTGGCGGCCATCGCTTTCGACAGCACAAAGTGGTTTCTGATCGTGGGCAGCACATTCGGCGTCGTGATCGGCGGGATGCTGCTCTTTTATCCGGACGCGGAGAACACGCTCGAAAGGTTCGTAAACCAGTGGGTGTCGGCCCGCCGAGTGACTCGAAGCTGGGACGATATGCACATGACGCTCGACCTCCTCGTCGAAGCCCATCCGACGCCCGCCGGCTGGATCATCGCCAGCACTTCGGCGGCTGCGGTGATATGCGCGATCGTCATGCTGGTGCGCTACTACTGACGCGAGCGGGACCTATCGGGAACCGGCGAGAGGCCGCAGCCGGGGCACCCACCTCCACCGCCTGCGTGAAGTCGAAGAAGGTCGCGATACTCGAGACCCGGCTTGGCCGGCAGCTCGCCGATCTCGTCGCAAAGCGCGGAGGGCGGCCGATGCTTGCCCCGGCGCTCGCGGAGGTGCCGGACCTCGATCACACCCGGATTGCGAGGCTGCTCGGCGAGCTCGGATTGCGCCCGCCGAAAGCCGTGATCTTCCAGACCGGCGTCGGCACGCAGGCGCTCTTTGCCGCGACCGATTCACTCGGAATCACGCCGAAACTCCTCGGCTTGCTGGCGAACTGCACGGTGGTCGCGCGCGGCCCCAAGCCCACCGCGGCGCTTCGCTCGCGCGAGGTGCGCATCGACCGCAGCGCCAAGGAGCCCTATACGACCGTCGAAGTGCTGGGATCGCTCGAGGACCTGTCGTTGCGGGGAGCATGCGTAGTGGTCCAGCGCTACGGCGAGACCAACGCGGCGCTGGAGAAGGCGCTGCGGGAGAAGGGCGCGGAAGTCGTGGAAATACCCACCTACCGCTGGGCCCTCCCTGAAAATACCGGACCGCTCGTGGATCTGATCGCGGCGCTCGAGCGCGCCGAGGTCGATGCCACGGTGTTCACCAGCGCATCGCAGGCGCACAACCTGTTCGCGCTCGCCCGGAAACTCGGCAGAGAGGGCTCGCTCGCCGCCAACCTGAACCGGACTCTCGTCGCTTCCATCGGCCCGGTGTGCAGCGCCGCGCTGCGGGAACACGGCGTGACGATCGCTCTGGAGGCAAGCCCCCCGAAGCTCGGGCCGCTGGTGGCGGCACTCGACCAGGCCTTGTCGGTGTAGCGTGTTTCCGCGGCGGGCGGCGCGGCGCCGGCGCCTGCTGCACCGCGCAAACTGATACAATGCGCGACCCTTTTCCGCATTGCGCCTGAATGTCCCGTTCCATCCGCAATCTCGCGATCATCGCCCACGTCGATCACGGCAAAACGACGCTCGTCGACAAGCTCCTGCACCAGTCCGGCACGTTCGCCGCGCACCAGCACATTGCGGAGCGGGTCATGGACTCGAACGATCTGGAGCGCGAGCGCGGCATCACCATCCTCGCGAAGAACACCGCGGTCGACTACGAAGGGGTGCATATCAACATCGTCGATACGCCCGGCCACGCCGACTTCGGCGGCGAAGTTGAACGGTCCTTGTCGATGGTGGACGGCGTGCTCTTGCTGGTGGACGCGGTCGAAGGTCCGATGCCGCAGACGCGCTTCGTCACGCGCAAGGCGCTCGCCCTCGGCCTGAATCCGATCCTGGTGGTGAACAAGATCGACCGCCCCGGCGCGCGGCCCGTCTGGGTGGTGAACGCCACCTTCGACATGATGGACAAGCTCGGCGCATCGGAACACCAGCTCGACTTTCCGGTCGTCTACGCTTCGGCCCTGCTCGGGACGGCGACGCTCGCTCTCGCGCAACCCGGCAGCGACATGAAGCCGCTGTTCCACACGATAATCGAGCGCATCCCGGCGCCCCATGGCGACCCGGAGGGACCGCTGCAGCTGCAGATCAGCAACCTCGACTACTCCAGCTATGTCGGGCGTATCGGCATCGGGCGCATCAGCCGCGGCAAGTTGAGGCCGTCGCAGGAGGTGCTGGTGCTGAGCGGCGAAAAAGCGCCCGTGAAAGCCAAGGTCGGCCAGGTCATGGGCTTTCAGGGCCTGGAGAGGATCCCGATGGAAGAGGCGGTCGCCGGCGACATCGTGCTCGTGACCGGGGTGGAGGAGACCGCCATCGGCGTCACGCTCGCCGATCCGCTCCAGCCCGAGGCGCTGCCGATGCTCAAGGTGGACGAGCCCACGCTCACCATGAATTTCCAGGTCAACACCTCGCCCTTCGCGGGCCAGGAAGGCAAGTTCGTCACCAGCCGCCAGCTGAGGGAACGCCTACTGCGGGAGTTGCAGGGGAACGTCGCCTTGCGCGTGGAGGAGACCGCCGACGCCGACGTGTTTCTCGTCTCGGGGCGGGGCGAGCTGCATCTCACTATCCTGCTCGAGAACATGCGCCGCGAAGGCTACGAGCTGGCCGTGTCGCGGCCTCGGGTCGTGATGAAGCAGGTCGCGGGTGTCAGGCACGAGCCCTTCGAAGTCCTCACCGTCGACTTGGAGGAAGCCCATCAGGGCGCTGTGATGGAAGCGCTCGGTGCCCGGCGCGGGGATCTCCTCGACATGATGCCCGACGGCCGCGGCCGCGTCCGTCTCGATTACCGGATCTCGGCGCGCGGGCTGATCGGCTTCCAGTCGGATTTCCTCAATCTCACGCGCGGCAACGGCCTCATGAGCCACGTGTTCGACGAATACGCCCCGGCGAAACCGGAGCTTCCCTCGCGGCGCAACGGCGTGCTGATCTCGGCGGAGCAGGGCGAGGCGGTCGCCTATGCGCTGTGGAAACTGCAGGAACGCGGGCGCATGCTGGTGAGCCCCGGGGAGCGCGTATACGAAGGCATGGTGGTCGGCCTGCACAGCCGCGACAACGACCTCGTCGTCAACCCCGTCCGCGAGAAGCATCTCACCAATATCCGGGCCGCGGGCAAGGACGAGGCGATCCTGCTCACTCCGCCGATCAGCCTGACGCTGGAGCTCGCGGTGGAGTTCATCGAGGACGACGAGCTGATCGAGATCACCCCGCGGTCGATCCGCGTGCGCAAGCGCCATCTCTTCGAGCACGATCGCCGGCGCGCCTCGCGTGCCGAGCCGCGCGCCGTCACCGAGACTCCCGCCGCCGAGACTGCGGATTAAGATCCTCAGCCAATCCGGTAGCGCTCCACGGCTTTCTCGTCCCAGGCCACTCCGGTTCCCGGACGGTCGGGAATCACCGCCTCGCCTCCGACGATTCGCAGCGGCTCGGCGAGGATCGCCGAGGCCCAGTCCACGTACTCGAGGTAGTGGCAGGTCGGCGTAACCGCGAGCAGGTGCGCGCTCGTCTCGGGGAAAAGGTGCGAGGACATCGGCTGCTTGCTATTTGCTGCGAGCGCCGCCGCACGCTGCCAACCGCTTACCCCGCCGATCCTCTCCAGGTCCGGCATCACGAAGTCGCAGGCCTTGGCGAGGATGGCCTCGTGCATCTGCTCGGGCAACGAGAAGTTCTCGCCGATCTGGATCGGCGTCGCGAGCGCAGCAGCGAGCCCGGCGCAGTTGCGGAAGTCGTCGTGGCGGATGGGCTCCTCTATCCAGGCGACGCCTTCGGAATCGAGTGCTCGACCTCGCTCTAGCGCCTGGACGAATGTTAGTGCCTGGTTGTAGTCGACCATCAGCTCGACGCTATCGGGCAGGCGTTTGCGCACTGCGCGCACCGCGGCGAGGTCGGCCGCGGGCGACGGGTGGCCGAGACGCAGCTTCACCGCGCGGAATCCGCCTTCGAGGAGTTTTTCCGCTTCGTCCGCGGCCGCTTCGGGCGCCATCAGCCCCAGGCCGTTGCTGTTGTACGCTCGGATGCGGCGCGGCTGCCCGCCCAGCAGGGTGACTAAAGGCTTGTCCGCGGCGACAGCGAGCGCGTCCCAGCAGGCACAATCGAACCCTGACATCGCCATGCGCACGATGCCCTGCACGCCGATCAGCTTGAAGCGGCGCGCGAGCTTGGCCCAGAGCTCGGCGGGCACGATCTTGTCGCCCTTCACCGTGCGCTCGATCTCGCCGAGCATGGTGGCGATCGCCGGCGCCGCTGCGGGCAGGTAGCAGAACAGGTACGAACGACCGATGACGCCTTCCTCGGTCTCGAGGTCGACGAGAAGGAGCGCGGCGCTGCGCAAGATGCCCGCGCTCGTGCCGAGCGGCAGCTTCATCGGCACCTCGACTGCCCGCGCGCGAATGCCGCGCACGGTGAGCCGCGGCGCGTTCATTTTTTTCCGGCTGCGTACAGCGCGAGGATGTCCCACACCGCGCGGTTCGCCGGCGTCGGAACGCCCGCGGCGGCTCCGAGCTGCGCCACGCCTCCGCTCAACCACTCGACCTCGAGCCGGTTGCCGCGCTGCAGGTCGTGCGCCATGGAAGCGACCATGTCCTCGGGAAGGCCGTCGGCGCGGGCGAGGCAGGCGTCGGCATAGTCGGCGGGGAGGGCGATGCCTTGCGCGCGCCCCACCGCGACGACTTCGCGAAAGATCTCGAGCAGGAAGGCGCGGGTGCGCGGATTCTTGCGGATCGGCCCGATGGTGGCGCGCATCGCGGTGGTGGTCGCTGAAATTCCCACCAGGAACGCGTACTTCTCCCAGATCGCGCGGCGCACGTCGCCGCTCAGCTCGGCGGTGACGCCCGCCTTGAGCAGCGCTTCGTGGAGGAGGCGTGTGCGCTCCGAGGGGCGCCCGTCGTATTCGCCGATCACCACCCGCTGCATCGGTCCCGTCTGGTGGATCACACCGGGGCGGGCGATGGTGGTCGCTACGTAGCACACGCCGCCCATCACGGGCGCATCGCCCAGCTCGCGGCGCAGGATGTCGTCCTTGATCACGCCGTTCTGCAGCGAAAGGACTCCGGTGCCGGGCTTGAGCAGCGGCTTCAACTGCCGGATCGCGGCCTCGGTGTCCCACAGCTTCACCGACAGGATGATCAGATCGACGGACCCTAGCGACGCGGGATCGTCGGTGGCGCGCACCGTGGGAATGCGAATGTCGCCGTGCGCTTCGCTTTCGATGACGAGGCCGCGCTCGCGCATCGCGGCGAGGTGCGCGCCGCGCGCGATGAAGCTCACGTCGTAGCCGGCATGCGCGAGCCTCCCGCCAAAGAAGCCGCCCACGCCGCCCGAGCCCATCATTGCGATCTTCATGGGTCGAATGGTAACCTGCCTCGTCCCGGGCAAAGGAGGAATCATGATCCGTTTGGGTCTTCGCGCCGCCGCTGCGG
>Ga0137412_10001172_pt1 | contig 19953 bp, 17 predicted proteins | sample CZODoug2_1_16fun_FD_122160 | JGI IMG/M metagenome (GOLD analysis project Ga0137412, IMG submission 122160) | Vadose zone soil fungal communities from Angelo Coast Range Reserve, California, USA - CZODoug2_1_16fungal (Hybrid Assembly) | ecosystem: Environmental > Terrestrial > Soil > Vadose zone...
TGCTATTAAGGATAAAATGAGCAAAAATAAGAAATTAGCTGACTGTTATAAACGTGTAGACAGCAAGAGTGGCAAACTAGGACAAGGCTTAATAATTTTACCAAGCAATCCTGACGAACTATTTAAACGACTGGAATTAACTATTGGATCATATAATGCTGGCAATAAATCCCTATTTAACGAAATAAATGAAATTGCCACCCGGGCAAGCTGGGACTCCATAATTAACTTTTTGCCTGTCGATTTGAAGCTGCGGTAAATACTTACAAGATACTATTCGATGTGAAATATGACAGTGGTGTCAAACCACCAGGTTGATACCTCAGCAAAGGGGGGGGAGCGGGGGGCAGACCCGGGAGGGGGGGGGCGGGGGGCGGTTGTGGGCAGCGGGGGTTTTAGTGTAGGGTAATACCCATTTTTTTTTCGTAAATTTTTTGGGCAATCTTTTTTATTTTTAATAACATGATGACAATAACTCTTAGCGTTCAAAAAAATATAGAGGGCGTGACATTATTTTTAAAATTAAAATAAAAAGTAAAAAAAAAAAACCGCCTTTGCCCCCAGGCATGGGGCCGGGGGGGGGGGGGGGGTGGTAAAAATGAGGTTATTTTTCATTCTTCGGATTGCCTACTACCCCTCCTCTAAATAGCTCTAAATAGAGAACAATGGTAAACAAACAAAACTAATATAATTAGTTAAGTGCTCCGCGGTTTTATCTTTTGGGTGCAACCCCTTGATTGAGCCTTTCAAAAGCAAGGGTATAAATTAAAAGCAAATAAAAAATAAAAACGAATATGTTGAAATTGGTAAACAATCTTCTCTTAAGCAGAAGTGGGAGTATCCCTTAAGAGTTCAAGTCTCTTTGTTCGTATATTTGATTCAAAATTAGTGTTAAATTTATTAATATAAATACGAAGCGTTACAAAAATCTTTTGTATTTTTTTAGCCTTTGCCCCGAGGCATGCGGCCGAGTGGGTCTGCTAGTTAAACTATGATTGTTATATTAAAAAAGTAAAGCTATTAACTACTTTTTATAGGATAATTTAAATAGTTAGAAAGCGAGGCTTAGAGCAACTTTTGGGTGCTAGCCCTTGATTGAGCCTTTCAAAAGCAACCTTTAGTTTGTCCGAGGACTTCTGGTCCTCTTGGAACCTTTGCTTTAACTTTTTTAAGTTAAAGATGGAGGGATGAAAAGAGGGAAGAGTTTAAATTTTAATTTAATTTTATCCCCTTCACTTTTGGGTGCTAGGTAAACCGCAACGGTGCTAGCTGCAATCCCTTGATTAGTAAAAGCAAGGTAATGGCACTGGTTATAAATAAGAAGGGCAAGGATAGCAATAAAAAAAAGACAAAATAGCCTTTAGCCAAGGTAGTATCTCATTTAAAAAATCCTTAGCTAAGCAAAGCTCCAGAGCCGATTGTGCTCTTTTGGGTGCAATCCCTTGATTGTTAAAAAGCAAAGGACAAAAGGAAATAATAAAGACCTAATTTGTTTTTACGAGTATGCTGAAATTAGGTAGCCAGGTGAGTTTTAGGAACTCGTGATATTATATCGTAAGAGTTCAATTCTCTTTACTCGTATTAAATTTAAATTAAATTAAATACTCTAAGTACAATTAGCATAAACCTATATTTATCTTATTAAAAATATAAGGTAAATGCTAATTGTTGTTAGGAGTTTACTTTTTTTATGAGCTGATTAAATTCAACTAATGCCAAGGAAATCGGTACTCTTTATTTAATTTTTTCAGTTTTTGCTGGAATGATAGGAACAGCTTTTTCTGTTTTAATAAGATTAGAGTTATCCTCACCTGGTGTACAATTTTTACAAGGAGACCATCAACTATTTAATGTAATAATAACAGCTCACGCCTTTATTATGATATTTTTCATGGTTAATAACATCCATTACACTAAATTTGCACCTAAGTATTTCTTTGTATAATCGAATATATTCATATTTTATGCTTTCTATTTTGGCTAAATGTGATAAACGAGTTCTAGTATATTTTCACAAGTATGGTTTTAATACTGTAAGATTAACTCTATACATTATGGAATCAGATATTATTAAAAAAAGGTTTGCATCCTTGCTTCCGCAGGGCATACCCACTTATTATAATAATTAAAAATTATAGTGTAATAGGCATAGCCGGATTATAGAGAAATCTATAATTTTCATTTTTGCTATTTGCTGGAATATCCTTAAGATTTATAAACTAGCTCTTCATAACCATTCATTTCTAGCCTTTGCCTCTCCAGCGGACTTTTTACCTTTGCTTTTCCTTTGCTTTTGCAAAGGACTCTCCCCAAAAGTCCTCCCTGTGCTTTTGCAAAGGACTCTCCCCAAAAGGGACAAGGCTTGCTTTTTATAAGAAAAAATAAATGGGTTGCAGCCCAACAGTAGGCTAGAGCAAATGGGAATTTAGAAAGCAGTAACATATATAAATATTGGACAATCAGCAGGAAACCAAGAGTAAGCACTTTCTCAGAAGATTATTATCTATAAGAAAACTATCTTTAGTAGGTTCCTCAGAGACTATACGCAAAATACCCTCCTTTTTTAACCATTGTATTATTAAAAATAATTATTTTTTCGAATGGTATCAGAAAAGGGTAAAGAGATAGTCCTATTCTATTGGAAACATTAGATAAATTGTATGCCTGGATTAGTTGGAGGTTTTGGTAACTATTTATTACCAATACACTGTGGTAGCCCAGATATGGCATTTCCACGGTTAAATAATATTTCATTTTGGTTATTACCTCCATCATTAATATTATTATTAATGAGTTCATTAGTTGAAAACGGTGCTGGTACTGGTTGGACAGTTAACGATAAGTTGTCACGGATTATTAATTTGTATGTGAAATTACATAATCTATTAAATACTACTCGATGCGGGAAACTCCTCAATATGCAAATGAATACTCAAATTTTAACTAGGGAAAGTTATTTAAATGATGTAAAAATGTCATTAACATGGGGACAATCCGCCTGGGCCTGATCAAAAGTAGCTCTCCCAGCAAAACTAATTCAAGTTTTACTTGGTTTAGGCTATAATTGTTATAATCATCTCGTTAAAATTAGTAGTATATTTAATATAAAACAAAATGAATTAGCAGCTACTTCCCTGAAGGTTCCATCAGAGACTACACGTAGTACTTTTACCAGTGGTAAAGTTAAAAATAGCACAGATTTTTATAAATGGTTAGTTGGTCTTACAGATGGAGATGGTACTTTTTATTTTGCTAAAACAAAGAAAGGGGTTTGAACATTTACATTTAAAATTGGACAAAGTAATTATAATCTTCGTCTTCTTTATTATGTTAAATCTAACCTAGGTGTAGGTTCAGTATCTGTTCCTAACTCTAAAGATAATACAGCTGAATTTCGAGTAAGAAATATCCAACATATTATTAATCATATTATACCTATTTTTGACAAATATCCACTACTTACTAGTAAATTTTTTAAATATAATTTATTTAAAAAAGCCATTTTTATTATGAATGACTCTAGTCTATCTAAAGAAGAAAAAGATAAACTTATTTCTATTCTAAAATCTCAATCTTTACCAGATAATTATATTAGTCCAGCTTGGTTAGCTACTAATTATTCAGTACTTACAGTAGAGCAAGCTAACTTAATAATAAGTAAACCTTGGTTAATTGGTTTTACTGAGGCTGAAGGTAGTTTTTATATTGTTAAAAAAGGAGTTACACGACTAACTCATGCATTTGAGATTACACAAAAACTAGATCGAATTGTTTTAAGAGCTATATCCCTTATTTTAGGTCTAAAAGTTACCGAGAAAAAAACTTATTTTACTGTAGTTACAACTAATACTGAAGCAATTAAAAATATTGCAGATTATTACTTAAAAACTATGAAAGGTATGAAAGCTTTAGAATATCGTATTTGGGCTAGATCCTTTAATAAAAAAAAAGACTTTGAATCAATGAGTAATATTCAAAACTTAATGCGAAAAATAAGATCTATTAGACTAGATAAAAATTTTAAAATGAAATAAAAATTAGTAATGGTAAATGAAGGAATAGTCCAATCCAATATGAGAATATTGGTATAATTTTATGTTATCCACCATTATCAAGTATACAATCACATTCAGGAGGGAGTGTTGATTTAGCTATTTTTAGTTTACATTTAGCGGGGGTATCCTCTTTATTAGGAGCTATTAATTTCATAAGTACCACTTTAAATATGAGAACTAATGGAATGTCTTTACATAAATTACCTTTATTTGTTTGGGCTATTTTTGTAACAGCAATTTTATTATTATTATCATTGCCTGTTTTAGCCGGTGCAATTACGATGCTTCTTACTGATAGAAACTTTAATACTAGTTTTTATGACCCAGCTGGTGGTGGTGATCCTATTTTATATCAGCATCTTTTTTGGTTTTTTGGACATCCAGAGGTTTATATTTTAATTATACCTGGTTTTGGTATAGTTAGTCAAATAGTTTCAACTTTCTCAGGTAAACCAATATTCGGTTACATTGGTATGGTTTATGCTATGTTTTCTATTGGAATATTAGGTTTTTTAGTATGAAGCCATCATATGTTCTCAGTCGGTTTAGATGTGGATAAACTTGTGTTCACCTTTTGCCTTTGCTTTTGCTTTGCTCTTTTGGGGAGAGTCCTGTGCTTTGCATTTTTGGGGAGAGTCCTTTGCTTTGCCTTTTGGGGAGAGTCCTTTGCAAAGGAAGAGGCAAAAGCAAAGGATAGTCTTAAGCAACCCTTGTCCCTTAAGCCTTTGCAAAAGCACAGGGAGGATTGCAGGTCCCAAGGAACACCTTGGAGAGTAACAAGCAAAGGGAAAAAAATTTTGCTATATGCTGGAAACTCCTATATAAATAGTCCACTCGTATTAAATACGCTCGGAACAATCTATTTATCCCAATTTTTTAAAGGACAATCAGCAGGAAACTTTGGTTTTAGTACAAAAGCTACGGCGGTTACTAAGAATACTTATACCAATTATAAAAATTTACCTTTAATTTCTGAACATGTACCAAATCATAAAAGCAATCTTACAGACGATGAATTTGGCTATTTTTTAGCAGGTTTAATTGAAGGAGATGGTTGGTTTGGTAATAAAGAATTGCATATCGTTTTCGCTGAGGAAGATACTTCATTAGCTTACTATATCAAAAAACGTATTGGACATGGTAACGTTTACAAAATTAAAAATAAGAAAGCAGTAAGATACATTTGTAAAAATACAAATGGTTTATCCCTTATTTTATCTTTAATAAATGGTAAATTGGTGAGTAATTGTAAATATGATCAGTTAATTAAACATAATTATAGTGAACAATTTAACATTGTCATCTTACCACCTTTAAAAGCACTAACTTTAGATAATTTTTGGTTAGCTGGTTTTACTCAAGCTGATGGTTGTTTTCATATCAGTGTTGCAAAAAGTAAAACGCATAAAACAGGTTATAGTGTAAGATTAGAATACTCTTTAAAGCAAAATGACAACTTACCTTTGAAATTGTTCTATTATAATATAAAAATGGGTAATCTTTCTCAGTACAATACAGGAGTTTGGTGTTACAAAAGTACAGGTTTCAAAACAGCGTTAAATCTGATTAATTACTTTGATAAGTTTAATCTTTTTGCAGGAAAGTATAAAAGTTACCTTAAATTTAGGAAAGTGTATATTATGATAACAGAAGGAAAACATTTAGAAGAAAAAGGTATTAAAAAAATTAAAAGTATTGCAACCAAAGGATCCTCAGAGACAAGCACGCAAAAGGTTTAATATAATATTTATTAAATCAAGATACTGTCCAAATTTAGCTTTTAGACAAGAGCCTATTTTACTGCTGCTACTATGGTTATTGCGGTTCCAACTGGTATAAAAATATTCTCCTGGCTGTCATATTCCTTTAGTAAGAATATTAATATGGCCAATCAAATATACTTAAATGTTTTAGAACACTATAGTTTTTTTAATGATAATTTATTTAATATATTCCCTAGATCTAATAAAAAATATTTACCTGATAATAATAATTGTAAAAGCCTTGTTTTATATGGGTCTAATCTTTCTTCAACTGTTAATTACCCTAAATATACTAGCATTGTTAAATATATGGTTTCTATTCCTAATAATATTTTATTTCCTTTAGTAGGTATAATATTGTCAGATGGTTGTTTAACTATTAATAATAGTAGTAAACTATTAATTTATGAATTATATCCTAAAGATATTGGTGCTAGATTTAGATTTAAACAAAGTATACAAAGATCAGAGTATATTTTTAATGTATTTTCACTTATTTCTCATTATTGTATATCTTTTCCATCTGTAGTAAAAACAAGAGTTAATAGAAAAGAATTTTTAGGTATTGAAATTATTACAAGATCTTTACCTTGTTTACTAGTTTTACATCGTAAATTTTATTATAAAGGGAAAAAAATTATTCCTTTAGATTTTTATGATTTAATTACTTTTGAAGGATTAGCTCATTGAATTATGGGAGATGGATCCTTTGTACAGGGAGGGGGTTTATATTTACAAACTCAAAGTTTTACTGTTAAAGAGTGTATATTTATTATTAATACTTTTTATATTAAATTTGATATTGTAAGTAAAATACATTTTCAAAGAGGTTTACCTGTTTTGTATTTAACAGTAGGTTCTATTAAAAAAATATATCCTCATATTCAAGAATTTATTATTCCTAGTATGAGATATAAATTTCATTATAAATTAATATTAGAAAACTAATTACATTAAGCTTAGGGGGGCAAACTCGAGGGAAGTCCTATATTATAGAATAAGTAATATATATAGGATAATCGTCGAACTAAATCATAATTAGGAAACTATTATGTAAAAGCGTAGAGACTAGACGCTCCATGATTTCTAAGTAAATTAATATTTATTAATTTTTTTTATATGAAATTATAAGGAATAGTCCAAAATCACCGGTAACGGTTTAGAGCAAAACTCTAATAAAAATTTAACTATAATTAAAAACATAAATTATTTAAATTTGAGATACTAGGCCAGCTAAACCTGAAATGGTTGAAGGCTTAACCTTGAGCTACTCTATATGGAGGAAGTTTAAGATATAATACGCCTTTATTATTTACATTAGGTTTTATATCTTTATTCACTATTGGAGGGTTAAATTAAATCCAGTTAGCTCTCCTTAAAGGCTACTATTTGCTGGAAACCTCTAATAACTAAGATACTCTAAATTTATTATAATTTAAGTAACAAGTCTTAGTTTTGAGCAATCAGCAGGAAACCAAAGATTAAATTTATTTATTTTTTCCTCCGAGGACTTTTTGCAAAATAAAAAAAAGGTCCCAATTAAGGTTAATTTAATTTAGTAGGGTCCTCAGAGACTATACGTAGCTAATCTTTTCTTCATTCTCCAGGCCCTCCACTTTTGGGGAGAGTCCTTTACTTTTAAAAGGGCAAAAGCAACCTTTAGGTTGTCCTTATTTTTATTCTTATTTTATATACCTTTGCTTTTGACTCTTCCTTTGCTTTTGCAAAGGACTCTCCCCAAAAGGCAAAGCAAAGGACTCTCCCCAAAAGAAAATAAGAATAAAAATCCGAGGACTGTTTATTAAGCCTGTGCTTTTGCAAAGGTAAAAAGGTCCTCTGGAAGGCCGGACCTTAAGTCCAGTGGACAAGGTTATTTTTTTTAGAAACCCTCCTAGCTTTGCTAGGGATGGAAGTAGGGGAGCGCTAAAATTTAAATAAAAATTGATAAAAAGATAAGATCTAGTCCAAAAAATAATAAATATTTATTATTTAGTAAATTTGTGTTTTACAACCTTTCCCTTCCTTCCATTTTTTACCATTTGGCCCCAAATGGAGGGAGGGGATTTATATTTAAATTATTTTTCTCTCCTTGGGACCTTAAGTCCTTGGACAAAGGAAAACCTTTTTTCTATTACTTATGCCTTTGCTTGTATTCCTCTTAGAATACAAATAGGAACAAAAGCAAAGGTGGAGTGTTCAACTTGTTTTTTAAGAAAAATTGTAGAACAAATAAAACCAATTAAAGTTTATAATAATTTTAAGGAAAATAGACAAAAGCTAATAAAAGATCAAAAAGATAAAACTGGTGTTTATTGTTTAGTTAATAAAATAAATGGTAATATTTATATAGGTACTTCTACTAACATTGCAGTTAGAATGAGAAATTATTTAAACACTACTTTTTTAAAAAACAAAAAAAATAAAAATATGCCTATTATACAAGCATTGTGTAAATATGGGCTAGATAATTTTGCTCTTTTAATTGTAGAAACTGTAGATGTTGAAAATTTGGCTATAAGAGAAACTTATTATATTACACATTTATTACCTCATTATAATGTATTAAAACAAGGTTATTCTTCTATAGGTTATAAACACACTGAAGATATTAAAAAAATGCTCAGTGATTTAGCAAAAAATAGAATACATTCTGAAAAAACTAAAGTTTTAATTTCTAGAGCTTTAGTTGGAGAAAATAATCCTTTTTATAATAAAAATCATTCTATAGAATCTAAATTAAGAATGATAGAAGCTAATTCTGCATATTCTCTTTATATTTATAATTCATTTAGAAAATTATTAGTAATTTTTCCATCAGTTAATACTTTAGCTAAATTAATTAATTCTAATCATTCTACTATAGTAAGTTTTATTAAAAATGGTACATTGTTTAGAGGGGAATGGTATTTTAGTAATTTACCTTTTAATTTGACTGACACACCTTTAATTTCTAATTGGTCTTCATTTGAGTCTACTATTCTAATTTTAGATATAAATAAAAATTCTCATATTAAAAAGGCTATATTTGTTTATAATTTAAATAAAGAATTTATACGTAAATTTGAAGGTGTAACACACGCTCAGAAAGAATTAAATATTAATCATGATTTAATAAAAAAATATGCGTTACTAAATACACCGTACAAAGGATATATTTTTAGTTACGATAGATTAAGAGAACTCTTTAATTGACTTTAATTTAATTTTAAAAGTTTAATTCTTAAATCTTTTTTTTATTACCTTTCCTTCTATTTTTATTCTTCTTATTTTTAATTAAAAACAAAAAATAACCTTTAGGTAAACCCTAGAGGACTTTGTTTTTGTTTTTTCAATTAAAAGGTCCGTTGGAGAAATAGAATAAAACAAAGAGGATTAATATAAATTTTTCTATTTTTGTAACTGGTGTTGTTTTATCTAATGCTTCATTAGATATTGCTTTCCATGATACTTTTTTGAATCAAATATATAGTTGCTCACAAATTATGCTTATAACTACTAAAAATAAAGAATATATTAAAAAAAGTGAAGAAGAATATATAAAAATGTTTTGGGTTGGTTTAATGGATGGAGATGGTAGTATTCAAGTAAATCATTGAAAATGTAAATCATTGCAATATAGACTTGTTATTAAACTATCCAATATTAATTCAAATTATAATATGTTAATAAAAATACAAAAGGTAATTGGGGGTAGTGTCAGAATAACTGGAAAAAGTAAAGATGTTATTTGAGTAGTTAATGATAAAAAAACAATTCAAAAAATTATTTTAATTTTTGATATTTATCCTCCTTTAACTTCAAAAAAAATATGTCAGCTTGAATTCTTAAAAAAATGTTTATTCGAAAACTCAGTTGATTGGTATTTATTAAATAGAGATTCTAAATATAATAACCAATCAACTATTATTAATTCCTTTGAAAGCAAGGGAGATAATTATTTTTTTAAAGATCCCAATTATTTTAAAGAATGGCTGTCAGGATTTGTAGAAGCTGAAGGTTGTTTTTCAATTAGAAAAAGTAATAATCATTCTTTTTCTATAGGACAAAAATATGATTATTATTTAATTAATGCAATTAAACAATTATTTGGTGTAAGTAATATGGTTAGAAAACCTTATCCTAATTTCTATTCCCTAGAAATATATAAAAAAGAAACTTTAAAAAATATTATAATTCACTTTAATAATTATCCTCTCTATGGTGAAAAAGCAGAGTCATTCCAAATATTTATTCAAAAATTTAAATAATAAGTGTCATGTGGTCTTGCCACCATGAAAAAAATCATACTTTTTTTCGGTAATTTATTCATTAATAAAATTGCTAACGGTGAAATCTTATATGTTTTCTTAAAGCGGAAAAATAAAAAAAATTATTAGACAATACCGTGGAAACCAAAATTAGTTTTTATAGACTAATAAGTAGGATCCGTAGAGACTAAACGTGGCAATTGAAAGTTTATTAAATTAAACTAGTAAATAAGTTATAGTCCGATCCTCAGGGTGACCTGAGTTGTATGAGATTTTATAAAAATTAAATAAAATTAAATAAAAATGAGCACTACTTTGACTTATTATGTTGTAGCTCATTTTCATTATGTATTATCTATGGGAGCTGTTTTTGCTTTATTTGCTGGATTCTATTATTGGACTCCTAAAATTGTAGGTAGAAATATTAATGATTTCCTAGGTAAAATTCATTTCTGGACTTTTTTTGTGGGGGTTAATTTAACTTTTTTCCCACAACACTTCTTAGGATTGGCCGGTATATATTTAATTATATCTGATTATGTAGAAATTAATAGCTTAATTAATTTTAGCGAAGCTAAAATTTTATCATTAATTGCTATTAAACCATATGGACCACATATATTAGAGACACCTGAATATTTAACTCAACCTGTACGTATTTATAAACCAAATTTAGATCGTAATTTAATAGCAGTTGAAAACAGAAATCGTACAGTAATTTATCAATGAATTAATTTAATTAACGGAAAATTGTATGTAGGGTCTGGATGGAATGGATCTCGACGTTTATTATCTTATTGAGCACCTAGCGTATTAAAAAGAAATCTTCCAATATATAATAGCTTATCTTATTATACTCACAATAATTTTATATTAGCGATATTAGAAGATTTAGGTACTAGAGGTTCTGTTAGTAAAGAATTTATGTTATCACGAGAACAACTATATCTAGACTTACTTTTTAGTCAGAAAGAGTCATCGTTTTGTTTAAATAATTCTCCTACTGCTGGTTCTACTTTAGGTTTTAAACATAAACCTGAATTTGGCCTTAATCGTTCAGGACTATTGAACCCTATGACGGGTCGTAAATTTTCTCCTTAATTTATTGAAATGCAGAAGCGTAATAAGATTGGAGTCAATAACCCTCAATTCGGAGTTATTAAATCCTCTGATAGAATAGCAAAATTAACTAAATTAGTTTATGTTTATAATTCTGTAGACATGTCTAATATAGGTTCTTATTCAACTGTTCAATGTTCAAAAGAGTTCAATATGGGTAAAGATACTTTATCTAAATATCTATTAAATGGATTTCCATTTAAAGGAAAAATATTTTCACGTGTTAAACTACATAATTCATAAATTAATATGCCTCTATAGATCCTTTAAAGATCTATTAGACAATCGGGTGAATTGCAAGGAAAACCTTTACCTTAAAGCACACCGCTGCTGTTTTATTTTTATAACTTATAATAATAAGAATCGGATGGCGTCGGCTTAGCTTTAAACAATAAAGGTAAATTTGCAGCGAAGCTTTATTCAGTATAATGAAGTAAACGCATTAGAATAAAGAACGTTCAACGACTAATAGGTGAGTCATACTAACAATAACCCTATACTGTTTATTTGTTATTCTTAAAAATAAGAATAATAAGGACAGAAGCGCCCGATCAGCTTTAATGTCATTTTTTTTTATTTAAGCTGAAAGACATAGTCTGAACCTAACCGTAAGGTTAGGAGTTTAGGTGAAAGCCTAAGATTAACACAATTGATGCCTAGAAGAATACCTGATTATCCTGATGCCTTTAGTGGATGGAATGCTGTATCTAGTTTTGGGTCTTTAGTATCAGTAATAGCTACTATTCTATTTGGTTATATTATTTTTGATATTTTCTCAAGTGAAAAAATTAGTTCTAATAATCCTTGGTCTGTAATTCCTTATTTTACTAGTGTAAATGAGTATAAAGAAGATAATCAACCTATAAATACTTTAGAATGGACTTTAGCTAGTCCTATACCATTTCATGCTTTTAAAATGTTGCCTATACAGTCATAAATTTAATATTTTCTAATCGTAGATTATTTCCTTGGGACCTGCTGTCCAGATTTCTTAGGGTTTACCTAAAGGTAGTTATTTTTAGTTTAATTTTAACATTTGCGCAAAAGCAACCGAGGAATTTAAGGCTATTATTTTATTAAATCAGGGCTCAAATTATATTTTTTGTATATTTGACATTAAAATCAATGTCCCTGGACATAGGTTAGCATAGGCAGCCTTTAATTTAAAATAAAATTTTTGTAAAATTAAAATATATCCCCTTTTTTTAACATCTTATATTAAGGTAAAATAAATTTAGAGGGTTATTTACCTTTTATTTTCTATTTGCATTTGGGCGAGCCTCTTTTTTCTAAACTAAAATATATAAACAAACATGATAAACAATGAAAAATCATTTAGCACTATTATGGCTTTATCGGCTCCTAAATTCATTAAAGATTCATATTATATTATAGCTTCTTCATATTACTTCGGTAGTATAAAGAGGTTTAAGCTTATAAATAAGGATACTTTAGTTAAAAGATTAGATATGGTTTATTTAAGTAATATTAGTATTTTTTTGATTAGTAAGAATTTTATTGAATTAAGAGTTGAAAAATTAGAGGACTCTAAGGTTTTTTGGTTTATTCGGTTCCTAGTGATTTATTCTTTACTAAAAAGAGTATTAAAGAAATTATTTTTGATAATAAAAATATTCATCAATGTATTTTTATATTTAAAGATAAAGATTATGGAAATATAGTCGCGGATTTAAATTTATATGATATTATTATTAGTGGAGGTTCTAATACGAAAAAACATATTCTTTCACCAATTCAATTAAGAAAACTTTAGCAAGATTTTTGATTGCTTATTTACCTTTAACGGGATTTAATGTTGCTAAATCTTTTCATACTTTAAGATTAAACAAAACTGCAAGGTTTGATTTTACATCTAAAGAAAGTAGAGAAGTATTATCACATTTTCCAGATACAAAAATTAAGGTAGTGTATACGGAAAGTACTGATTCTAATGAATCGCCTTAAAATATTATATATATTATCTTTAACAAAATAAGGCTTACTAGGGGTTTTGTTAAGATAATTAATGAAGTATAACTATATAAATAAAAGAATAATTATATTAATAATATAAACATTGGTTTTATAGTGACATATTTTTATGACTTTTAAACATTTGCTTCCCTGATTAAAAAAAAAATAAGACCCTTATATTCTTCTGCTCTGGTACACCTTCGCAAAAAATAAAAAGAACAAAACAAAAAATAAACCCCCATTATTAATCTAACCTTTTATATTTTGCCTCCCTCGCTTCCACTGTTTCCATTTAAATAGGTAATAATTGAGTTAATTTTATAAAAAAATAAAGGAAAAAGTAGCCCTTTGCTCTAGCCTCCTTTGCTTTTGCAAAGGCTTAAGAGCACAGGCCAGAGAAAGATTATATTAAAAAAAATAAATATCCAATAAATAATGGGAATTATTTTTTAGAGGGAATAGTTCTCATTTTTCAATGAATAGTTTATTTACCTTTGCTCTAGCCTTCCCTCCTTGGGACCTGCTGTCCTTCCTTTGCAAAAGCACAGGCTTAAGGGACAAGGGTTGCTTTTTACCAAGCAAGGGCAAAAGGCACAGGCAAGAATCAGAAGATAGAAAGGTGGCATATGATAAAGCTATTGAAGAGATGTCTAATAAAACTAAGAATAAGGCTGCTATTTTGAGATATAATGAAGCTGCTGATTAACATAAACAAGCTGTTGATAAATATAATGCTAATCCAAGTGAATATAATAATAATGAAAGGATAAGGGCACATAAAAAATTGGATGCTTCATTTGATGAAATTAAAAAATTAGATATTAGTGAAATTTTAACTTCTTTATATAATAAATATGGTGAATTTTTGGATAGTTTGACTCCTGATAAAATTGTTTGTTTGTTTGTTTAATATAATTATAGATGCTTTAGTGTTATCTTCTTTTCTTAGTGTTTTATCTATAATGTTAAGTGATAATATAATAAATAAAATAGGTTTTTTAGAAAAATATCCTAGAATTCTTAATTTATTAAAATTAAGAAATAATATAAATAAAAAAGTATCTAAAATTTATTTATTAATGCATTTTTTTATTATTATATTTGGTATTTTAGGAAATATTTGGATGTTTTTTATTTAATAAAATATTTTGATGTTTTATTTATACTTTGATGGTATAGTAGAATATTATAAATATTTAATCCCCCTTCAATATTAGAATATGATTAAAACTTTAAAAATATATATAATTTAATACTAAGTTTCTTTAATATTTGTTTCACATAATTTTCTAATAAATATTTTGATTTTTTATTATTCTTAAAACAAATAAAAATAACATTTGCTTAGTTGCGGTTTACCTAGCGCTAATAAATTATAAGTAATTCTCTTAATTCAATGGTTAGAATCGCATTCTTCTAAAGTGCTTATTCTGGTTCAAATCCGGAAGAGAATAAAAATAATAATGGGTTCTCTGTTGCAGCTTAAGCAAGGAAGCAAACCCCTTTTTTTTTTTGGAGGCAGCGGCCCGGGGCAAAGGCTTAAGATAAATTATAAGAATAAATCCATATTTTTACAGCTGAAATAGTTTAAAAGGTTAAAACATACCATTCATGACGGTAAAAAGAAGGTTCAATTCCTTTTTTCGGCTTTTTATTTTTCAGTTTTACCTGAATCATTACCATCATTACCGTCGTTATCTTGATTACTTCTGTTTAAGTAGTAGTGATTTATGAGGCAATGGTTTAATTGGGCTAGCATCGAAAGATTATCAATTAAAGTTCAAAGTGCCAATCTCTCCAGTTGCAAGAGGACCACCAGTCCTCGGACAAAAACCTAAAGGTGGCTTGTTAAAATTCAAGGGATTGCACCATTGCACCATTGCACCATTGCACCATTGCACCATTGCACCATTGCGGGTTACCTAGCACCCAAAAGGGAAGGGTTAATTTATATAATACTAGTAAATAAAGTTAATATAAAATAAAATTAAATAATAAAAGAATAGAGGGTACTTAGATAATAATAATTTAAAATTAAAAATAAAAAATAAAACTAGCTATAAGTAACCTTAGAGTAATCTAAGTTAAGCTTTTGCTAGTAACCTTAGATGTTAAAAAAGCTCTGCGGAATTGCGGAATTGCAGAGTTGCGGCAACTTTATTGTAGAGTTGGGGATCAATTATCAAGGAGCAAAGGTAAAAATAAACAGGGAGGCGATTGCAAAAAAAAAATTATATTTTTTTTAATTCTTGCCTAGAAAAGCACTTTTATTTTCCTTTGCTCTTTTGGGGAGAGTCCTTTGCTTTGCACTTTTGGGGAGAGTCCTTTGCTTTGCAATAGGCAAAAGCACAGGATAGTCTTAAGCAACCTTTAGGTTTTCCAAGGGCTTCAGGTCTATTGCAACTGGAAGCCTTGGTAGAGGCTTAAGCACAGGATAGGCAAAGGCAACCTTTAGGTCTAGAGGATTTTTCTGTTGCCTTTGCAAAAGCAAAGGTAAAAAAGGTCTATTGCAACTGGAAGGAAGAGTTTTAAGCACAGGAGAGTTTAAGCACAGTAGAGTCACAGCAAAGGTAGAAAAAAATAAAAAAGACAAATGTTGATTACTTACTATAAGAGACAGCATTAGCATTCGCTAATGCGCAAGCAAGTATTAAAAGTGCAAAAGTTTTGATTAGAAAATTTTTAGTATTTATGACTTAAACTACTCACGGTTGCCTCCATTTAAATAGGAATAATTTTCATAGGTAAGATAAAACGATTGCTAATCGTCTGGGCTAATACCCTTAAGCGTTCGACTCGCTTTTATTCCGAATTTTTTTTAATAATATTAAGGCTTGCTTCTTATACCTTTCTAATCAAAAAAGTTACTAGCAAGGGTTTTCCTCTGTTGCCTTTGCTTTGCTAGAGTAAACAGCAAAGGAGGACTCTGGTTACTATAATTAATCAGGTCATATTAGTTTAATTGGTAGAATGCAGCTTTGTGGATGCTGAGAAAAGAGTTCAAATCTCTTATATGACCCTTTTTTATCTTAAGCCTTTGCCCCAGGGCCGGGGCCTCCCCAAAAAGGGAGGCTTGCGATCGAATGGGGTAAACAATTATATTATTTATTTATAATAATAACCCCTCTCTAAAAGGGTAATGAGGGTCGCAAAAGCGGATCCCTTAGCGCTAATTTGGTAAAATTAATTCCAAAAAAAGAGAAAAGCTCCATCCCATCCCCTCCCCAACCCCTCCCCCTCCCTCGGGGGGAGGAATAGAGCGATCGCTACGCGGGGCAACCCCATACCCGGGGATCTTTTGACTTTTTCTGTGAACTTTTGCCTTTTCTGTGCACTTTTGACTTTTCTGTGAACTTTTGCCTTTTCTGTTAACTTTTGACTTTGCTTTGCAAGAGTCTTAAGCAAAGGAGAGTAAAAAGCAAAGGAAAGTCTTAAGCAAAGGATAGTAAAAAGCAAAGTATAGTAACAGCAAAGGAGGTTGTAAAAATTTTAGATTTAAGTATACAAAAAATTATATTTAACAAAAGCTTTACTATGTACTTATTAAACTCATTGGCCCATAATAAATTAAAACTAGGGTTAAGTTTACAGATGGTTCTGTAGTAGACCTGCAAAGTCTAATATTTAGGTTCAATTCCTCCTTAACTCTTCTTTAATAATTAATTTAATATAAAAACCTACTCTAAGGGTTAAAATATCAATATTATTAAAATTAAATCTAAAATTTTTTTTTCTCTAGTAACCGCGTTTATATAATAGTAATAGAGTTGCTTTCCTTTTCCATTATCACCTTTTAACCACAACCCCTTTTCTTTTTCTTTTGCTGAGGAAGCAAACCCTTTTTATGTGTCTTTGCTGCGGAAGCAAGGAAGCAAAACCCCTTTTATTTACTCTTTTGCTGCGGAAGCAAGGAAGCAAAACACCTGTGCTCTGTTGCCTTTGCTAGAGTAAAAGCAACCTTTAGGTTGTCCGAGGACTTCAGTTCCTCTTGCAACTGGAAGCCTTGGAGAGTAATAGCACAGGAGAGTTTAAGCACAGGAGAGTTTAAGCACAGGAGAGTAATAAAAAGGGGTTGGAATTAAAGTTAATTAAATGTATGCTTAGTCATCCTGCCTTTAATTTTAAATTAAGATTATAGTTCTGTTAACATAGGAGCGGATCCATTTCTATAATGAATTAATTTTTATCCTTAGCTTATTTTTATCCCCATCCCTGGGTCCAGAGCTATTGCTAGCGATTGCTAGCGATTGCTCTATCCCTCCCCAGGGGAGGGTCGGTCTGTGGGAAGGGTAGATAGCGATCGCTACGCCTTTTGGGTAACCCGAAACGGTGCTAGCCCTTGATTGAGCCTGTCAAAAGCAACTTTTAGTTTGTCCGAGGACTTCTGGTCCTCTTGGAACAGGAGGGCCATAGGCCAAGGGGGTTGGATATTAGGGTTGAGAAAATTAAAAATTAATTTAAAGTTATAGATTCAGAAAGTTTTACTTAGTTTACTTAGTTATTTCCTATTTTTTGTTTTTATATATCTAGGTAAACATCAAACATAAAACATCGCAAGCTATTATCATTCTAGCTTATTTAAGTTAATCGTCTAAAATAAATTAAAATATTAAAATATTAAGGTCATAGTTTCCAGGTTAAACCTAAAAATATATATTATTTTTATGTTGTAAAATACAAAAGTCAAGTGGTTGCACCGTTGCGGGTTGTATAAGTATATTATTATAATTAAATTATACTATTTTTATATTTTTTATATTTGTTTGTCTTTAGTAATATAAAATTATATATTATACTTAATACCTATCTTCTTTAACTATCGCCGTACGTTTAATTTCCCTTTTGGGTCAGCCTAACACGCAATGGTGCAATCCTTTGATTTTTAACAAGCAGGGCAAACCTTTAGGTTGTCCGAGGACTTCAGTTCCTCTTGCAACTGGAAGCCTTGGAGAGTTTTAAGCACAGGATAATTAACTCAAATTTAACTCACTAATTTAAAGGCTACTAAATTAAAACCATGTTAAAGATAAAAATGGTGTTAAAGATTTAAAAGGCTTAAGTAGCGGTAAATAATTGGTGCTATTTAAACCTCTATTACGCCAGGGTAATTTAATAAAAATAAAGTAGGAATATACTTAAAGCTATCCAATAGATTTATATTGGTATCTACTTGTTTATTGTGCGATTTAAATCATTAATTTAAATTTAGCTTACTTTGACCCCTTTTGCTGTGGCCCTAGGGGCAAAGGCTCTATTTTATTGTGTTGTAACTTGGCTTTAAATTTTTCAGTCTAGAGTTTAAAAACAATCATATGTTCTATAGGTCTGAATCGCTTAAAAGAACAGTAAAAGAGCATAATTAGGTATCATTAATCATTAATGATTAATCATTAATCATTAATCATTAATCATTAATCATTAATTATTAAAACCGTAGCAATGCAATCGGCCGGCGTAAAATTTACAAAAAAAAAAATATAATTTTTTTAAGCCTTTATATACGATTAAATTTTTTAAATTTATATATTTGTATTATTCCTCCAGCTTTTTGAAATAAATAGAAATCCGTAATTCCCCTGCTCTGTTATTTGGCAAACAAAAAAAAACCTTCTGGTCTTTTATCTTTTGCCTTCCAGAGGGCCTAAAGTCCTAGGACAGCAGGTCCTCTTGGAACCTTTGCTTTAACTTTGTTAAGTTAAAGATGGAAGGATAAAAAGGCTACAGAAAAAGGTTTGCCCTTTAATAGAGCAGGGCACTGGGTAATACTAATTCTACGGTTTCCTTAAAGTTTGCTTCTAAAGCATAGGTAAAGCAGAGACTTACTTAGGAGCGCCAGGTCTTATGTGTCCAAACATTTGTTCAATTTAATTATTTTAATAATATAATTAAATTCTGCGTCAGGCTGACCCTTAAAAAAAAATAAGGGTATCGCTAGCGAGCGATAGCGGGGATGGATTTATAAGCACAGATAAGTCGTAGATAAACAAATAAAATAAAAAATAAATTTCAATCTAGGCTAAAATTATTAATAATTATAAAATAACAATGAAAACTTTTTTTATAAATCTTTTAGCTTTTGGTACTTTAATTTCTAGTGTAATTACTATTACATCTAAAAATCCTGTAATATCAGTAATACTTTTAATAACAACTTTTGTTCAAGCAGCTGGTTTTTTAATACTTATAGGTATTAATTTTGTAGGTATTTCTTATATTGTTGTATATGTTGGAGCTATAGCAGTTTTATTTCTTTTTGTAATAATGATGATAAATATTAAATTAACTGATATTTTAGAAACTGGTGTTGATTATAGTAAAAATTTACCTTTAGCTATTGCAATAGTTTTTTTAAGTTTATTAATATTTTATACAATATTACAATATAACTTAAATAATATTCCAGCATTTTCTATTATATTAAATAAAATTACTAATTTAAATACTTTATTTTATGATTTAAATTATAATAATATAATGGAAAATGCTTTCCAATTATCTATACAAACACGAGATTTTTTTTTTAAATTACTTAATGAAGAATCTTTATCCTCTGCATTTAATGCTGATGTTTTAATTACAACTTTTGAACAAATAGAAATACTTGGTCATAGTTTGTATACTTATGGTGCTATATTATTAATAATATTAAGTATTATATTACTATTAGCAATGTTCGCTACTATTATTATTTCTAAATCTAATAATAAATAAACCAATGCAAATATAAAAAATTTCACTCCAAATTGAGTTCTATTTTGTCCCAAAAATGAATGAAATCCACATTCAAAAGCACTA
>Ga0137412_10001173_pt1 | contig 19952 bp, 15 predicted proteins | sample CZODoug2_1_16fun_FD_122160 | JGI IMG/M metagenome (GOLD analysis project Ga0137412, IMG submission 122160) | Vadose zone soil fungal communities from Angelo Coast Range Reserve, California, USA - CZODoug2_1_16fungal (Hybrid Assembly) | ecosystem: Environmental > Terrestrial > Soil > Vadose zone...
GAGGTGGTTGATCGTCCCGCCCTTGCCAGGATTTTCCAGCAGGACGAGCTTGAGTGGCGGCTCAGTGATCGCGAAGTTGGCGTAGCCCTCCTTGACCTTGGCCGGCTGGGTCTTGAACAGCTTTGAGTAGAACGCAACGCCTTCTGCCAGGTTGTCGACGTTGAGGGCGAGCTGGATTCGGGACATGGCGGCCTCCACCTATGTGACATATATCGAACTCAGACGCAGTCGATCTTGCCACTTCTTTGATATATGTCAATCTTTCTGGCACGATCGATTTATGCCGAAGACGTTGCCGATGGTCGACATCTCCGCACCCGTCTGCTGCGCACCGGTGGCGGCCGGCCCACTTGATGACGACGCAGCGCTGGAGATCGCGTTGCGGCTCAAGGCATTAGCCGATCCAATGCGAGTCAAGCTGGTGTCACTTCTGTTCGGATCCACCGACGGCGAAGTGTGTAGTCGCGATCTCGCGACGGCGGTGGGCCTGACGGAATCCACGGTGAGCCATCACTTGACGCAGCTTCGCCGGGCCGGGTTCGTCGAATCCGAACGGCGCGGCGTGAACGTCTATCACCGGCCCCGTCACGATGCGCTGACGGCGCTGTGCACAGTGCTCGACCCGGCGTGCTGCCACGATCGCATCGATCACCGCCCCGAGGTTGGCGGTGTCCAGCTGGCGCACGGTGTCCTGCACGGCATGCGCGTCGGCATACCCCACCTTCGCCAGTACGTCGTCCAGCGAGTCATCGGGCCCGATATCGCTGCCGACCCCGACCGGATGTCCCCCGGTGTCGGCCCGGCCGGCGGCCGAGGCCAGCGCGATCCGAAGCTCCGGATACCCGCGGATCCCGATCGCCCGGCAGAACCGCACGACGGTCGTCTCGGACGTCTCGCACAGCTCGGCGAGCTGGGAGATCGTCTTGGTCGCCACCCCGGCCGGGTCGGCCACCGCGGCCTCGGCGACCCGCCGCTCGGCCGGCGCCAGGCTCGGCAACAGCGACCGAATATGTGTCAGGAGCGTGCGGTTGGACGGGGCGGTAGGACCCGCACCAACCGGCGCGGTGCCATTGGAGACCGGATCGGCCATGCGAGGTCCTTTCGGCGCTAGACAGACGCAGACCAGGTGGGAAAGTATTCTTCTCCGTCACCACAATAACGGTCAGAAGTCCACGCGCGTCGAAACTGCGAGAGGCACGCCCGTGATCAGGGAAGCAACGCCGGCCGATCTCGAGCCGATTGCGGCCCTGTGCGGACGCAGCCTGACGCTCGAGCCGGACGCTACGGCGCTGCCGGCGCTGCTCTGGCACCATCCCGAGCTTCGGTTCGTCGCCGTGGAGGACGGCGACATCGCCGGCGTACTGCTGGGTCGGCTGCGCGACACGACCGGCCATGTCGACCTGCTTGCCGTGCATCCCGAGCGCCGTCGGGCCGGGCTCGGCACCGGTCTTGTCGACGCGTTCGAGGTCAAGGTCAGGGCCGCCGGCGGTACGACGGCCATCGTCGGCGGTGCCGGTGACCGCTATGCCTGGCCCGGCATCGACCTGCGCTACACACCGGCGGTCTGCCTCTTCGAGCGGCTGGGCTATCAGCGGTCCGGAGACGCGGTGAATATGACCGCGAATCTGCGGCCGGAGCGGGACACGGCCGCCGCCGAGGCGCGGTTGGCCGCCGACGGTATCGAGGTGCGGCGGCTGCGGCCCGACGAGCGTTCGGCGTTCGGCGACTGGATGACCCGCTGGGGTGGCAGCTGGCCGCAAGAGGCCGGCCGGTCCGCCGATTACGACGTGCCGCGTTGTCACGTTGCTGTGAAAGACGGTGTGTATCTCGGGTTCGCTTGCCACGGCGGCAATCGCGACACCTGGTTTGGTCCAATGGGGACGGCCGAGGTGACCCGCGGCAAGGGCATCGGCGGAGTACTGCTCACCCGCTGTCTCAACGATCAACGCGCCGCCGGGCTGACCGAGGCCGAGATCGGCTGGGTCGGCCCGATCAGTTTCTATTCTCGTACGGTCGATGCCCGCATCGGTCGGGCCTATTGGATATTCAGCAAGTCGTTGTGATTTCCCTGGGAGGAATGGATGCAGTCGATTGTGGTACGCCGATCCACGAGGTTGGTCGGGTTGGTCTCACTGGCGGCGGTTGCCGCCCTGGGCGTGGTTGGTGTCGCCGGCGCGAGCAACACGCAAAGTAAGCCGAAACCGGCCGCCACGCAGCCGAAAGCGCCGATCAGCGACCGCCAGATCCCCAACCTCACCAAGGTCGAGAGTGCGATCGAGGCTTATTACGGGGACACCGTAGTCGACGGTGAGCACTACGCGTCGCCGACGAGTAATTATGCCCGGCAGGTCGCCGGCATCGAGCGACGAATTGAGACGTATCTCAAGCTCCGGAACCACTGGCACAAAAAACCGGCGATCGTGCTTGACGTGGATGACACCTCATTGCTGACATACAACTACGAGCTCGAAAACGGCTTCGCGTACAACCCGACAACGAATGCCGCGTACGTGCAGGCCGAAAAGATGACCGAGGTGTTCGGCATGCCGGCGCTCGCCAAGTTTGCGCAGGAACGCGGCTACACGATCTTTTACGTAACCGGAAGGCCAGAGGCGCAGCGGGACGCAACCGCCGGAAACCTCGGCAAGGTCGGCTATTCGGCGCCCGACGCCGCCCACCTGTTCCTGAAGAACGCGGCCAACCCACCGGCATATCTGCCTTGCGGGTCCACTTGCACCACGATCCAATACAAGTCAGGCACCCGAGCTCACATCGAGTCGCTGGGTTACCAGATCGCCGCCGACATCGGCGACCAGTACAGCGACCTCGAAGGCGGGCACGCCGACCGTACGTTCAAGATGCCCAACCCGATGTATTTCCTGCCGTAAATAGGTAGGCCGTAATAGATAGGCATTGTCCGCCCGTCCGTACGGAGGCGCTGTGTCCAAGTCCACGAATTTCCGGTTGGTCTCGGTCGCCGCCTTGGCGGTCACACCGCTGGTGGTCGGATCGGTTACCTCCGCCAGTGCGGCGCCTCCGGGCGGCTCGGTCGCTCAGACCGTACGGGCGACGATGGCGAAGATGACCCTGCCGGAGAAGGTCGGCCAGCTCTTCGTCGACTATGTCTATGGCGATACGGCCACGATCACAAACCCGACGGACACCGCGCAGAATCAGGCGGCCTACGGCGTGGATACCCCGGCCGAGGTGATCGCCAAGTATCACCTCGGCGGGGTTATCTACTTCACCTGGTCGGACAATCTCAACTCGCCGACCCAGATCGCCGGGCTGTCCGACGGTCTGCAGCACGCCGCGATGGCGCAGGATCCGGCCGCGCCGCTGCTGATCAGCACCGATCAGGAGGGCGGCAACGTCGTCCGGCTCGGCGATCCGGTTGCGGTCTCGCCCGGCAACATGGCTATTGGCGCCGGCTTCTCCGTGACCACGTCGTTCCAGACCGCGGCGGCAACCGCGGCGCAGCTGCGCGCGCTCGGCATCAATACCGACGATGCGCCGGTGGTGGACGTCAATACCAATCCGGCGAATGCGGCCGACGGTCCGCGGGCATTCGGCGACAACACGCCGGCCGCCGCGGCGCTCGGCGTGGCGGCCATTGCCGGCTATCAAAGCCACGGCGTTTCGGCGACCGCGAAGCACTTTCCCGGGCTCGGCAGCACGACCGTCAACACCGACAACGGGGTAGCGGTCACCGACGAGACCCGGGCGCAGATCTTCGCCCGGGATATTCCGCCGTTCCAGGCGGCGATCGCGGCCGGCACCGACGAGATCATGGCGGCGCATATTGTCGCTCCCGCCCTCGACCCGTCAAATACGCCGGCCAGTCTTTCCGAGCCGATCGTGACCGGGGTCTTGCGCAACAAGCTGCACTACAACGGCGTCGTCATCACCGACGCGCTCAGCGCCGCCGCGCTCGGCGACGTGCCGGCTCCGCAGCGTGCCGTACAAGCGATCCTGGCCGGCGACGATCAGCTGCTGATGCCGGACAACCTGCCCGCGGCATATCAGGCGGTGCTCGATGCGGTGCAGAACGGCACGATCAGCCAGCAGCGGATCGACCAGTCGGTGACCAGAGTGTTGACGTTGAAGGCCAAACGCGGGCTGTTTACCAATCCATATTCAACCGGCGCAACGGTTGGTACACCGGCGCAGCTGCAGACCATGGCCGACGCGGCCCGCCGGTCCATCACGTTGGTGAAGAACGACGACCATGTGCTGCCACTTGCGGCCGGGTCGGGGAAACACGTACTCATCACCGGCTGGGGCGCGGGTTCCACCCAGACACTCACCACCGATATCGCGACGCATGGCGTAACCGCGCAGCGGCTGTATACGGGCACATCGCCCGGTGCGGCGACGATCGCGGCCGCGGTGGCAGCCGCCAAACAGAACGACGTCGTCGTGGTCACTACCGATAATGCGTCGGCGAATACTGCGCAACAGGCGCTCGTGAACGCGTTGCTCGGCGCCGGGAAGCCGGTCGTGGTCGCGGCGTTGGGTACGCCCTATGACATCGGCTATGTCGACTCGGCACCGACGTTCCTGGCGGCGTACGGGTACCAGGCCAATACGCTCGCCGCGCTGGCGAATACAATTTTCGGAACGAGCCCGACCGGGCGGTTGCCGGTGACGGTGCCGGTTGCCGGCGACGTGACCAAGCCGCTCTATCGCTTCGGAATGGGATTGCACTATTAGAGTCTTGCTGACCGGCGCGGCGGGCGGTGTCGCGCACTTGTTGCGGCCCGCCCTGCAGGACCGATTCGACTTGGTGCTGACCGATCGGGTGCCCACGGAGGACGGGTCGGCGGTCCGTGGCGATCTCACCGACACGGCGTTCGCCGACGACGTGACGGCCGGCGTCGACGCGATCGTGCACCTGGCGGCGAATCCGGACCCGGGCGCGACGTGGGAGCAGCTTTACCGGCCCAACGTGCAAGCCGTTGCCAACTTACTGACCGGGGCGGCTCGGAACGGCGTCCGCCGGCTGGTGTTGGCGAGCTCGGCGCACGCGATGGGCCAGTACGTGGCCGCCGGCAGGCAGCCGATCGATCCCGCCTGGAGTCCGGCGCCGTGTTGCCCATATGGGGCCAGCAAGGCGTTCGTCGAGGCAGCGGCCCGAATGCACAGTTATCGGTATGGCGTGCACGCGGTTTGCCTACGGCTGGGCGCCACCTTCGAGAAACCGTGGAACACCAGTATGCTTGGCGCCTGGCTGGCACCGGAGGATCTGCAACAGTTGGTGCTGCGGAGCCTCGCGGCCGACGTCGCATTTGGCATATACCACGGGATTTCGGCCAATACCCGCAGCGTATGGGATATCAATAATGCGCGTACCGAGCTTGGATACGCACCCGTGCGCGACTCCGAGGTCTTTTCCGGGTCCGTTCCGGTCGATGACGATGGCGGTCCGTGCCCACCGTTCCATTGAGTAGAACGCCGTCGAACTGCGTCGAACAGCCAACCATCGACAACGCCGCTCCTATAGTCAATACTGTCGGATCGTGATCGACTTCCGCTGCGCTCATCAAGGAGTGGTGTGACATGTCAGATCTCGGCTTGGACGGCGACGGTATCCGGGAGGCATCTCGGCGCCAACTGATGAAGGGCGTCGGCATCGGCGGCATTGCGGCCGCGGCGCTGGCCGCATGCGGCGGGGCCAACAGCGGAGGGAGCGGCGCCCACGGCAATTTCGTGAAGACGCCGAAATTCAAATTCGCATTTGTCAATCACGTGACAACCAACCCGTTCTTCCAACCCTGTAGATGGGGGGCCGAGGACGCGTGCGCGCTGCTCGGCTGCAGCTATACCTGGACGGGCTCGGAAAACCAGAATGTCTCGCAGATGGTCAAGGCGATGAATGCCGCGATCACTTCTAAGGCCGATGGCATCGCGGTGCCGATGGTCGACAAGACCGCGTTTAATGCGCCCACGACGACCGCACTGAGCAAGGGTATTCCGGTTGTCTCCTATAACGCCGATGTGGCCAATGACCGGCTGGCCTATATCGGCCAGGATCTGTACGTGTCCGGTCAGGAGATGGGAAAGCGGATTGTCAGCCTGGTGAGCTCCGGCGACGTGCCGATCTTCATCGGCCAACCAGGTGCGCTCAACCTGCAGCCCCGCATCGATGGCGCGCTGCAGGCAATCAAAGCCTCTGGCAAGCCGATCAACGCCAAGCAGCAGCAGAGCGACGTCGACGCCAACAAGGCACAGACCGCGATCGACGCGTACTACAACGGGCACAATAGCATCAAGGGCATGTTCGCGGTGGACGCGACCAGCACCACGGGCGTCGCGAACGTCATGAAGAAGTACGCCTTGCACGGTAAGGGTGTCGCGGCGGGTGGGTACGACCTCCTTGACAACACAATCCATAAGATCGACTCCGGCGACGTTGACTTCACCCTCGATCAGGCGTCGTACTGGCAGGGCTTCATACCAGTCATGTACCTCTACATGTACAAGCTGTCCGGCAGCCTGCTGAGCCCGCCGGAGACCAACACTGGCGTGAAGTTTGTGACCAAGGACAACGTGAAGCCCTACAGAACAACAAAGACCCGGTTCGAGGGCAGCTCGAAGGAGCAGAAGTACATTAAGTCCACATCCTGACGGCTGGGGCGGCGAATGACCGAGGAACAGACCAAGAGCAGCCCGCCCACACCAAACGGCGGCAGTAACGGAATCCTGGTGCCGACGCGGTTGCGTTCGGCCGGGCTGGCCGGCGTGGGCAGCAGCCTGCTCCGGCTGCGCGAGCTGAGCGTGATCATCGTGGCGATCGCGCTGTTCGCGTATTTCAGCATCCACTCACCGTCGAGCTTTCTCAGCAAGTCGAATTTCAGCAACATCAGTGACTTCGTGTCGGCGTGGGCGATCATCGCCGCCGGTGAGGTGATGCTGCTGGTGTGCGGCGAGATCGACCTGTCCGCCGCCATGACCTATGCGCTGACACCGATCGTGATGATGTCCCTGCACGGCAACGGATTGCCGCTGTTCGTAGCGTTCCTCATCTCGCTGGTGGTCGCGGCGACCGTCGGCCTCTTCAACGGGCTGGTCACCGTTTTCCTCGGCCTGCCATCCTTTATCACCACGCTCGGCACATTATTTCTGCTGCACGGCATCACGTTGAAAATCTCCGGCAGCAACCCGATGGCGGCGCCCACCGAGGGCAACCTGGTGCAGGCGCTGGGCGGTTGGAAATGGTCGGAGATCCTGTGGGCCATCGCGATCGCGATCGCTATGCAGATCGTGCTCACCAATACGAAATGGGGCGCGTACACGATCGCGACCGGAGCCAACTTCGTCGGTGCGGCCGAGGCGGGCATCAAGGTCCGGCAGATCAAGATCCGGGCCTTTCTCATCACCGCGGTGTTCGCCGGATTTGCCGGCACGCTCGACGGCATTCACATTTCGCAGAGCTTCGACCCGAACGGTGATCCCAACCTGATGTTCACCGCGGTCGCGGCCTCGGTCATCGGCGGTACGGCGCTGCTGGGCGGCTCCGGCACCGTGATCGGCGCGTTCTTCGGTGCCGCCCTGCTCGGCATTCTGCAGGATGGATTCAACATCATCGGGCTCACCGCCACGACATTTGTGGTGGTCGAGGGCGCCGCGATCATCCTGGCAATGGTGGCCAACACGCAGCTGACGAGGTTCCGACAATCGGCAAGGGCGGCTTGATATGACAGCGGAGCAGTCTGTCTCGGCCGGGTCGGCGCCGGTCGCGATCCGGGCCGAGGGCATCGCGAAGCGCTTCGGCACGGTCACCGCGTTGAGCAATATCAATATCAGCGTCGCGCAGGGCGAGGTGCTCGGTCTGATCGGCGACAATGGCGCCGGGAAATCGACGCTGATCAAGATTCTGACCGGATATCACCAACCCGACGAAGGCCAGATCTATGTTCATGGCCAGCCGGTCACGCTGAAATCCGTTGACCACGCGCGTTCGCTGGGTATTGAGACCGTCTTCCAGGATCTGGCGCTGATCAACACACTGCCGGTCTATATGAATCTGCACCTCAACCGAGAGCCGACCCGCGGGCCGTTCCTGCGCCGCCGGGAAATGCGCAAACAAGCCCGGCGCTACCTGGACGACATCGGGATCAGCATTCCATCGGTGAATGCCGAGGTGGCCAACCTTTCCGGTGGGCAGCGGCAGGCGATCGCGGTCGCGCGTTCGGTGTACTCGAATGCGCGGATCCTGCTGCTGGACGAGCCGTTGGCCGCGATGGGGGCGAAAGAGGGCGGCATCATCCTCGACCTGATCAAGATGCTGCGCGATCGCGGCGACCTGACCGTCATCATCATCGCGCACAACTACAGCCAGGTCTTCGATGTATGCGACCGGGTCAACCTGTTGCAGCACGGCGAGATAACGCTGGACAAGGCAACATCGGAAACCTCGGCCGAGGAGTTGCTCGACATCGTGGCGAAGGAATACCGTACCGGCGGCAAGCTGGCCGAGGGCCGTGGTCGTTACCTGGCGGAGATCCGCGACACCGACTGAGCGTTGCTACTGCTGGCGCGCGGCTAGCGTGTGCGCGATGTCGATCGTGCTCGTATAGAGGTCGCGATAGAGGCGGTAGAGACTGTCGTAGTCCGCCGCGGCGGCCGGATCCGGCTCGATCACCGTCGCAATGGGATTCCAGCTGCCGGTCGCGATGCCGAGCGTCTCGCCGACGAGCTGCGCATCCCCGTAACAGGCGCCGATCGTCTGCTCCGGCAGGTGTTGCGACTCACCGACCACATCGGACACGATCTGCGTCCACAGCCCGCCCTTGGTGCCGCCGCCGATCGCGACGAGCCGCTGGTGGGTATTTCCGGCGGCCCGCATCGCCTCGAGGTTGTGCCGCACGCCGAATGCGGTCGCCTCCAGCGCGGCCCGATAAAGATGCCCGCGTTCGTGTCGCAGCGTCAGGCCGGCGACGATCCCGCGTGCCTCGGTATCAAAGAGCGGAGTGCGTTCACCGGCGAAATACGGCAGCATCAGCAGCCCGTCGGCACCGCGGCCGGCGGCCCGGGCCTCGTCGACGAGCGTGCCGAAATCGGCGCCGGTCAGCCGGCGCAGCCAGTCGGTGATCGCGCCGGAGGTGGCCATCCCGCCGGCGAGATTAAAGGTCCCGGGCTTCCCCCCAACGGTGCCCCACAATGTCGGCCAGGTGAGCCGGTCGGCCAGCACGGCAACCATAAACATCGTGGTGCCATACATGAGCATCAGGTCGCCCGGCTCGGTCACGCCGGCGCTCACCGCCTCCGCCCATGCGTCGATCGTGCCAGCAATGACCGGCGCACCCGGCGGCAGCCCGGTCGCCGCGGCAGCCTCGGTGGATATCTTTCCGACCACATCGCCTGGCCACGCGAGCTCTGGAAACGCCAGCCCAGGGGCGATATCGTCCGTCCACTCCGGAATCCAGGAGTGCGCGAGCTGGTCGTACAGCGGCGTGCATTGACTGGCCGAATGGTGGTCGAGCACATAAGCCCCGGTGAGTCGGTGCACGATCAGCGAGCTCGCCATGAAAATACGCCGGGTGCGTGACCACACATCGGGCTCGTTCCGGCGCAGCCACAACAGTTTCGGGCCGACCGCCTGCGAGGTCAGCGGCGAGCCGCACCGCTCGATGATATTGCGTTCCCCATACGAATCGGTGAGCTCCGCGATCTCCCGTACGGCGCGGGTGTCGATCCCGTACAGAATTGCTGGGCGCAGCGGCTTTCCGGTCTCGTCGGCGGCGAGCAGGCACGGTCCGATCCCGCTCACGCCGACGCCGACCACCCGGTCGTCCGTTGCGGCGGTCAGCTCCCGGGCGATCGCCACAAAATCGCCCCACCACACCTGTTCCGCGTCGTGCTCGACCCAGCCGGGCCGTGGCGTCGACAGCGCGTGCTCGCGCACCGCCGTGGCCACCACGGTCCCGTCCGGTCGGGCCAACACTCCTTTGCTGCTGGCCGATCCGATGTCGACACCGAGCAGTACGTCCACGGCACCTACTTCTTATGGCTGAAATCGTTCGCTGTGTAGAGCTGAGCCGCATTCTGCGGGGTGACCGCGGTGATGTCCAGCGTGGTCTTCTTCTGGACGGTTTCGCCGTGTGCCAGCTTCTCCGCCATCGCCGCGGCCTCCTCGGCGCAGGTCGGGTAGATGAACGTCCCGGCCAGATGTCCCTGCTGCACCGCGCGGATCCCGCCGTCCGGGATCGCCAGCCCATCGGTGCCGATAAACTTGATCGAGTTCTCCTTGTGCACGCTGGCAGCCGCGAGATACGCGCCCAGGGCCATCGGATCATTCTGGGCGTACACGAGATTGATGTTCTTGTCCTTGGCCAGCCACTGCTGCATCGTGCTGGTGGCGTTTTCCTTCAACCATTTGGCCTCGCGGTGCTCGATGATCTTGATCTTCGGGTTGCTCTTGATCCCATCGCGGAAACCCTTGTCCCGGTCGATCTGCGGCTGGTCGGACAGAATTCCCTGCAGCTCTACGACATTGCCGCCGTTGGGCAGGTCCTTGGCGGCCAGCTCGCCCGCCTTCTTGCCGGCAACGTAGTTGTCACCGCCGATGAAGGCGCTGTAGCAGGAGGTATTGACTGAGCGGTCCAGAATGATGACCGGGATCTTGGCGTTGCACGCCTGCTGTACCGGACCGGTCAGCGGATCTGGCTCGTTCGGCGACACGATCAGCACATTCACCTTCTGCTGAATGAACTGCTGCACCTGCGACACCTGCTTGCTGCTCTGCTGTTGCGCATCGGCGATCGGCAGCAGCTTCAGGTCAGGATATTTCTTGATGTAGTACTGCAACTGCAGGTTGAGCTGGGCCCGATAAGGCTCGGCATTGTTGGACTGCGAGTAGCCGACGACGAACGGGCCGCTGGACTTGCCGCCACTGGATTTGTTGCCGCCATTGTTGCTACCTGAGTTTGAGTTCGTCGCCTTGGAGGCGCAGCCGGCCGCAACCACCGCCAAAAGACCGACGGCAACCACGACGGCACGCTGCTTACTGTGGACCATTACGTTCCTCCCTTGGATCGCGCCGATCTGGTAATTCCGCGGAACCACGCGGTAATGCTGGAAAAGAGGTCGGGTCGCTGCAGCACCACGGCGGCGACCACGATCAGTCCCTTGATAATCAGTTGCAGGTTGTCGCTCACCGAGTTCAGGCCGAGCACGTTGTCCAACAACGTGAGGATCAGCGCGCCGACCAACGTGCCGACGATGCTGCCGCGGCCGCCGGCAAGGCTGGTGCCGCCGATCACCGCCGCCGCGATCGCGTCCAGCTCGTAGGACTGTCCGGCCAGCGGATCGGCCGACGCACTGTATGCGGCGTCGATCGGACCGGCAAATCCGGCGAGCAGGCCGGCAAGGACGAAGACCGCGATCTTGGTGCGGTTGATGTTGACCCCGGACAGCCGGGCCGCGGTCTCGTTGCCGCCGACGGCGTAAATATGCCGGCCGAATCGGGTACGGGAAAGAATCAGCTGGAAGACGACGACCACCACGATGAACGCCAGCACCGGGTAATACACCGAGCCGAAGATGTTGTGTCCGGGCGTTCCGTACATCTGGAACTGATCGGCGTGCTTGGTCAGTTTGCCGTCGCTGTTGACCGGCTGGGTGCCGACGCTGACATTGTTGCTGATCTGCCGGTCGATCCCGCGAAACACCGAAAGCATTGCGAGCGTCATCACGAACGACTGGATGCGCAGCGAGGTCGCGCCGATGCCGTTGACCAGACCCATTCCGGCGCCGGCGGCCATACATATCGGAAGGATCAGGAGTGGTGGGATGCCGCCCTGTACCAGCGACATCGCGGCGACCATCGATGCCAGGCCAAGCATCGAACCGACCGACAAATCGATGCCGGCGGTCAGGATGACGAGCGTTTCGCCGACGGCCAGAATGCCGCGCGATGCGAAGGCGCCGACCGCGTTCGTGAGATTGGTCTGGTCGAGAAATACGTTGCCCTTGCTGATGATGCCGAAAAGGACAACCAGCACCAGGCCGATATAACCCTGTAGGGATCCGAGCACTGCCAGCACGCGGCCCCAGCGCTCGTTGCGGATCAGCTGGGGCATGACAGTCTTCGTTGTCGCGCTCATGTGGCTCCGTCGCTGCTCAATACGGCTTGGCGCGCCATTGCCGCCTCCAGAATGCGTTCCTGCGTCGCATCCGCCCGATTGAATTCACCGGTGACCCGGCCCTCACATAGGACGACGATCCGGTCGCACATCGCCAGCAACTCGGGAAGCTCCGATGAGACCATCAGAATTGCGACGCCCTGGCCGGCCAGCTGATTCATCAGCTCGTAGATCTCGGCCTTGGCGCCGACATCGATGCCGCGGGTCGGCTCGTCCATAAGCAGGACGGCCGGCTGGGTGAGCAGGCATTTGGCCAGTACGACCTTCTGCTGGTTGCCGCCGGACAGGTTGTTGACCACGGTGGCCGGGCTTGGTGTCTTTATCCGCAGGTCGGTTACCAGCCGCCGCACCTCGGCGCGTTCATCCCGCCGGCTCACGCCGGTCCAGCGCACGAAGCGTCCCAGCGACGACAGCGTCGTGTTGAACTGCACGGTGTTGCCCAGCACCAGGCTCTCTGTCTTGCGGTCCTCGGCGATCATCGTGATGCCGCGGGCGATGGCATGCCCCGGCGATGTGGGCGAATAGCGTTTCCCGGCAATGCGGAATTGTCCGGAGACCGCGTGCCGTGGATGCACGCCGAAGATCGACTGCAGCACCTCGGTGCGGCCCGCGCCCATCAGGCCGGCCAGCCCGACGATCTCTCCCTTGTGGACATTCAGGCCGATCCCGTGCAGCGCAGTCCGGCCGTTCAGCGGATCGCCGGCGAGGTTCAGCCCGTCAACGGCGAGCTGCGGGGTGCCGGTGTCCGCCGTGTCATCGGCCCGCGGGAACATTTCTCCGATCGGTCGGCCGACCATCAGCTGGATCAACTCGGCGCGCTGCGCCTGCGCCATCGGTTGGGTGCCGACCTGCTTTCCGTCCCGCAGTACGGTGACCGTGTCGGCAATCTGCTCGAGCTCCTCGAGTCGGTGCGAGATGTAGATGACGGCGACGCCGTCCGCGGCCAGCGACCGAATGATCGTGAAAAGCCGAGCCACCTCTGCGTCGGCGAGCGCGGAGGTGGGCTCGTCCATTACCAGGATCCGGACGTCGAGCGAGAGCGCCTTGGCCACCTCGATGAGCTGCTGCTCGGCCAGCCGGCAGCGCCGGATCGGCCTGCTGGGGCTGAGATCCAGGCCGAGATTGGCCAGCAGCTCGCGGGCGCTGCGATGCATCAGCGCCCGGTCGAGGGTGCCGCGTTTGGTGCGCGGCTCCCGGCCCAGGAAGATGTTGTCCGCAATGGACAGATGGGGTACGAGATTCAGCTCTTGGTGGATCATTCCGATGCCGAGCCGCTGGGCGTCGCGCGGATGATGGATATTCGCCGGGCCGCCGGCAAACTCGATACTGCCGCCGTAGTCGGTGAAGGCGCCGGAGAGGATGTTCATCAAGGTGGACTTTCCGGCGCCGTTCTCACCCAGCAGTGCGTGCACTTCTCCTTTGTGGACGGTCAGATCGACACCGTCGAGCGCGCGGACACCGGGAAATGCCTTGGTGATCCCGCGCATCGCGAGGACGACATCGGTCACAGGCCCTACCCCTGAAGAGTGAGGTCGAGGTAGTCGAGGCCGGCCAAATAGCCGATCGCGGCGGCATTCTTGCCGGTGACGGTGAGCGTGAGCGTGTGTTTCCCGGCGCTGAGCTGGTGGGTGCCGTAGTCGATCGGCGCGGTCAGGACGACGTCGGGGCTGTTGTAGGCATCGAGCGTCGGGCCGGCGACCGTGCCGTCGAGCGCGATCGTGTTGATGCCGTAGTCGGGGGCCTTGGTCTGCACTGCGGTGATGTCGTAGGTTCCCGCGGTTGGCACCTCGAATGCCACCGTGACGTGTTTTCCGGCCGCCTGCGGTCGGAACCACAACTGCGCGTTTCCGGACCAGTGCACGTTGCAGCAGTCGCCCTGGGGCACCGCCTCAGCGTCGGCGTCGACCGGCGGCAGCAGGCTTTCCGCCTCGATTCGCTCGGTGGAGCCGCTGGTCGCGGAGACCGTCTTGGTGAACGGACCGGTGTTGCCCGCCGCGTCGACCGCCCGAACACGGTAATACCAGGTCTGTTTCACACCGAGCCCGGTGTGGGTGAATCCGGGCTGCGTGGTCCCGCTCAAGAGCGTGAACGGACCGTCCGGACTGGTGCTGCCGTAGACCTGGTAGGTCGGTGAATACACATTGTCGGTAGCCGACCCCCAGGTCAGCGCGATCGCATTTGTCGGGCCGGCGGTCACCGTGATGTCGGGTACCGCACCGGGCGCGGTGTGATCGTGGAACGGCGCCACGGCCGACAGGGCGGCGTAGCTGGCCGCGGTCCAGGCCGGCGCGCCGGCCGTCGGGGTGATCGTGATGTCCAGCCGCGAATGGCCGGCGGTCAACGCTGGCGGCAGCGGGAAATCGTCGTCGAGCCAGCGGTGGCTGGTGTTGCCGAGCGGCTGCAACCAGGTGCCGGCATCGCGTCCGTTCACCCTGACTTCGGCCTGCTGGTAGGGGTTCTGCTGGTCGGAAATGCGCCGCAATACGACGCCCTGGTTGGCCGGATTGACGGCGAGCCGGAAGCTGATCGACGCGGTGCTGGACCGTACCTCGCTGGTCACCGGCGCGGGCCCGCCGTCGTTCCCCTCAAACGTTGCGGTCAGCGGTGTGGGCGATCCGGTCGATGAATAGTGGTGGGCAGATTCGCTCGCGGCATCGCCGATGGTCATGTTGTCGGTCCAGCGGAGCGTCTCGGCGGATTTGCCGTACCAGAAGGCGGTCGAGGCATAATGCGCCTGTTGCTCGTCGCCGCCGCCGTGCTCGATACCGAACGTGATCCCGGATTTGAACGGGACCGCGTCGGCGAGCATTTCGCGGTAGGTGCTGGTGCAGTCCTGGTCCGATGGGCAGCCGGCGGTGCCGGGCTCGTGGCCGGATTCACCGTTCAGCGGTTCGCTGAAAACGTCCCGGTTGAAGTACCAGCCACCCTCGTAGAAATCCTCCGTACCGGTGCCATGAATTTGCGGGGTACGGGCGCCGTCGACATAAACCCGCTCATCACCCTCGAGATATCCGCGGTAGGACACGCCGCGCATGGTGTGCGAGACACCGACGAACTTGCCCTGCCCCTGTGTCTGCAGGAAGGCGTAGTCCGCACCTGGTGTCGTATCAGCGCTATTCGACGTGGCTCGGAAGTAGCCGGCATCGCCGATTGGACTGAGCCGCCATGCCCACTGTGGATCGAATGCGGCCGTGGTGCTTGCCGTGGCGCCAGTGATCGCGACGTCGGAGTCGTTCACCAACCGGACCGTCGCGGTGGCGCCATATGGCATCGGCCACCACGCGGTGAGTGTCTTGCTGGTCGGGTTGACCGAGGACATCAACGCATTCACTTGGTAGCCGCCGAGCCCGCTGCCGAAGAATTCGCCCAGTGGTGCGTCGACCGTGCGCTGACCGTCCACAGTGACCTGCAGCCTGGTGCCGGCCAGGATCGCATCGGATGCTGTCACCGCGGAGCTACTGCCGGGCGGGTAGGCGTAGGTGTGGTTGCCACTCCAGGTCGCGCCGACGATCTGGTAGTTGTGTGCGGTCTCGGCCGCCACGTGATCCGGTCCGACGTCGATCGTGTCGGTGCGGACCGTCTGGGTGCCGACCAGGCTGTCCACCCAATAGGTGAATGCGTTGAAATCAAGGTCGGAGGATACGAATGTGTCGCGAATCGTGATCTGCGATTTGCCGGCGGTGGCAGACGCGGGCAGCTCGACGCTCTGATCCAGCCAGCGGCCGCCTGCGGCCGGCAGCGGCGCCCATTGGCCGACCACCGTGCCATCGACGGAGATTGACGCTCGCTGGTTGGCAATGCTCGGATCCATCCGACGGGTAAGTCGTATTCCCTTGTTGTTCGGATCGATCGCGGCGGTGTATTGGTCGTATCCATTCGCGCCGAATGCGCGGCCGTCGTCGGTGAGCGTCTGGCTGGGAATTGCGGCCAGCTGCGGCAGCTGCAGCTTGACCTGCGAAATCATGCCCGGGCCGTACTCAGTGGCGATCGTGCTTGACTGCCCGCCGGCCAGGTTGACCGCCTGGGTATGGGTTTTCGCGTTGCGCGCTGTCGGCTTTGGATCCGCGGTCCCGGCTGCCCGGAGCTTCGCGATGACGTCGAGTGCCTGATCCTTCGGGTCAAACGTGCGTACGCCCGACGCATCGGTAAACGCCCGGTATGTGACGTGGTAATAGATCGGGTCGACGTCGGTGACGATCCGCATCGAGCTGTGAAACGGCATCGGCACCAGGATTGTGCCGCCGCCGGAGCTCTGGTCGGCATTCGCGACCAGCGGGTTGACGAACGGCGCGCCGAGCTTGCCGTTCACCACATCCTGCAGCGGTGCATGCAGCACGGTCTTGCCGTCAAGTTGAACGGTGATGTTTCCGGTCGCGGTGAGATCGCCACCGTCCCTGGTAAACCAGATCGAGTCGACCTCACCGGCGCCGGACCGCTGCGCGATCACGCACCCGTCCGACGCCTGGGCCAGGCAATGCCCGGCATCGCCATTGCCACCGGCGCGGTCGAAGCTGGAGAACTGCTTCGTGCTGACCCCGCTGGTCAGCGCCGGCAGCTCATCCAGCCGGCGGTAGATATCCCAACCGACGGGGCCTTTGTTGGTATGAGTGGCCGCCGTGGTTGCGTGGGCCGAGCCCGTCGCGACAGCGATCGACGCCGAGGCCGCCAAGAGCGCGGCGGCCAGCGTACGGCCGAAAAGACGATGTGACATTCCGATCCTCCCCGAGCTGGCCGATGAAAGCGCTAGTGCGTTGCGCCCATCGGGCGGAAGTCAATGTCGAGCAGGGCGCAGACCGCCTTGAGCTCGGCCACATAGTCGCCGGGCACCGCGTGAATGTGGTTGGCGCCGAAGCTGCTCAGAAACTCGCCGGCCTCGACCTGCAACCGGGTGAATGCGTGCGGCCATTCCGGTGTGGACTGGCGCATCATTGCCTCGTTAGTGGCGTCGTCGTAACTCTCGAACGCGCCCCTGACGACGTGCATACGGTAGCGGTGGTTTTCCCTGGTGAGCCGGGCGAAGGTGCAGTCGCCAGGCGCGGCGAGATGGTGCACCGCGGCGCCGCCCGCGGGAAAGAAAAATACTTCAGGCAGGAATTGCACCTTGCTCAGATTCTCGGCGGGATCGTCGCTGCGGGCCGCATACCACGTCGCGTGCTGACCGGAGTTGCACAGATCCCAGACATCGCGGTCGGCGTGGTAATGCCGGACGTCGGCAAACAATGCCGGCAGGCCACCGGAGATCAGCTTGAGCAACTGCATCGTGAGCGCGCCGTCCATATCGGCCTCGGTCGAGGTGACATGAGTCGGCTTGGGCCCATCCCAGTCGTACGGGTCGTTGAGGAACGCCTCGGTGACGTCCATGGTGGCAAAATGTGTGGTCAGCTCGGGCTGGCCCTTGATGCCGGAGAAGTCGAGATGCCATTCGTCGATGAGCTCGCGCATGGCGTAGTAGCTGCGGATCTGCCGCCCGAGTAGCTCCGGTGTCAGCTGCTTTCCATCGTATTTCACCGCGGCAGCGTGCTTTTCCAGCCAGCCGATCGCCGCCTTGACCCGGCTCTCCTCGACGTGCTCTGAGCGCCGTACGATCTCCCACTGGTCGATCTCTTCTACGTCGACGCCGAATTTCTCCAGCCATTGGTCGGCATTGGATACCGCGGTGTACATGCCCATCGGGCGGCCGCCGATGCGGCCGAAGGTCGCCCCGCGCAGGCCGGTAACCGCGGCCGCCGCCCTGACCTGGGTGGTGATTCGGCCTAATACGGCCGGATCGTTGATGTCGCCCCAGGCACGGGCATGCGTGCGACCGATCTGGTCCAGCGAGCCGCCGGCGGCCAACATACCGACCATGCCGGGTTGTTGCGGATCGATATTGCCGAAAAGCAAGAGCGGACCGGGTGTCGCGGTGGCGGCCAGCATTGTGAAATGCGGGAACGCCCAGACTGGATAGTGATAAATCGTCAGGTCCGGCCGTTGATCGGCGAGCTGCCGGGCGTAACCGGTCGCGATCTCATTGGAGGTCACCGGGCCGGCCGCCTGAAACACCTCATGGCCGGTAGCGGTGAGCGCGGTGGCGAGTGTGGCCTCCGCACCGCGACAGAATTCGTCGATATCAGTGGAGACGAAGTCTCGCCCGTCAGACATCGTGAGCAGTCCAATGCGTGCCATACGAGCAACCTCCGGGCAGGCGAGAACGGCAGCCGAGGGCGGGCGGGACAACCGCCTGCTGGCAGCGGAGAAAACGTTTCGGGTATCGATTTCTCGAGCGGCCTCAATCTAGGACCGGCCCCCATATGTGTCAAGAGTGTGAAGGCCCTTCACATCCACCCGCGCCACGTCGTTGCTGAATCGTTTTCTTTGCGGCCCGTACCCGTACACTGACCTGCAATCTGGGTGCGCGCAGGGGCTCGCCCGAGCAACAAGCGGCCTCGGCCGCGACCGACCAGCCCGGTCCATAGATGCACAAATGGCCCGGTAGAGCGCAGGAGGTACGGCGACGATGATGCCGACGACCACGATTCGCGACGTCGCGGCAACGGCCGCGGTGTCCGCGGCGACCGTGTCCCGGGTGCTCAACGGGCGGGTCGACGTCGCGCCCGAACTGCGCGATCGGGTGTTGGCCGCGGTCGCCCAGCTCAACTACCGGCCGAACGGCGCCGCGCGCAGCCTGCGCACCAGGGCGACGACCGTGCTGGGCGTGATCATCTCCGACATCACCAACCCGTTCTTTACCTCAATGGTGCGCGGCGTCGAGGATGCGGCACAGGAGGCCGGATATTCGGTTGTGCTGGCGAACACCGATGAGGACCTGGACAAGGAACGGCGGTATGTCGAGGTTGCGGCCGCCGAACAGATGGCCGGCGTTGTGCTGTCGCCGGCATCCTCGAGCCATACGAGTATCAGCTATCTGGTCGATCGGAATATCCCCGTTGTCACCATCGACCGCCGGCTGCGGGGCGCACCAGTGGACAGCGTGACCGTTAACAATTTCCGCGCCGCCTTCGAGGCGACCGAGCACTTGATCGAGCAGGGCTGCCGGCGGATCGGCTTTGTGGCCGGACCGGTGACAACGACGACCGGGTCGCGCCGGCTGGCCGGTTATAAGGCTGCGCTGCGGGCGGCCGGGCTACCCGACGATCCGCAGCTCGTGGCGAGCGGCGAATTCCGTATCGACGGTGGCCGGGCGGCGACCGCGACCCTGCTGGGACAGCATATTGACGGGCTTTTCGCCGCCAATAATCTGATGACCATTGGTGCACTGGAAACGCTCGGTGCACACGGAATTGAGCCGGGCCGCGACCTCGCTGTCGTCGGGTTCGACGATATCAATTGGGGCACGGCATTGCGCCCGCCGCTGACTGCGGTATCGCAGCCGACGTACGAAATTGGCCAACGTACGGCCGAATTGCTACTGCGCAGGATCCGGGGCGAGAAGCTTCCGTTGCAGCGGATCGTGCTGCCGGCAAAACTGGTAATCCGGGAGAGCTCGCTGCGCCACCGCTGACTTATTACCGCCTTATTACTGCCGCGCTGATCTTGACGATAATGCCCCACATTTCGGGCTTCGATGGGCCTTTCCTTCAAGATCGGCACGGGAAAGCGCTTGCCCCGGGGGCGAACGTCACGTTGGTACCTCTAGCCGCACGAACGTGACGTTGGTGCGGAATGGGGGTTCGGGTGGCGGCGCGATCAACTGCCGGCCGGATCGAAGTGCGCCCTACCGCGCAATCCCCTCCGAATCACGCGGTACAGCGCACTTCGATCGAGAGGCGGTGGCGGCGTGGCGTCAGTCGCCCGGTTGGGGCTGGC
>Ga0137412_10001176_pt1 | contig 19943 bp, 20 predicted proteins | sample CZODoug2_1_16fun_FD_122160 | JGI IMG/M metagenome (GOLD analysis project Ga0137412, IMG submission 122160) | Vadose zone soil fungal communities from Angelo Coast Range Reserve, California, USA - CZODoug2_1_16fungal (Hybrid Assembly) | ecosystem: Environmental > Terrestrial > Soil > Vadose zone...
GGATCGTCGACGGGCCTACGGAATCCGCAGTTGTCCCAGGACCCTACCGAGTGATGGCAATCCGCGGGCGTCGACTCGGTGACGCTGACGTATTTGATGTTTGCGACATCGCAGCTGTGGATCACACCCAGGATGTGACACAGACCGGGGTTCATGCCGGTGCCGTAGAAGGTCGACCCGCCGCGTTGGCACGCTTCTTCCAGGACGATCCGCGGTGACTTGCCCGACGGGTGTGGATGGTTCTGCTCGCGGTGGTGACCGGTGATCCAGTCCGCGGTGGTGACGATGTTGATGCCGGCGCTCAGAACGCGTTCATACAAGTCGAAGTCGGGAAACACGCCGTGGAAGGTGACGACATCCGGCCTGGCCGTGATGATTTCGTCAATCGTGCCCGTGGCAGTAACTCCGATCTCGGGTAGCCCTACGATCTCGCCGGCGTCCCGGCCGACCTTCTCCGGCGTGTAGCAGTGCAGCCCGACGAGTTCGAGGTCGGCGTGGTCCATGATGCGGCCGATCATCTCGGTTCCGACGTTGCCCGTGGCCACTTGGAACACCCGTACCGGTCTCTTCATGAAATCCCCTCGATCCTCACAGTGAAGTTGACGCCAATGCCCTTAGCGGGCACGGTCTTCCGCTAGTCGTCGGTTACCGCGCGGATGCATGCCAGTCCGGAAGCAAGCGGGCACTCGTCGTCCGCGCAGCCATGGAGACGACCGGGCCAAGCGCCTCCAACTGCATCGTCCGTCGGGCCGCCAAGGAGACCGCGGCGACGACGCCATGGGGTCCGAGCACGGGTGCGGCCACCGAACTGATCCCCATCCCGCACCGCTCGGCGCTCGAGAACGCGACGCCTCGGCCTCGCCGCACGCGATCGAGCCGTCGATGTAGGTGCTCGATGCTCTTTCCGTCAGCGGTGGTCCGTCGGTTGTCGGCCGCGTACCGCCGATCGACGTCCTCGGGAGCTATTTGTGCGAGCAACGCACGACCGGTGACGGTCTCCTCGGCGCCCAACCGGGCACCGACCCGGGACGGCACGCTGTACGTTGCAGCGCCCCCGACCTTGTCGAGGTAGTGGACGAAGCTGCCCTCAAGTACGCCAAGGTGGCACACCGCTCCCGTCTTGAGATTGAGGTCAGTCAGCACTGTGGACGCCGCCGCACGAATGTCGGTGTAGTCCAGCGTGCACCCATGGATTTCCTGGAGCTTCCTTCCGAGCCGGAAACCCTCGGGGCCGCGCTCCAGCCAGCCGAGTTCCACGAGCTGACGCAGGAGGCGAAAGGCGGTCGAGCGGGGCAGTCCAGTGTGATCGGCGACTTCCTCAAGCCAAGCGGACCGGCGGTGCGGGCCGAACACGTCCATCACCAACGTGACTCGCTCGACGACTCCCGACCTATGTGTCTTACAACCTTCGAAGTCGCGGACATTCAGTCCGGAATGAACTGTCATGTGCCCAACAGCTCCTTGATCGCGTCGTTGAAATCGGGGATCGCCGACCCCATGGTCAGTGCGCCCGCGTCGATGATGTGGGTCTGACCCGTGATGTAGCGCGACGCGTCGCTAGCCAGGAAGACGGCCAGGTTGGCGACGTCCTCGGGTCGGATGAATCCCTCAAGGGTCTGGTGTCGGGCGAACGTGTCCAGCAGGCCTTGGCTGGGAAACGCACTCTCAACGCCGGCGCTGAGGACCAGGCCCGGCGCGATGGCGTTGCAGCGAATCCCTTGCCTGCCATGGCTGGTGGCCACGTACTTCGTCACCGCCAATGCGGCACCCTTCGCGGCGGCGTAGGCGATCAACCGGTTCTGACCAAACAGCGGCCCCGTTGAGGCGGTGATGATGACAGATCCGCCCCCTGTCTTGACCATCTCGGGGATGGCGTGCTTGCACCCCAGCACCACGCCCATGAGGTCGACGTCGTACGCCAGCCGCCACGCCGATTCCGGTGTGTTGACGACGTCGCTGTCGAGAGCCACCTGAGCTGCGCCCGCGTTGTTGTGGATGACGTCCAGCCGACCGAATTCGTTGATCGCGGTCTTCACCATCGCCGCGACCTCGGCGTCGTTGGTGACGTCGGTGTGGGTGGCTACCGCCGACCCGCCGGCCGACCTTATCTGCTCGGCGACAGCAATAGCGTTGGGCTCGTTGAGATCCGCGACGACGACGGAGGCGCCCTCGCGCGACATCGCGCGCGCTGTCGCCGCCCCGATGCCGCTGCCTGCGCCGGTGACGATGGCTACCTTGTCCTTCAAGCGGTCGGTCACGACCACGGTCCCTTCGTGGAGTGAATTACTGAGCTGCCGCGTAGACGCCGAGAGGACCAAACGCATCCAGCTTGTCCGCCAGCCTGCCGAGGTAAGCCCGAACCTCTTGGGTGGACTTGTCGGGCAGGGCATAGACCACTTCGGACACTCCGAGCTCGGCCCACCGCGACAGCCGCGACGCGTCGGGCTCCTGCATGTCGAGAACGACGATCCGCGGCAGTCCCGTGCGGTCAGCCGAATCCCATTCGGCGTACAACGATTTCACCAATCTCTCGATGTCGGCGTCCTGTGGAGTCGACATCCAGCCATCGGCGTACTTCGCGATCCACTTGAAGTTCTTTTCGTTGCCCGTCGCGCCGATCAGCACGGGGACGTGTTCTTGAACGGTCTTTGGCCACGCCCAGCTGGGCCCGTAGTTGACGAACTCACCGCTGTATGAGGCTTCTTGCTTGGTCCACAGCTCGCGCATGGCTTCGATGTACTCGCGAAGCATTGTTCTGCGCCGTCCGGTGGGCACGTCGTGGTCGGCCAACTCGTCGAGGTTCCAACCGAACCCGGCACACACCTCGACTCGGCCGCGGGAGAGATGATCCAAGGTCGCGATCGACTTGGCCAATGTGATGCAATCGTGCTGAACGGGCAGGCAGACCGCGGTCGACAACCGGATCTTGGTGGTCACCGCGCAGGCCGTGGCCAAGCTGACCCAAGGATCCAAGGTCCTCGTGTAGCGGTCGTCGGGCAAGCTGGCATCACCGGTCGTCGGATGAGCGACCTTCCGTTTGGTCGGTATGTGACTGTGTTCGGGAACGTAGAACGTGGTGAACCCGTTCTTCTCCGCCGCCGCGGCCGCGGCCGCGGGAGAAATTCCACGGTCACTGGTGAAGAGGACGATGCCGAAGTTCATGCTGCCCAATCCCTACTTGCTGCGCCTGCGGTAGCGAACCCTGGCGGGGCTCAGCAGCTGCACGACCATCTTCGAGTGGTCATTCTGATAGCTGTCCGCCGGTTGGGCCATCTCGAACTCGTACTCGCGCAACAGAACAGAGAAGATCGCCTTGATCTGCATGGTGGCGAACGCCGCACCGACGCAGCGGTGCCTGCCCGCACCGAACGGGATGTACGTCCACCGGTTCGCGAGGTCAGCCTGCTCGGGCTTTTCGTAGCGGTCCAGGTCGAACCGTTCTGGATCGGGGAAGTCCTCGGGGATCTTGTTGGACACCGCCAGAGAGCACGCCACCATCTGTCCTTCGTGAATCGGGTGACCGCGTACTTCGAACTCGCCCTTCGCCACACGCATGACAATGATCAGCGGCGGATGTAGCCGCAGCGTCTCCTTGACCACGTTGTCCAGCTTCGGAATCGAGCGCAGCGCATGAAAACTCACCTCCTGGCCGTCGGCATAGAGTTCGTCCAGCTCCGTGAGCACGTCCCCATACACCTCCGGATGGCGGATCAGTTCGATCAACGTCCACGACGACGTCCCCGCGCTGGTGTGGTGCCCTGCGAACATCAATGAGATGAACATGCCCGTGATCTCGTCGGCCGAGAACCGGACATTGCCCGTCTCGTCCTTGATGGACACCAGCACGTCGAGCATGTCGCGGTCGGCCTTGTCCGACGGGGGGTTGGCGAGCCGCTGATCCATGATCTCCTGCACCAGCCCAACGAGTTTGACGCGTCCCTCGTCGCGGCGTTTGAAGCTCTCGATCGGCAGGTACGGGTCGACGTAGCACAATGGATCCGTGCCGCGCTCGAGATCGTGGTAGTACTCCGCGAACCGGTGATCGAGCTGTTCGCGAAACTTCAATCCGATCAGACACGCCGTCGAGGTGTAGATGGTCAGCTCGGAGAAGAAGTCGAGCAGTTCGATCTCGCCTTCGTCGCCCCAGTCGGCGATCATCTTCTTGACTTCGCCCTCGATGGTGGCCGCATGGCCCTTCATCTGCTCACCACGCAACGCCGAGTTGTGCAGCATCTCCTTGCGTCGCTCGGGGGTCGCGTCGAAGATGACGCCCTTGCCGAAGATCGGCGTCATGAACGGATATGCCTCGGCCTGGTCGAGATCCTCGTCGGCCGAACGGAAGAAGAACTCGTTGGCCTCCGCCCCGGTGAGCAGCACCACGTCCTTGTCGGCGAGTTGAAAGATGCCAACGTCACCGCACTCGTCGCGCACCCGTTGCATCAAACCGATGGGGTCGGTACGAAACTCCTCGAGATGGCCGTGCTCGCCCTCTCCGCCGGAGACACGCGGAACGATCGCGGTGGTCATGATTTCAGGTTCTCCTCGTGTTCGTTACGCGCGGCAGGGCATCCGCGATCGGGGCTTTCACTACGCAAGCCGTTCTGAGGCAGACACGGGTTGCACTAGCTGAGAACGAAGGATCATGGGCACGGCTTCATCCAGCTGTTCGGCGACGCGCCCGTAGCCGCCGACGGTGGACCGGGCGTGCATCATCGCGCCGGAGAAGAGCATGTGCAGCGTGGAGGTGACCGACGGCGGATACCCCGGGCCCAAGGAGGCGGCGATTCGGCGACTGATCTCGGCGGCGATGTGCATGCGGATGTCGTTGACGACCACGTCGTCGGCCATCAGCGCCGTGGTGCACGCGTCGGCCAATTGCGGCTTGTCGGCGATCAACAGCGCGAGCTCACGCAACTGCGCGCTAACTCGCGATTCCGCAGTGTGGTTGACGTCGGTGAAGATGGCCGCCTCGCGAAGCAGGCGGAGGTAGACCTCGGCGATCAGTGCGTCCTTCGAGGGGAAGTAGGTGTAGGCCGTGGTGGGTGATACGGCCGCCCGAGCCGCCACGGTGCGCACCGTCAGCTCGCCGTAGGTCGTCTCAGTCAACTCGTCTACCGCAGCGGCAATCAACTTGCCCATGCTCTGCTCGGACCGCACGTTTCGTCGCCGCTGCGCGACGGGAGGTGCCAACGGCGTCTCTTTGTTTCCGGACACCTGTTCAGATTAGCGTGATCTGATGGAGTAGGCAATGTTGCTGCGTATTACGCAGTGAGATCACGACTTCGACACCGTGATACGCCACGGTGCAGGGGTACACGTAGAGGTGCCCATCGGTTGATCCGATCGACATGGACAGATGTCCATATTTCGATGGACGGCAGAATCCCTGGGCGGTCGCGACGGTAGACGGCTCTAACCGCTGGTCTTGCCGAGTCCGCGTTCCATGAACCGGCCCATCGTCATGACGGCGCGGCGCCGCGACATCAACCGCGTGTTGATCAGAGTGACCAGTCGGTTTGGGCGGCCGGGCATGACCAGATGCTTGCGCCCGATGGCGTTCAATGTTTCGGCCGCCGCGTCGGCGGGGTCGGCGAGTTGCCACCGTGGGTACTTCGACAGCGCATCACCCTGGGTATCCATCAAACCAGCCGACATCACCAAGACGTCGATGCCGGTGTCGCGCGTTTCGTACCACAACGCCTCACCGAAGACAGTCTGAAATGCCTTGTTGGCGGCGTACGGGCCGGTATACGGGGCGGGGATCAAGCCACCACCCGAGGACACGATCACAATGGCCCCACGTCCACGCTTCAACATCGGGTTCCCGAAGCGGTGGACGAGGTTGACGTAGGCCCGTGCATTGATGTCGATCATCTGATTGTGGACATTCAACGGCATGTCCAGAATCTTCGGAGTGTCCTTCGGGGAGAACATGTGGTCGCAGATCAGTACGTCGACGCTGACATCGCCTAGCGCATCCATGATCGCCGGATACACCGAGAGGTCGCCGAGATCGGCAGCGATCGGACGGACTTCGACGCCGTATTGCGATCGCAACTCTGCAGCACGCGACTGAAGTTCCTCGTCGAGGATGTCCAATAGTACGAGATTGATGTTGCGGGCGGCGATTTGGCGCGCGAACGCAAAGCCGAGCCCTTGCTCGCGGGCGCTGCCGGTGACCAGTGCCCACGAGCCGGCGAACCCGTCAAGCGGATGAGGCTTGCTCACTGGCGTTTGAGCCTTGAGACGCGGAGCGGATCACCCATCCGGGCGAAACACTCGGCGAGGTTGTTCCCGAGGAATGCGGCCCGGGCAGTCGGATCCAGATTCGACAAGGCAGGTTCGAGCACATCGATGGGCGAGGCGTTGCCCTCGCCATGCGGGTAGTCCGAGGAGAAGACGAGCATCTCCGGAACCAGTGGCAGGACGGCTTCGAGCGGATCCTTGTCGCCAAGACCGATCAGTGGCGTCGCGCGGATGTTGTGGCGGACGGCATCACCACGGCCGAAGGAATCGCAGCGCGAGACGAAGCCAGGCAACCAACTGACCAACAACTCCTCGGCAACGACGGTCAGCGCTGGGTGGCGATCGAACACTCCGCCGAAAACCATTCCAGCGAGCAGCAATTCGGCCGCCTGATGGCGCATGGCATTCGCATAGCTGAAGTATCCCATCAGCCCGCCGCCGCCCGGTCGCATCCAACCGGCGTTTCCCCACCCCTCGAAATTCGCGGGCGTTCGTCCCACGTGCAACAGCGCGATCATGCCGAGCTCGGTCGCCGTTGCCCACACGACGTCCCAATCGGGATGGGCCGGCGACATCCCGTCGAACGGCCTCGCCTCGATCCAGAACGCCCTACTGCCACGGGCCCGCATCCGCCGCAGTTCGGCCGCCGCGCCGGCCAGGTCGCCGAAGTCGACAAGGGTGACCGGAAGCAGCCGGTCAGTTCGCTCGCCAAGGCGATCAGCGAGAAAGTCGTTGCACTGGCGGAAAGCGCCTGCCCGATCATCGACGAAATCGGCCAGTAGGAACCAATTGCCGGGATTGATTAGGGCGATGTCGATGCCGACATCGTCCATCCAGCCGATCCGCTCGTCGACGTTGGAGACGACGAACGCGGGCTCTCCAGTGCCTTCCTCGAGAAGGACCTCCCGCATGGCCGACATGTTCTCCGGCGGAAGGAACGGCACGATGTCGTCGATCGCGGGCCTGTCCTCCGGCGGCGTCGCCCTGGCCAGGTCCTCGGTCATCGCATATCGCACCAGTTCCCGGCTATCGGGCATGCGCGACAGAACGTCGCGGAAGGGATGCTCGTCTCGTTCGATCGTCGTCTCGAAATGACAATCGCAATCGATCACTGGCATGGGCGTGACGCTAGTCAGACTTCGACCAACGGGCGGCCAGGGTCTCAGCCAATGGCATCGAAATCACCAGCGATCCCAATGCAGCACTTCGTCGACCGGCCGCCGCTGCGCAGGCTTGAAGTCGACGCCGACCGTGTAGGCCACCGGGAAGACCCCTGCAATGGTGTAGTCCTCGTACGGAATGCCCAGCAGCTCAGCGGTTTCCCGTTCCTTCCACAGTTGCAGCGTCGTCCACGCGCTGCCGAGGCCGCGCGATCGCAATGCCAGCATGAAACTCCACACCGCCTGCAAGATGGAACCCCAGGTGCTCGCCTGATAGAAGCTGTTGGCGTTCTCGAGCCTGCCCGGCGTCAGGACCGCCGGGACCACGAGCACGGGCGCATCCTGCATGTGCTCGAGTAGGTAGAGGACCGACCCGCCGATCTCGGCCATGCGCTCGTTGCGTCCGACGTCGATCCGGGTGCCGACCGACGGATTGGGCCCTGCGTGCTCCAGGAACGTTTCGAGCGCTTGGCGCTGCAGTTCGGCAAGCGCGTGCCGCACTGCCGGGTCCTCGACCGCGATCCATTCCCAGCCCTGGTTGTTCGACCCGTTGGGAGCCTGTAGGGCCAGCGTCAGGCACTCTTCGATGACCGAACGTGGAACTGGCCGCGAGAAGTCAAGGCGCTTACGCACATTCCGCGTGGTGGTGAGGACTTCGTCAATGCTCAGGTCGAGCACCGGGTGAGTCGGTTGTTGGCCATTCGACATCGCAGCTACTCGCCCGCGAGGCCCGGTGCGAGTAGCAGGTCGTAGGCCTGCTTGGAGTCCCAATACTCTTGGAAGCGGGCGACCCGGCCGTCGCGCACGTCGATCAAGAACAGGTAGTCGTTGATGTAATCCTTGTCCGCCTTGGTCCTACACGCCATGGTGAAGCGGAAGATCACCCGGTCCCCTTCGACATCGAGGAACTCACGGACTGGGAAGGTCATGGTCTCCGGGATGTAGCCCGAGTCGATCCCCAGCCCACTCTTCGAGACGTGTTCAACGGCGTCCCAACCGATGTGCTCGATTGAGTCCTCGGCTCCCGGAATGGGCACACCTCGGGTCGTCACCCACGTGACGTCTTCGGTTGCCACGCTGCGCGCGGTGACGGGGTCGACCCACAGGTTGTCGAAGAACGTCTGGGCGATGTCTTTGTTGGACGCGTGCGAACCTGGCATGGCTACCTTCCTGAAGCGTCGTGTCGCGTGGGAAGGTACCGCCCGAGCACTGCGCCTGGACGGGCCGATGCCACCGGTTGGAACCGCCTCACAGCGCTGACCATTCCGGTCGGCGGCGTTCGACGAATGCTTGGAAGGCCGCCGTCGCTTCACCGCTGGTCGTGCACATGATCTGCGTGCGGTTCTCGATGTCGAGGGCGAAGCGCAGACTGGGCGCGTCGACGGTCTGCCACATGGTCTCCTTGGTCATCCACACCGCCAGCGGGCTGTTCTCGGTGATGAGGCGTGCGGTACGGAGGGCCGTCTCCAGGAGGTCTGCCTCGTCGACGACGTCGATCACCAGCCCGATCTCACGCGCTTCGGCAGCGTCGAATACCCGCCCCGTGAGAAGCAGCTCGGCCGAGCGGGCGGCGCCGACCAGACGCGGGAGAAAGTAACTGGTGCCCATGTCGCAGGCAGAGATACCTCGCTTGATGAAGACGGCACCGAAACTGGCGGACTGGCTGGCGATCCGGATGTCGCAGGCCAGTGCGAGAGCGAATCCGCCGCCGTGCGCATGCCCGTTGACGGCGGCGATGACGGGTTGGCGCAGCCGGTGGATCTTTTCGAAGAGGCTGGCCATGAGTTCCTGGGCGGCAAGCGAGCGCACGAGGTCACTGTGAGCGGCGCCGAACAACGACCCGATGGCAGTTCCCTCGGTGGCACTCGAATCGGCGGGACCCGCCTTGATGTCTGCACCCGAGCAGAATGACGGGCCCTCGCCGGTGATGATCACGACGCGGATGGCGGGATCGCCACCGATGCGATCGATCGCGCGATGAAGCTCTGCAATGGCGTTGCTACTCAGTGCGTTGCGGCGGTGCGGACGGGTCAGCTCCAGCACGACGATGCCCGGCTCCACCTCGGTGGTGCGGTGACTGTCCAACGCCTAACTCCTGTCTGCGACGGTCTTCTTCTTGCGAGTTGCCGGGACACGCCGAGGCCCTGCCGGCGCGGGTGTCATGAAGAGGATGAGTGCCTCGCGAAGGCCAGCCAGCGCGTCGTCGACATCGACGGGAGAGCCGAACGTGCGCTCGGCGTGCAGGCCCCGCAGCGCCGCCGGCAACAACGCACTGACCTGGCGGGCACGACGAGGGTCGACGCTGATTCCATCGAAGAATTCGCGAAACTGTTTGAGCCAGTTGTCCTCCAGCGCATCGAGTGCCTCTGCGGTGCGGGGATGGGCCCGTTCGAGCTCGGTACGGTTCTTGGCCAATGCGGCGCGCAGGGTCGATACGGCGGTGCTGTACGGCGAGTCGAACGCGTTCCAGAGCAGATCGATGACTTCGGCGACCCGCTCGGCTACTGACCCGGCAGATGGGCGGGCCCAGATGTGCGGGCCAGCGGTGTCGAGGATGTGCAGGATCGTGGCGGCCCAGAATCCGTCGGCATCTCCGAACTGATACTGGATGGTTCCCCACGTGACCTGCGCTTCCTTGGCGATCAACTTGACGCTGACCGCGTCGGGTCCACCGCTGCCCAACTGGCGTAGTGCGACGTCGAGGACATGCTTGCGCGATGACTCACTGCGCCGGTTCGGCCGCCGGCCGGCCCGAAGGTTGCTCTGTGGTGCGGTCATTGGCTCATCGTAGGTCTGGTCTTGTTCTTTTCATTAATGCCTTTATGATACATCTGAACCGCCGACCGAGCTACCAGCGGCAGACTCTGCGGTTCCCCATCCCATCCAGGAGGTCAGATGCCCGTCGCCCTCGACGACGACCAGAGCGCGCTGGCGCAGGCCGTCTCCGGGTTCGCCGAGCGCCATGGCGCACGCGAGTCCACTCGCAAGGACACGGTGAAACACAAGGCCGGTGAGCGCCCCGACCACTGGCTGGACTTGGTCAGCCTTGGCCTGCACGCCGTGCACCTTCCCGAGGAGGTGGGCGGGCAGGGCGGATCGATCGAAGACCTCGCGGTCGTCGTCGCCGAAGCTGGCCGTGCGTTGCTTCCAGGCCCGCTGTTGCCGACGGTGTGTGCCAGCGCGATCGTGTCGACCGCGGACGTCGATGACGCCACCGCCGACGTCCTCGAGCGTTTCGCCGGCGGAGCGCCAGGCGCCGTACTTGGGCCACCGTCGTCCGTGGCGATCAGCGAGCGCGCGGGCCGGATGCGGCTGGACGGCCGAAGCGCGGCGACGCAGGGTGCGGCATCCGCGGAGCTGTTCGTCGTTGCCGCTCGGCCGGGTAGTACCGCGGACACTCCGGTGTGGTTCGTGGTGGATCGCCAAAGCGCCGGCATCGACGTCGATATCGTGGATGGGGTGGATCTGGGTCGCGACCTCGCGGTCGTGCGATTCTCTGACGTCGACGTCACCGACGCGGTGCGGCTGAGCGGTATCGACGCCGACGGGGCCGCCGACGTCATCGTGGCGATGATGGCCGCCGAGGCCGCTGGCGTCATCGCCTGGTGTTCGGACTCCGCGACCGAGTTCGTCAAGTCACGCAACCAGTTCGGCAGACCGATCGGGGCCTTTCAGGCAGTGCAGCACCGAGTAGCCCAACTGCGGATCACCAGTGAGCTCGCCACTGCGTCGGCGTGGGACGCCGTGCGAGGGCTCGCCGATACCTCCGGGCAGCGCAGCCATGCGGTTGCGGGCGCCGCCGTCATGGCGCTTGGCCGGGCGGTACACGCTGCGGTGGAATGCCTTGCCTTGCACGGCGCCATCGGCTTCACCTGGGAACACGACGTGCACATGTACTGGCGGCGGGCCGTCGCGCTGGCCGGGCTGGCCGGACCGGTGGAGTCCTGGGAAGCACGACTCGGCGAGGCCGCCGTCGACGGCCCGCGGGATTTCAGCCTGACCCTGCCCGACGCCGAGGCGGACTTCCGCCGGCGGACGGCCGACGTACTCGATCAGGCTGCAGCACTGTCGAATCCGCACGTTTCGCCGATGGGGGACAACGATGCGGTGGCCATTGGTCCGCGCCGCACCCTGCTCGCCGAGCGCGGGCTGGTGGTCCCGTCGTGGCCGCGCCCGTATGGGCTCGATGCCAGCCCGTTGCAGCAGCTGATCGCGCAGGAGGAGTTCGACCGTCGTGGCCTCGAACAGCCGTCGATGGCCATCGGCCAGTGGGTGTTGCCGGTGGTGCTCAAACACGGCCGCCCCGAGCAGATCGAGGCGCTGGCCGTGCCGACACTGCGCGGGGAGCTGATCTGGTGTCAGCTGTTCAGCGAGCCCGACGCAGGCTCGGACGTGGCGTCATTGACCTTGCGCGCCACGAAGACCGACGGTGGGTGGGTGCTCAGCGGCCAGAAGATCTGGACCACCCAAGCCCACCTCGCCGACTGGGGCATGTGCCTGGCGCGCACCGGCGATGAGGATTCCAAGCATCGCGGCCTGAGCATGTTCCTGATCGACATGGCCAATCCGCAGCTGGACGTGCGGCCCATCAAACAGGCCAACGGCGAGGCGGACTTCAACGAAGTCTTCTTCGACGACGCGTTCGTGCCCGACGAGATGCTCCTCGGACAACCGGGAGAGGGCTGGGCGCTCACGATCGACACGCTCGCCCAGGAACGGCTGTTCATCGGTACCTACCGCGAGACCGGCAACGAACAGCGCATCCGCCGCATCATCAACGACGGCCAGTACGCCGGATCGCGCGACGACGCGCTGCGCACACTGGGGCGCATCAGTGCCCGCGGGGCGGCGATCGCGGCGATGAACGTCCGCGAGACGCTGCGCCGCCTGCAGGGTCACGACCCGGGTCCGGCCACCAGCATCGGCAAGGCCGCCGCCTCGATGCTGCACGTCGACGCCGCCGCGGCCGCATTGAATCTCATCGGCCCGGCGGCTGCACTCAGCGAAACCCAGTGCGAGCCAGTCTTTCACGAACTCGACATCCCGACCTGGGTGATTGGCGGAGGCACATTGGAAATCCAGCTGAACACGATCGCCACCTTCGTCCTCGGCTTGCCCCGACGCTGATGAACGGACACAACCCCGCCGTCGACGTCGTGGCCGATGGACTGCACATGCCCGAATGCCCGCGCTGGCACGACGATCACCTATGGTTCTCCGACATCCGCGGCGATGCCGTCCACCGGATCGACGACGGCCGCGTCGAGCTCGTGCACCGGTTCCCGGACGGGGAGGAGCCCGCCGGACTGGGCTGGCTGCCCAACGGGGATCTGCTCGTCGCCGGCATGGCCAACCGCCTCATCTACCGAATCTCCGGCGGCCGAGCCACCGTCCACGCCGACCTGAAACCGCTAGCACCCCATCAGATCAACGACATGATCGTGACCTCTGACGGCACCGCGTTCGTCACCCAGCTCGGCTTCGACCTCGACGCGCCACAACCCGAGCCCCGGCCCACCGTGGTGATCCGCATCGCCCCCGACGGTGCCGTGGGAACCGCGGCCGACGACGTGATGGTGCCCAACGGCATCGCCGTCGACGCCACCGAAACCACCGTCGTGGTCGCCGAATCCGGTGCAGGGCGGCTGTCCAGATACACCCACCGCGACGGTGTGCTGTCCGATCGCATCACCGAACCACTACCGGCCACCGACGCGTTTCCGTTCTGCGCCCCGGACGGGATATGCCTCGACGAAGTGGGTGGCCGCTGGGTCGCCGACTCGATCAACAAGCGAGTGTTCCGCGTTCACGACGGCGTCGTCACCGACGAACACCACCTCGAGAAGTTCGTGTTGGCCTGTGTCCTCGGCGATCTCGACCGGCGCAGTCTCTACGTCTGTGTCGCCGACGCATGGCACAAGTCGGACGTCACTGACCGGCCGACCGGGCGTATCGGGCGGGTTCGGGTCGCGATTCCCGGCGTCGGCCGCCCATGAACCACGTCCGCTAGACAACCCGTACGACGATTGGAGATCTGACGGATGACCACTGACGTCCTCGTCGTCATCGGAGTCGGCGGCATGGGGCAGGCGATCGCGCGACGGCAAGGGTCGGGCAAGACGGTTCTGTTGGCCGACTTCGACGAAGGGGCATTGTCGAGCGCTGCCTCGACGATGACCAGTATCGGCCACACCGTGCAGACCCTCGCCGTCGACGTCTCGTCGCCCGAATCCGTCGACCGCCTGGCCCAGCGGGCGACCGAACTTGGTGCGATCACTCAACTGGCGCACACCGCCGGCCTGTCGCCGAACCAGGCCTCGGCGGAGGCCGTGTTGCGGGTGGACCTCCTCGGCGTCGCACTGGTCCTTGAAGCGTTCGGCAAGATCATCGCGCCAGGGGGAGCGGGCGTCGTCATCGCGAGCATGGCCGGTCATCTGTTCCCCGCCTTCACCGCGGAGCAGGAACGCGCGCTGGCGCGGACCCCCGCCAGGGAGCTTCTCGAGCTTGCGCACGTCAGCCCCGGCAGCATCACCGATTCCGCGGTGGCCTACGGACTTGCCAAGCAGGCCAACCACATCAGCGTTCGGGCAGCGAGTCTGGCATGGGGCCGCCGCGGTGCGAGAATCAACTCAATCAGCCCCGGCGTGATCGCCACCCCGATGGGCCATCTCGAACTCGACTCGCCGGTGGGCCAGGTCATGCGTGACTTGGTGGCGGCGTCGGCCGTGGGGCGCCTCGGTACACCGGACGAGATCGCCGCCGCCGCCGCGTTCCTCCTTGGGCCCGAGGCATCGTTCGTCACCGGCACCGACCTTCTGGTCGACGGCGGAGTGGTAGCTGCCGTTCGGTCCGGCGCCGTGGCGCCGGAGAACTAGTGTCTTGAGTCGTTAATTCGCTGTCTGTTGTTAGAGTAGGTGATGCCGTCTCCGCATGCTGCCCAGATCGTGTTGACCGATGCCGAACGGGCTGAGTTGGAGGGTTGGACGCGTCGGCGGACCAGTGCGGCGGGATTGGCGTTGCGGGCGCGGATCGTGTTGGCGGCCAGCGATGGTGGCACCAACATCGAGGTGGCTGATCGGCTTGAGATCCATCGGAGCACGGTGCGCAAGTGGCGTAACCGGTTTGTTCAGTACCGCTGCGACGGGTTGCTTGATGAACCTCGGCCGGGCAGGCCCCGGGTCGTCGGTGACGAGCAGATCAAGGACTTGATCACCGCAACGTTGGAAACCACACCATCGGATGCCACGCACTGGTCGACCCGCTCGATGGCCGAACACCTGGGCCTGTCGCAGTCGATGGTCTCGCGGGTATGGCGGGCCTTCGGACTGGCACCGCACAAACAGGATTCGTGGAAACTGTCCAAGGATCCACTGTTCGTGGAGAAAGTCCGCGACGTCGTCGGGCTGTATCTGGACCCACCCGAGCGCGCGGTCGTGCTCTGTGTCGATGAGAAGACCCAGATCCAGGCGCTCAACCGCACCGCGCCGGTGTTCCCGATGCTGCCCGGCACCCCGGCGCGCGCCACCCACGATTACGTCCGCCACGGCACCTCGAGCCTCTACGCGGCACTGGACCTGGCCACCGGCACGGTCATCGGCTCACTGCACGCCCGCCATCGCTCCCAGGAGTTCCTGGCGTTCCTCAAGAAGATCGACGCCGAAGTTCCCGCCGACCTGGACTGCCACGTCGTCCTCGACAACGCTTCCACCCACAAGACCCCAGCGGTAAAGCGTTGGCTGACAAACCATCCGCGCTTCGTGCTGCATTTCACCCCGACCAGTTCCTCATGGCTCAACCTCGTCGAACGCTGGTTCTCAGAGCTGACCACCAAGAAACTGCGCCGCGGCACCCACACCTCAGTGCGTCAACTCAACACCGACATCCGCGCCTGGATCGACACCTGGAACGACAACCCCCGCCCCTACGTCTGGACCAAAACCGCTGACCAAATCCTCGCCAGCATCGGCAACTACTGCAAACGAATTAACGACTCAGGACACTAGCGTTCCTTGAACCCCTCAGTGCTGAAGCCGCGCGTCGGCGAGTAGTTGCCGCGTGTAGTCGTGGCTGGGTGCGCGCAGCACGCCTTCGGTGGTCCCTTGTTCGACGATGCTGCCCTTGAAGAGCACGACGACGCGGTCGGAGATCACCCGGGCGAGACCCAGATCGTGGGTGATGAACAGCATTGCGAGCTCGCGCTCTCGCTGTAGGTCACCCAACAGGTCGACGATGTCGGCCTGCACCGAGACGTCGAGCGCCGAGGTCACCTCGTCGCAGATCAGCAGCGCAGGTTCGACGGCGAGGGCACGTGCAAGGGCGACTCGCTGCCGTTGACCTCCGCTGAGCTCGTGCGGCATTGCCCCGAGCAGGTCAGCAGTCAGGCCAACCCGTTCAGCAAGTTCAGCAGCCCGGGTGCGGGACGCCGAACGGCTGAGCCCACCGAGCCGTCGCGCTGCCAATGCGATCGAATTCCCCACCGCCCGACGGGGGTTCAGCGAGCCACCAGGGTTTTGGAAGACGTATTGCACGGAAGCGCGTTCCGGCACGGCGCGCCGGGTAACGTCGCGGGCGAGCTGGCGTCCGGCGAGTCGGATCGACCCTTCGTAATGTGGATGCAGTCCGGCGACCGCGCGAGCGATGGTGGTCTTGCCGCTGCCGGATTCCCCGACGAGCGCAACACATTCCCCGGCCGCCACGTCGAAGCCGACGTCGTAGGTCGCCGGGCGGCGCCCATACCGCGCACTCAGCCCGTCGACGGTCAGCAACGTCGCCTGCCCGCGCTGGCGTGGCACCGCGGCAGCATCGGTGCGCGGCAACGCCGAAAGCAGTCGGCGGGTGTAGGGGTGCTTGGCGTGGTTCAGCAGCTCACCCGCGGGCATCTCTTCGACGACCGAGCCTCGTTGCATGATGGCGATCCGGTCGGCACACGAGATCAGCAATCGCAGGTCGTGGCTGACGAACGCGACAGCGGTGCCTTCACGTTCTACCAGCGCGCGGATGAGTTCGACGATGCGCCGCTTGCTGGTCACGTCCAGGCCGGTGGTCGGTTCGTCCATGATCACCGCCACCGGGGAGAAGGCGAACGCGAGTGCGATTGCGACGCGCTGCTGCTGCCCGCCCGAGAGTTGGTGTGGGAAACGGCGGAGGAATTCGTCGGTGGCGGGCAGCCCCACTGCGTCCATCAATTCGGCGGTGCGCTTGGCACAGTCGGCGGTGGAGCCGTGCGCCGAGAGGACTTCCCTGAAGATGCCGTGGAGCCGCATACCGGGGTTCAATGAGCTTGAGGGGTCCTGCGGCACGTAACTCACGACCCGGCCACGGATCGATCGAAGGGTCGTGGAAGTTGCTTCGCTGAGGGTGGTTCCGGCGACCGTGACCTCGCCATGTGCATCCAGTCCCGGACTCCGGTAGCCGAGCATCGACAGCCCGAGGGTGCTCTTGCCGCTCCCGGTTTCGCCGGCCACGCCCAGGATTTGCCCGCGTTCCAACGACACGGTGACGTCATCGAGGATGGCTACCCCTGTCTCCTTCACCATGACGTCGAGCCCCGTCACCTGCACCACGGTGTCGCTCATCGCGCACCCCTCGCGGTGATGACCCGACTGAACGCGTCGCGGACGAAGTTCACGCCGATCAGGAACGCCGAAATCGCCGCGACGGGCACGACGACTGCCCACGGCTGGACCGCGACGCCGCCCTGGTTGTCGTGGACCACGCGTCCCCAATCGAGTGCGTTGGAACCAAAGCCCAGATAGCTCAAGGAGGCGATCATCACGGCCGAGGCCGCAAGTCGGATTCCCACTTCGACGAGAACGGTTCCTGCGATGTTCGGAAGGATCTCGCGGATCATCAGCTCCGGGCCGCCCATTCCCAGCGCGCGCGCCGCCGCCACGTAGTCCTGACGGTCCACTCGCATTGTGGCGGCCCGGACCACACGACCGACGTGCGGGACGTTGGCGAGGCCGACGACCGTCAGCAGCACCGCAATTGCGACTCTCCGCCAGAACGTCATGCTTCCTGGCCTCGAAGCACATATCCGATTACATCGGCACCGGAGTTTGCGAGCAAGGTTACGAGTGTCACCAGGATCGTGATGTTGGTGAGGAGAGGGAGATCACGAGCTAGGGCTGCTTGCCACGCCAGTTGCCCAATTCCGGCGAATCCGCAGAGCGCCTCAACCGGAACTGTAGCGCCCACGGCCATTGCCACTGAGACGCCTGCGAGTGCCAGGAGCTGCGGAGCGGCGACAGGAACCACATGCCAGAAAAGAATCCTAAGCTCACTGAGACCTTTGGCCCGAGCCGTAATAATGTGCGGACGAGCGTATGCGCTCGCGAGCAAGTTACGGGTGTAGCGGTAGTCTCGCGGTGCGACGATCAGTGCGATTGCGGCGATGAGGCTGATGAAGATCCCGATGCCGCGGCCTGCGGTGTCGAAGAACGTGTCCGGGATCGAGATCAGGCGGATCAGCACGAACACAAGCAACGTGATTCCGATGAAGGTCGGAACCACGAGGCTCAGCCGGGTAAAGACGAACCGGAGCATTTCCTGCCACCCTCCCCGGAAGGGAAACGGTAAAGAAAAATAGGCGGAGTAGCCAAAGCCACTCCGCCCTTGCCTTCTGCTATTCCTTGACGTCGACGCCGTAGAAGGTGTGCCGTCCGAACGGCGACAGCTTGAAGTCGATCACGCGCTTGCTGACAGGTTTCAACTGCACGGCGTGCGCGATGGTGAACCACGGCGCCTGCTCCTTGAAGACCACCTGCGCCTGCGCGTACAGCTTGGTTCGCTCGGCCTGATCGCTGATCGTCTTGGCCTTCAAAACCAGCTCGTCGAACGGCTTGTAGCAGAACTTGGCGATGTTCGAACCCGATGCCGTTTGCGCCGAGGCACAACCGAGCAATGTGTGCAGGAAGTTGTCGGGGTCGCCATTGTCGCCGGTCCAGCCCAGCATGCCCATCTGGTGCTCGCCGGCCTGCATGCGCTTGCGGTACTCGCCCCACTCATACGACTTGATCTCGGCCTTGACGCCGATCTTGGCGAGGTCGGCCTGCATCAGTTCGGCAATGCGCTTGGCGTTCGGGTTGTACGGCCGTTGCACCGGCATGGCCCACAGATCGGTTTCCATGCCGTTCGGGAATCCGGCGTCGGCCAGAAGCTTCTTGGCCGCCGCCGGATCATAGGGATCGTCCTTGACGTCGTCGTTGTATGACCACATCGAGGGCGGGATCGGGTTCTTGGCCGCGATGCCGGTCGACAGATAGACGGCATCGATGATCGCCTTCTTGTTGATCGCCATGTTCATCGCGCGCCGCACGCGCACATCGTCGAACGGTTTGCGGGTGGTGTTGTAGGCCAGATAACCGATGTTCAGCCCCGGCTGTTCGAGGATCTGGACATTGGCGTCCTTGCGCATGGCGTCGAGATCGGCCGGGTTCGGATAGGGCATGACATGGCATTCGCCCTTCTGCAGCTTGGCCCAGCGCACCGAGGCGTCCGGCGTAATCGAATACACAAGATCGTCGATCTTGGCCTTGCCGGCCCAATATTGCGGAAAAGCCTTGTACCGGATCACGGCGTCTTTCTGGTATTGCACCAGATAGAACGGGCCGGTGCCGATCGGATCCTGGTCGATCTTCTCCGGCGTGCCGGCCTTGAGCATGGCGTCGGCATATTCCTTCGACTGGATCGCCGCGAACGCCATCGCGAAATCGGATAGGAACGGCGCTTCCGGCTGGTTCAGCGTGATCTTGACCGTGTAGTCGTCGACTTTTTCGACCGACTTCAACAGCTTCGGCAGGCCCATGTCGCCGAAGTAGGAGTGGTTCGCGCTCGTCACCTTGAAGTACGGATTGTCGTCCTTCCATTGCCGTTCGATCGAGAACAGAATGTCGTCGGCATTGAAATCGCGCGTCGGCTTGAACGACCGCGAAGCCGAGTGCCACTTCACGCCCTTGCGCAGGTTGAAGGTGTAGACCGTCCCGTCCTCCGAGATGGTCCATTTCTCGGCAAGGCCGGGCACCACCTTGGTGCTGCCGCGTTCGAACTCGACAATGCGGTTATAGACCGGCTCATTGGCGTCGAACGACGTCCCGGTCGTATTGACGGCAGGGTAGAAATTTTCCGGGCTGCCTTCGGAGCAGAAAACCAGGGTTTTCGCCGAGGCGGCGGAGGCCGCGACCAGCGCGGACGCGCAGGCGGCGGCAAGAAGGATCGATCGGTTCACGATAGGGAACTCCTCTGAAGAGCTCGTTTGGCGCGGGTGATACCCGCCGCCAAAGACGCTTGCGCCGAGCTTGCGATTGGGCATCGCGGCTGTCAATGAGACCGGGGTTCCGCCGGAAAGGCGGCGCAATCGGTCAGGTTTGATCGCCATACCGCTCGGTTACGGCCTCGGCGACGAACCTTTTGCGTCCCTCGCGCCCCGGGCTGGTCCCGTGCGCGGCGCACCATTGCGCAAACGTGTTCGGATCGATGGTGACGCGCATGACCGGGTGCCCGTAGGCCTTCAGTCCGCGCTCCATTTCCTCGGCCATT
>Ga0137412_10001177_pt1 | contig 19928 bp, 15 predicted proteins | sample CZODoug2_1_16fun_FD_122160 | JGI IMG/M metagenome (GOLD analysis project Ga0137412, IMG submission 122160) | Vadose zone soil fungal communities from Angelo Coast Range Reserve, California, USA - CZODoug2_1_16fungal (Hybrid Assembly) | ecosystem: Environmental > Terrestrial > Soil > Vadose zone...
CCTTTCCTGCTCGGCAAATATCTGGTGCCCAACTTTTACGGCGCGATGGTCATGATGGTATTAGGAAGCCTTGCTCTTATCATGTTTGTCGGACCGTTTTATGCCGCCGTACAGGCGGTTTCCGGGAAAAATCGCAGTATGGCGATCGCCATTCTTATCTTCCTCACCAATATTATGGGCTATGCACTGGGCGCCTCCGTGACAGGCTTCCTGTCGGATGCTTTCCGCCCCTTTGCCGGTGAGGATTCGCTGCGTTACGCGGTTCTTCTAATCGTGTTCCTGATCCCTTGGGCGGCCTTTCATGCCTACCGCGCCGAACAGGCCTCCAGGTCGGTAGCGAGCCTGCGCGAAACGGCCACCGATCTGGAGCGGCAGCGGCGCGAACTTGAAACACGCGTGTCCGAGCGCACGGCCGAACTTTCGCGCGCCAACAGCAGGATCGTCGAGGTCCAGGAATCCGAGCGGCAGCAGCTGTCGCGCGAGTTGCACGACCGGGTGGGTCAGAACCTCACGGCACTGGGAATCAATCTGGACATCCTCAGAGGCCAGGGCTCGAGCGAGCGTAGCGCCGATCTGCGCGCGCGCCTCGAGGATTCGATCGCGCTGGTCGAAGCAACCGCGGATGCGATCGAAAACGTGATGACGGAACTGCGCCCGCCGATGCTCGACGACCACGGCTTGCTGTCGGCGCTGCAATGGTATGCGAAGCAGTTTTCCCAGCGTACGGGTATCCAGGTGACGGTGCGCGGCGAGGAGCCGGCACGACGGCTCGGGCAGGAAATCGAGATCATGCTCTTTCGCGTCGCGCAGGAGGCACTGAACAACGTTGTCAAGCACGCGCGCGCTTCGCGCGTGGACCTTACCCTCGAGCGGTCGGACACTGAGTGCGTGCTGTCCGTGTCGGATGACGGCGTTGGCTTCGATCCGCAGGCCCTGTCCGGACCCGGTCGCGGAATGGCCACGATGCGCGAGCGCGCGCAATCGGTTGGCGGATACTTCGAGGTTCGTCGGGCGCCGAATGACGGCACTCAGATCATGGTTCGAATTCCCTCGGTCCGATGACCATTCGCGTTCTTATCGTTGATGACCACGGCATCGTTGCCGAAGGCCTGCGCTATCTGATCCAGGCTCAGCAGGACATGGAAGTGATCGCCTGCCTTTCCGGCGGCCGCGATGCCGTCCGCTGGTCGTTGAAGGCTGACCCGGACATCGTCTTGATGGACAATGCGATGCCGGAACTCAACGGCACCGAGGCAACTCGCCTGATATGCGAGCGCCAGCGCGATACGCGGGTGATCATACTGTCGATGTACTCGGACTCCGTGCACATATGTCGGGCGCTGCAGGCCGGCGCGACCGGGTACGTCGTGAAAAAGTCGGTGGCGAAGGAACTGGTGGACGCCATACGGACCGTCCACGGCGGCAGGCGATACCTCAGCCGAGGGCTGATCGACAGCGTGATCGACCAGTTCATTTTCAAGACCGCATCGCTGGATCCGCTGGACCGCCTGAGTTCGCGCGAGCGCCAGGTCTTGCAGATGCTCGCCGAAGGACACGCAGTGACACAAATTGCGGCGACCCTTTCTCTGTCGCCCAAGACCGTGGAGACGTACCGCGCCCGCATGATGGAAAAACTGGGCATCCGGGATCTGGCCAGCCTGGTCCGGTTTGCCATCCAGCAGGGCGTCACCTCGTTCGAATAGTGGCAAGCGGCGTTTCTCTGTCAGGAGAATCCTGACGGCACCTGTTGGGCCTTCCCGATAGCGCAGCCGCCTGCGCCCCTGCAAGATGGGAGCCTGCGGCCTCTTGCGTGGATCACGGGTCGGGAAGACCGCGCGCCGGCGCGCGCAGTGGCCAGCGCATTTCAAGCGAAATCCGCGCCCGCCAGCCCGAAACGATTCAAACATCGAGGCGCGCCATCCTCTGCGTGCATGTCAGCGAAGAGGAAGCTTCAGACCATGGAAACGATCGAAATCGGAACATCCGGGATCGCCGCATCGCGCATTGCGCTCGGCACCTGGGCTATCGGCGGCTGGATGTGGGGCGGCAGCACCGACCTCGGGCAGTCTATTGACACCATCCGTTCGGCAATTGCGCGCGGAATCACGCTGATCGATACGGCACCCGTGTACGGATTCGGGCGCTCGGAAACGATCGTCGGCATGGCGCTGTCCGGGGGCCTGCGCGAGCGCGCCGTCATTGCGACCAAGGGCGGCCTCGAATGGCAGGACGGCAAGGTGTGGCGAAATTCCTCGCCGGCGCGGATTCGAAAGGAGGTCGAGGAATCATTGCGGCGCCTGGGCACCGACTACATCGACCTGTACCAGGTGCATTGGCCCGATCCGCTGGTCCCCATTGTCGACACGGCCGCGGCGCTCGCGCGTTTGCTGAAGGAAGGAAAGATCCGCGCGGTCGGTGTATCCAATTATTCCGCGGCGCAGATGGCCGAGTTCCGGCAGGCCGCTCCGATCCACTCGGTGCAGCCTCCCTATAACCTGTTCGAACGCGAGGCCGAGCGCGACGCGCTCGCGTACGCGACGCAGCACGATATCGCGGTGCTGTGCTACGGCGCCCTGTGCCGCGGGCTCCTCGCCGGGACGATCAGCGCCGCGACCCGGTTCAAAGGTGACGACCTGCGGCGAGAGGATCCCAAGTTCCAGGAGCCGCGGTTTTCCCAGTACCTGGCCGCGGTGGCGGCGCTCGACCGTTACGCGCGGCAGCGCTACGGCCGCTCGGTGCTGGCGCTTGCGGTGCGGTGGGTGCTTGACCAGGGCAACACCGTCGCCTTGTGGGGAGCGCGTCGCCCGGCGCAGCTTGATCCGGTCGAGGACGCGATCGGGTGGACGCTCGACAATGAGGCAAAGCGGCGTATCGATCAGATTCTGCTGCAGACCGTGAGGGACCCGATCGGCCCCGAATTCATGGCTCCACCATCGCGCGCCGATGCGGCGCTGACCACCTCGCTGTCCGCCTAGGAGATCGACATGAAGCTGGGAATCGCGGGGACCGGACGCATGGGTACCGCAATTGCGGTGCGGCTGCTGATGCGCGCCCACGAAGTCAGGGTATGGAATCGCACGGCCGAGAACGCGCACGACGCGCTCGAGGCGGGAGCCGGATGGGCGCCGACGCTCGGCGAGCTGGCGAGCGAATCGGAGGTGGTGGTTTCCTTCCTTTTCGACGATGCGGCGGTCGAGCGCGCATACCTGGGCGCCAATGGCTTGCTGACCGGGTACGTGGAAGGACGTCTTTTCATCGACATGAGCACGGTGAGCCCCGGCGCCCACGAGCGGATCGTGAGGGAGCTGGCGCTGCGCGCCGCCGGTTTCATCGAGTGCCCGGTGAGCGGCTCGGTACAGGCTGCGCGGTCGGGAGCGCTGGTTGGATTCGTGGGCGGCAACGCCCACGAGTTCACGCGCGCGCAGCCCCTGCTCGAGGAACTTTGCCGTCGTGTCGAGCACGTCGGGCCGCTCGGGGCTGGCGCACGGATGAAGCTTGCCGCCAATCTGTTGCTGGCGACCTTCATACAAGCGCTGGCCGAGTCCCTGCTGCTGGTCGATGCCAGGGCCGGGGATGCCGCAGGCGCGATCGACCTGCTGGCGGATTCGAATGTCGGTGCCGCGATCCTGCGGGTCCGGGCGGCGCGAATCGTCGCCGCCCTCAACGGGGACACTTCGGGCGCGGTCGAATTCGACGTCGACACGTTGCGCAAGGACCTGTTCTACATGGCCCAGGAAGCCACATCCCATGGGCGTTCGCTACCGCTGGCGAGCCGCACGCTCGAGTGTTTCAATCGGGTGTCGCGCGAAGGACGCGGCGGCATTGACATCGTGACCTACCCGGCCTACTGGATCGGCCGGCAAAACGATCCGGCGAGCGGCGAGGGACTTTGACCACACAGGCATTATGGTTGTAGTCGATTGGGTGCGATTGCAACCGTAACAGGAGGCGGCCGCGGCGATATTTGCCGGACATCGGCCGCGTGCCCAATCGGGTAGTAGACTTTTTCACTGCCTCGGGCACGCCATGACAGCTACGACCACCCTGCCGCCCCATGTGCTGGCGATCGACGACGACGCGCAGATGCGCCAGCTGATCGCCGATTACCTCGGGGAAAACGACCTGCGCGTGACCACGGTTGCGACCGGAGCAGACATGGAGAAGGTCCTGGCCCAGGACGCGGTCGATGTGGTTGTGCTGGATTTGCGACTGGCCGGCGAAGATGGAATGCAGCATGCAAAGAGGCTGCGCGAAACCTCCGAGGTCCCGATCATCATCGTCAGCGGCCGCAAGGACGAGGCCGACCGCGTGATGGGGCTGGAGCTCGGCGCCGACGACTACATCACCAAGCCATTTAGCCCACGCGAGTTGCTGGCGCGCGTGCGTGCGGTCCTGCGCCGTTATAAAACCTCGAGCGAGGTGCTGCCCGCGCGCAATGAAAAAAGGCGCGCGTATCGCTTCGCGGGATGGGAATTGAACGTTCGCACGCGCAGGCTGACCGGGCCGGGCGGCAAGCGCGTCGAGCTGAGCAACGGCGAGTTCAGCCTGCTGGAGGCATTCTGCGCCGCGCCGCAGCGCGTGCTATCGCGCGACCAGCTGCTCGATCTTTCGCGGCTGCACAACGCGGAAGTCTACGACCGCTCGATCGACGTCCAGATCTTGCGGCTGCGCCGCAAGATCGAGGCCAATCCGTCGCAGCCTGCATATATCAAAACCGAACGCGGCGCCGGCTACATGTTCGACACGCCGGTCGAAGTCCTGCACTGACGCGCCGCAACAAACGGGTCGGGCCAGCGCGGGCCGAGTCCCGATCCCCATGGCCGCGAGTTTCGCTATGTTTGTAACGCGAGCGCAAGAATCGGAAACCAAGGCGCAGCGCAGCGGCGATCTAATGCCGATACCAAACCGCCTCTGCGAAAAGTCGCATTCCGGATCGAACCATGTCGGGTATCGTCGTCATCGAGGAAGACACGCTCATGCGAGGACTCCTGGTTGAATGGTTGAGCGCGGAGGGGTACTCCGTGCGCGCGGCCGCACCGGTCGATACCCAAGCGCCGGACAAGGCGGATCTGGTGATTGTCGATGTGTACATGCCACGCCACGAAGGCGCGCAAAAGCTGCGCGCGGTCCAGGCCGCGCACCCGCAAACCCCGCTGATCGCGATTTCGGGGCAATTCCGCGCGGGACTGGCCGCAACCTGCGCCGCCGCCGACCTGCTTGGCGTCCGACAGGTGATCGCGAAGCCGTTTTCGCAGCGCGACCTGCTCGCGGCCGTCCATCGCGTGATCGGCCCGGCAACCTGAGCGCTCGCGGCCAGCCGATGTCGCAAGCGTCCACTTCCCGCTCGCTGCTCGCGGATGCAAGACTCGCCGCTCGCCTGCGGTTCTGGATCGTCATCATCGGCGTGATCGCCATCGCCGCGATCGCGGGCTCTTCCGCCTACGACTCCTGGCATTCCTACCGTCACGTCATCTCGGCCACCACCCGCGAGCTTGGCAATCTGGCGAAGGCGCTCGCCGAGCAGGCCAACGACACCCTGCGGACCTCCGATCTGCTGCTGCGCGACACTGTGACATGGTACGAGACCGAACGCCCCGCACCCGGGCCCGCTGCAGATGACAAGCTGGCGGCTCGAGCGACCGGCTTGCCGCAGGTGCGCGAGGTCAGGATCATCGATCAGCACGGAACGCCGCGCTTTCGATCGCGCGAGTTGACGGCCGATAGTTCCTCCCTTGCCGACCGCGCGTATTTCATCGCGCACCGGGACCATCCCCGCCTCGGGGTCGTTCTGAGCGATCCGTTGATCACGCAAATCGAGCATCGCCCTGCCGTCGTGATGTCGCGGCGCCTGGACCGGCGCGATGGAGGCTTCGACGGCATCGTGCAGGCGATCTTCGATCTGCAGGAATTCGAGCGGGTGTACCAGGCGATCGACCTCGGCAAAGGCAGCGCGATCAACTTGCTGCGCGACGACGGCGCGCTGGTGTTGCGCCAGCCTCCGCCGCCGTCGGCGCAGGCCACGCGAAATCAATTTCCCGAGCTGGTCGTCGCCGATTCAGCGTCCGCCGGCGTGCTGGTAAGCCCCATCGATCAGATTCCGCGGTTCGTTGGGGTGGCGCATCTGGCGCAATTTCCGCTGGTGGTGGCGGTGACGCGGGAGCAAAGCGTAGTGCTGGCGGGCTGGCGCGCCGAGGCCTACCGGGTTGCGGCGCGCACCGTGGTTCTGATGCTGCTCGGAGCGTTGGCGATCGTGGCGCTGGTGGAGCAGCTGCGACGGGTCGAACTGGGCGAACGGGCGCTGCGCCAGAGCGAGGAGCGCTACGCACTGGCCATGGAGGGCGCCAACGAAGGCCATTTTGACTGGAATTTCGGTGGTGGACCGGCATTTGTCTCGCCGCAGATGAAGCTGCTGCACGGCCGCAACGCGGACGCCGTGGTCAGCACGCGCGAAGCATGGATGGCCACGCTCGACGTGCATCCGGATGACGCGGCCCGGATGCAGGCGGCGGTGCGCGATCATTTCGAGGCACGGACCGATCATTACGAGGCGGAGTACCGGGTTCGTCAAGCCGATGGCCAGTGGCACTGGCTGCAGGCGCGCGGACGCTGCTTTCGCGATGGCTCCGGCCAGGTGCTTCGATTCGTGGGGTCGGCGATCGACATCAGCGCGCGCAAGAACGCGGAGGCCGAGCAGGAGCGGCTCGAGATGCAGCTGCGCCAGTCGCAGAAGATGGAGGCGATGGGAACGCTGGCGGGCGGGATCGCGCACGACTTCAACAACATCCTGGGTGCGATCCTGGGCTACGGGGAGCTGGCCCAGAAGGGCGCACCGCAAGACAGCGTGGTGCGCCGCTACCTGGACAACGTGATGCACGCCGGCGGCCGGGCCAAGGCGCTGGTCGAACGCATCCTGGCGTTCAGTCGCAGCGGGGTGGGCGAACGCGGTCCGATCAATGTGCAGGCGGTGATCGAGGAGACCCTGGAGCTGGTGGCCGCTTCACTGGCACCCGGGGTGCAGCTGAAGCGCCGTCTGCAGGCCGGCGAGGCGGCGATCGTGGGCGACGCGACCCAGCTGCACCAGGTGGCGATGAACCTTTGCACCAATGGCTTGCAGGCGATGCCCAACGGCGGCGTGCTCGAGGTGGCCCTGGATCGGGCGCAGGTGGCGCAGGCGCGCAGGCTGGCGCACGGCAATCTGGCCGCGGGCCCGTACGTGCGGCTGTGCGTGAGCGACACCGGAACTGGAATTGCGCCGCAGGTGCTCGATCGGATGTTCGACCCGTTCTTCACCACCAAGGAGGTGGGCGAGGGAACCGGCCTGGGTCTGTCGCTGGTGCATGGCATCGTGGCGGATCTGGGCGGCGCGATCGACGTTGGCACGGCGCTCGGCCGCGGCACCACCTTTACGATCTGGCTGCCGGTATCGGGTGAAGCGGCCGCCCCGGTCGATCAGGTCGATGCGCAGTTGCCGCGCGGCGATGGGCAGGCGGTCATGATCGTGGACGACGAGAAAGCGCTGGTTGCACTGGCCGAGGAAATGCTGGCCGAGCTCGGTTACGAGCCGGTCGGGTTCAGTTCGAGCATCCAGGCGCTGCAGGCGTTGCGCAAGGCGCCGGGCAGCTTCGATATCGTGCTGACCGACGAGACGATGCCCGAGCTGGTCGGTACCGATCTGGCCCGGCAGATTCGCCTTGTGCGGCCCGACCTGCCGATCGTGCTGATGAGCGGCTACAGCGGCGCCCAACTGCATGAGCGGGCCCGCGAAGTCGGCATCCGCGAGGTCCTGCGCAAGCCGCTGCAGAGCAAGGACATCGCCGAGTGCTTCGGCCGCGTCCTGCATTGATCACAAACCGAAGTAGGCGCGCTGAATCTGCGGGTCGTCCGCCAGCGAGCGGGCGGTTCCCTCGCGCACGACTGAGCCCGTTTCGAGCACGTAACCGCGGTCGGCAACCTGGAGCGCGAAGAACACGTCCTGCTCCACCAGCAACACGGTGACGCCCTGGTTTCGGATCTCGAGCAGCACGTCGCTCAGCTGGTCCACCACGACCGGCGCCAGGCCCAAGCTCATCTCGTCGATCATCAGCAGCTTCGGGGCGGCCATCAATCCACGGGCCAGCGCGCACATCTGCTGCTCCCCACCCGACATGCTGCCGGCACGATGCGTGCGGCGCTTGGCGAGGTGCGGGAACAGCGCATAGACGCGATCCAGGCTGGCGCCGATGTCCGACCTGCTGGCGCGCCGGTATGCGCCCATTAGCAGGTTCTCGTGGACCGTCATGCGGTCGAACAGCTGGCGCCCCTCCGGCACCTGGACCAGCCCAAGGCTGAAAACCTGCTCGGGCGCCAGCGCGCCAATTTCCTGGCCGTCGAACTCGATCCGCCCGCCAGAGCCGATGAGCCGCGACAGTGCCCTGAGCAACGTCGTTTTTCCAGCCCCGTTGCTGCCAACCAGGGCGACGATCTCCCCTTGCTCGATGCTCAGCTCGACGTCGCGCAGCACCGGCATCTCGCTGTAGCCGGCGCACAGCGCTCGCGTGTGCAGAAGGGCTGCGCTCATGCCCGCCTGCGCCCGAGGTACGCCTCGACCACCTGCGGGTCGTTCAGAACGCCGTCGGGCGGTCCCTCGGCGATCTTCTTGCCGTGATGCAGTACCAGCAGTCGGTCCGAAAGGCTTCGGATCGCCTTCATCACGTGTTCGATCACCAGGATGGTGATCCCGCGGCCTTGCACTTTCTTGATGATCGCGACCACTTCGTCGATCTCCGAGTGGTTCAGTCCGGCCATCACTTCGTCGAGCAGCAGCAGCCTGGGCCTCATCGCCAGAGACTTGGCCAGTTCAAGCCGCTTGCGGTCAGGCCCGCCCAGCTCGTCGGCACGCTGCAACGCGCGGTGGCCGAGGTCAACGAAGTCGAGCCAGTGCCCCGCCTCATCGCGCGCTCGTTTGAGCTGCTTGTGCCCACCACCGGTACCGAACAGGGCGCCGACCGCGACGTTGTCGAGGACGTTAAGCCCGGGGAAAGGCTTCATCACCTGGAAGGTGCGACCGATGCCCAGGCGCGAGCGGCGGAAAGCGGGCAGATGCGCCATCGCGGCACCCTGAAACAGGATCTTGCCCGCGCTCGGCTCGAGTGTGCCGCTGATCAGACTGACGACGGTGGTCTTGCCTGCGCCATTGGGACCGATCAGGCCGAGGATCTCGCCCTCGGCGAGGTCGAAGCTGATGTCGTCAACCGCCACCAGCCCCGCAAAGCGCCTCGTCAGCTGTTGGATTTGCAGAATCGGCTTCGCGTCCATGCTTCAAAGCCGGTGCGCCCGGACGTTCTCGCGAAAGTAGCTCCACCCGAGGCGCTTGAAGCGCCGCGCCACGTCCGCCAGACCGCGCGGCATGAAGATCACCGCCGCGACGATGACGAGTCCGAAGAACAGGCTTGCACCGGTCGATACCTCGGTCGACAGTACCTCCGAGATCGCTGCCAGCAGCAGCGCACCGACCAGCGGGCCCAGGATGGAGCCGGGTCCGCCGAATATCGCCATGATGATCATCTTCACGTTCAGGGTGATGTCGAACGCGCTCACCGGGTCGATGAAGGTGATCCAGTAGGCGTGGATGCCGCCGGCCAGCGCGCTGAAAAAACCCGCAAGCGCGAACGCCGCCGCCTTGTACAGCGTCGTGTTCACGCCCATGACTGCCGCCGCATCCTCGTCCTCGCGAATGGCGATCAGGCCAAAACCGAACCGGCTGCGCGAGATCCAGATCACCGTCAGGGTGACCAGTGCGAGCAGTCCCAGCGAGAGCTCGTAGAACAATGCATCGCCCCTGAGCAGTGGCAGTACCAGCCCGATGTTGCGCCCGGCGATTTCGAGATTGGAGACGATTCCCGACATCGCCTCCGCCAGCGCCAGCGTCGCGATGGCGAAATAGTGTCCGCGCAGGCGCAGCACCGGAAATCCGAGCAGCAGCGCGAACAGCACGGCCAGCGCCGCGCCCAGAGCGAGTCCGACCCCGAACGGCAGATTCAGCTGCACCATCGCGATGGCGGTGCCGTAGCTGCCAAGCCCGTAGAACACCGAGTTGCCGAACGAGGCATAGCCGGCGTATCCGCCGATGATGTTCCACGACTGGGCCAGTGTCGCGAGCAGCAGCGTGGCGATCCCGAATTGAATCAGCGCGGGCGATGCGATCCACGGTACCGGCGCAAGCACGACGGGTACCGCCGCCAGGGCCAACCAGCGCAGCGGGCGCGTCACGTCGTTCTCCCCAGCAGCCCCTTCGGGCGCACGATGAGAACGAGCACCAGCACGCCAAAGCTTGCCACGTCCGTATAGGTCGGCCCGATGTAAAGCGATGTGAGCGATTCGAGGATTCCGAGGAACAGGCCACCGACGACCACGCCCAGTGGATTGTCCAGCCCGCCGATGACGGCGATGGCGAACGATTTCGCGGTCAGGGCGTCACCGATATACGGGTTGATCTGCGACACGACGCCATACAGATCGCCGGCGGCGCCGGCCAGCGCCGCCCCGAGGCCAAAGGTCAACGCGTAGACGGTACGCGGCTGCACACCGTACAGGCGCGCCGCGACCAGGTTCTGGGCGCACGCGCGCACCGCACGCCCCAGGCGGGTTCGGTTCAGGAGCAGCCAGACCGCGCAGGTCAGCGCCAGGGCCACGCCGAACGCCAGCGCGCGCACGAGCGGCAGGGTGGCGCCCCCCAGCGTGAAATTGGCCCCCGCGTAGCTCGGGTTGACGACGCGAAAATCGGCGCTGAACACGATCTGCGCCAGGTATTTGAGCACCACATCGAGGCCGAACGTGATCAGCAGGGTGTTGAACATCGGTGCGCGCACGATGAGGTTCAGCACGTGGCGCTGCAGCAGGTAGCCCAGAGCGAACAGCGAGAGCATGCACAGCGGCAGCGCGGCAAACGGATCCACGTGCAGCAACGTGAACAGGTAATAGGAGACGTAGGCGCCGAGCATGATGAAAGCGCCGTGTGCGAGGTTGACGATGTTCAGTACGCCCCACACCAGCGCCAGCCCCAGAGCCATCAAGGCGTACAGTCCTCCCAGCAATATGCCGTTGGCGAGGATCTGAAGCAGTAGAGGCATCGGCCGCGTTCTTGTGAAGTTTTCCGGCCCGGTGACTCGCCTGGCGCGCGACAGATCGCGAGCGCCCGGTTGTGGACGAATCGGGTCCGGGCAACTACATCCGCTTGTCCCACGACGGCATCGGATACAGCGGCTTGCTGATCAGGCCCTTCTGTCCGTAGATCGCCACCACCGCGTCGCTTTGCACCTGCACGACCGTCTGAGGCAGATTGATCTGGCCCGCGGCATTGAACTGGATACGCCCGTACAGGCTGTCGAAATCGACCCGGGCGATCGCATCGCGCACTTTCTTGGGGTCGAGCGTGCCGGCGGCCTCGATCGCCTTGACCAACGCTTCCACATCCGCCACCGCGGAAGCAGCGTGGTAGTCCGGGTCATATCCGAACTGCTTCTTGTACTCCGCGGCGAAGCTCTCGGCATTGGAAAAGTAATCATCCTTCAGTGAAGCCGAAGGCAGCCACGATGTCATGCCGAATGCATAGTTCGCGTCGTGGCCCAGCGCGTGGCGGAAGTCAGCGGTCGGAACGCCGACCGTGAATGCATACAGCTTCGGGCTGAAATCGAGGCTTTTCGCCTGGCGGATGAAGTTCAGCACCTCCGTTTCGTGTCCCGCCACCAGCACGGCATCCGGAGCAGAGGATTTGATCTGCGAGATGAGCGAGCTGAAGTCCGAGGTATTGGAGCTGTAGCGCTCGTCCTGGGTGATCTTGAATCCGCCGTTTTGCAACTGGTCCCGCGCACCCTTCGCCACCGCCACATCGAAGGCGTCATCCGCGTAGAGCAATGCCACGGTCTTGGGCTTGGGGTCGAGCTTGGCCAGAGCCTCGACGGTGCTTTCGAAGTACCTGCTCGCCACCGGGAGCGTGCCGAAGATGTACTTGTAGCCGCGGCTGAAGATTTGATCCGACGCGCCGCCGCCCTCGATCATCGGGACCTCGTATTTCTCGGCGACCGAGGAATCGGCCAGCGCGTAGTCACTGGCGAACGGCCCCAGCAGAAGGTTGACCTTGTCCTGGGTCAGCAGCTGGGTGTACTGGCGTACGCTGAGGTTGACGTCGGACTGGTTGTCGAAGATTTTCAAGGCGAGCTTGTAACGCTCGCCCCCCACCTTGACGCCCCCTCGTTCGTTGATTTTCTGGACTGCGAACTCGTAGCCGTCGCGATAGTAGCGCCCTGTGTTGGCCAGCGACCCGGTTTCCTGAACCGAGGCGCCCAGCGTAATGGTTTGTTCGGCGGATGCCGGGTCGACCAGAGCGAACACCACGACCACGTAAAAGAGCAACGTTTTCATTGTGGGTCTCCTTGGGGAAGCTCGAGAACCGGTCCCTTGATACCCGTGGGTCGGCATGGGCGGCTACCCAACAAGTTTACAGACGCTGCCGTGCTGCGCGCCCGGGAACGGAGCAAATCAACAAATCGCGGACGATTTAACAAGACAGCGGCTCGGGGTCATGGTTATTCTGCAACCCACCATCACCTTGCACCAACTCGCAGCAGGCATACCATGAATGAGAACAGATTCGATGGCGGAGCCGATCTCGATTCATCTGATAGAACACAGCCGAACGCATTCGGTCTCGACACGGGCCCGACCGTGCACGGCGGGACCTCGCGCCGGGATTTTCTCCGGTCGAGTGCAGCCGGACTCATCGCCGGGACCATCTCCGGCGCAGCCCGGGCAGACGATGGAGCCGATGACGAGGTGCTCGAGCGCCTCGAGCACGTTCCGGGTGACTCGCGACAGCGGATCCTGCTGAGAGGCGGAGTCATCATCAGCATGGACCCACAGGTAGGAAACTTTGCCAAGGGCGACGTGCTGATTGAGGGTAAGAAGATCCTGGCGGTCGGGCCGAACCTGCGTTCCGAGGCCGAGGTCATCGATGCGACCGACATGATCGTCATACCGGGGTTCGTCGATCCGCACCGGCACTCCTGGGAGGGACAACTACGGGGACTCAACCCGAATGCGGTCACCCTGGCCGACTACAACGCGTACACCAACGATGGCTTCGGGCTGTTGTATCGACCCGAGGATATGTACGTCGGCAACCTGGCGACGGCCCTGGGCTGCATCGATGCCGGCATCACCTGCATCATCGACAATTCGCATAACTCGCGCAGCTCCGCCCACTCCGATGCCGCGATACAGGCCCTCTTCGATTCCGGCATCCGGGCCGTGCACGCCTCCGGCGCGCCTCAGTTCGGAGACTGGGACCACCAATGGCCGCAGGACTTGGTCCGGCTGCAGCAGACCTATTTCACCTCGGATGATCAGCTCGTCACGCTGCGGATGTTCGCGGGCGTCGATCAGACGCTGTGGCAATTTGCCCGTCAGCTCGGGTTGTGGGTCACCACCGAAGGCGGTGGCGGCGCTGCGCTGCCGGCAGTGGCGGCCCAGGGACTTCTGGACTCGCGGCATACGTTCAACCACATGGGCGCGACATCGGATCTGAACTGGAAGCTTATCCGGGATGCGGGTGCGACAGTCGACGTATGTCCGCGGTCCGATCCGCAATATGGGCTGAGCGCGGGAATTCCGGCGCTGCAGGACGCACTCGATCATGGATTGCGGCCCGGCCTGAGCGTGGACAACGAGACGAGCTACAGCACGGATATGTTCACCGAGATGCGGGTCGCCTTCTTCTTTCAGCGCGGGGTGCGACAGAACGCGATTTTCAATAAGCTGCCGAATCCACCGGCGCCAGTCAAGGTACAGGATATGCTCGAGTTCGCGACGGTGCGCGGGGCATGGTGCGCGGGCTTGCTGAACAAGATCGGCACCCTGACTCCCGGCAAGGAGGCTGACATCGTGCTGATCCGAGCGGAGGACATCAACACCATGCCGCTCGCCAATGCGTTCGACACGGTCGTCCAGCAAGCGAACACGAAGAATGTAGACACCGTCTTCATCGCCGGCGCGCTCAAGAAGTGGCGGGGAAAGCTGGTTGGGGTCGACCTGGCCAGCCATCGGAGGAGGGTTTTCGACTCGCGCCAATACCTGATTACCCAGAAAGGCTTCACGCTGGATATTTTTGCCTAGGGCATACAGGCGGCCGGGAGCATTTCGCTCAACCTCGAGCGCTTCGTTAGGTCCGCCTTGCCGTCGTCCGATCGGCGCGCTGGGTTCGCTTACGCCGCCCGTTCCTCGATCGATCCGACCCGATCGGGATAGAAAGCCAGGTGGTCCTTGATTTGCCCGACCGCGGGGTACGGGTCTTCATAGGTCCACACGGCATTGACCGAGCGCTCGCCCCCCAGCGCAATGCTGTAGTACGCGCAGTCTCCCTTGTAGGGGCAGTAGGTGGCGTGGTCGGTACGCTCCAGCAGCGACATGTCGACATCCTTGCGGGGGATGTACTGGACCGCCGGATACTTCGCTTCACGCAGCGTGAGCGCCTCTCGAGAGTCGGCGATGATGCGACCCGCGATGGACACCACGACCCGCGACGGATTGCGCTCGACGCTGATCGGGTGGTCGGGTCCAGGGACCCTGGTCGGCTTGGCTGTCATGGCTTCGGACTCCTTGAACGGCACAGGAACGTATTATCAGGTAGATGGATATCTCGACCCCCTTCATCCAGCGCCCGATCGCGACGTCGCTGCTGATGTTGCTGGTGCTGCTGCTCGGTGTGGCGGGCTATCTGTTGATGCCGATCGCGGCCTTGCCGCAAGTCGAACTGCCGACCATCCAGGTTTCTACCGACCTGCCCGGGGCCAGTGCGGAAGTGATGGCGACCTCGGTGGCCGCACCGCTCGAGCGCCAGCTTGCGCTGATTTCCGGTATCACGGAATTGTCCTCGACCAGTGCGCTGGGCAGTTCCTCCATCACGATCCAGTTCGATCTGAGCCGAAACATCGATGCCGCGGCCCAGGATGTCCAGGCCGCAATCAACGCGGCTGCCGGCCTGTTGCCGAGGAATCTGCCCAATCCTCCGACCTACGAGAAAGCCAATCCCGCCGACTTTCAGATCATGTCGCTCGCGGTCACCTCCAACACGCTTCCCCTGTCGCAGCTGAACGTGTACGCGGACTCGTATATCGCACAGCGGCTGTCGCGGGTCAGGGGGGTCGGACTGATCGATCTGCATGGCGAGCAGAAACCTGCGGTACGGGTGCAGATCAATCCCAACAAGCTTGCGTCGCTCCAGCTCGGCCTGGAGCAGGTCCGCGCCGCGCTGGCGACGGCGACGGTGAACGAACCGAAGGGCACGCTCGATGGGCCGCGTCGCTCGGTGACGGTCGATTCGACCGATCAGATCACGCGAGCCAGCGAATACGATGCTCTGATCCTGGCGTACCGCAACGGTGCGCCGATTCGAGTGCGGGACGTCGGCCAGGCGATCGATGGCGTGGAGGACGTCAAGCAGGCCGCGTGGGTGCGCGACCGCCCCGCCATCATCGTGGACATTCACAAGCAGCCCGGCTTCAACGTGGTCGAGACGGTCGATCAGATCAAGCAGCTGTTGCCGGAGCTGATGCGCTCGCTGCCGGCTTCGGTCGACGTCGAAGTCGTCAACGACCGCACCCAGACCATTCGCGCCGCGCTGCGCGAGATCCAGCGAACCCTCGCGATCACCGCGGCGCTGGTGGTGATGGTGGTCTTCGTGTTCCTGCGCGGCGTCTGGGTGACGTTGATCCCGGCCAGTGCCATTCCGCTTTCGATACTCGGAACCTTCGCAGTGATGTACGCGCTCGGTTACAGCGTCGATAATCTGTCGCTGATGGGCATCACGATCGCGGTCGGCTTTGTCGTGGACGACGCAATCGTGGTGATCGAAAACATCGTGCGCCACGTCGAGAGCGGTGCAGCGCCGCTGCGGGCGGCCATCGACGGCGCACGGCAAGTCGCGTTCACCGTGGTATCCATGACGCTGTCGCTGATCGCGGCCCTGATTCCGCTCTTATTCATGGGCGGCGTCGCCGGCCGTCTGTTCCGGGAATTTTCGGTGACGGTGAGCGTAGCGCTGCTGGTCTCGGCGGTCGTCTCGCTGACCGTCACGCCGATGCTGTGCCGAATTTTTCTGCCGCTCGACCGTCGCCGCGCGCCGGGGCCCCTGGCCGCGCGCAGCGAGCGGGTCTTTCAGTCCGTGCTCGCGCTCTACGACCGCACCTTGGCCTGGGTGCTGGCGCGGCCGCGCGCCACCCTGACCCTGACGCTGGCAATCCTCGTGCTGACCGTCGTGCTGTATGTCGTGATTCCGAAAGGCTTCTTTCCGCAACAGGATACCGGGCAGATCCTTGGCGCGACCGAGGCGCCGATCGACATTTCGGTTCCCGAGATGTCGCAACGCCAGCTCGCCCTGGTGCGTGTGGTCAAGGACGATCCGGATGTTCAAAGCGTCTACAGCTGGATCGGGCCGCCGGCAATCGGCAACGGCCGGGTCGTCATCAATCTGAAGCCGTTCCGCGACCGCCGGAGCACGGCGGGCCAGGTCATGACCCGTCTGAAGCGGGCCGTGGCCGGCGTGCACGGTATCCAGCTGCGCATGCGGACCCGACAGGACCTTCAGATCGGCGGGCGAGCCAGCTCGACGCAGTTCCAGTACACGCTGCAGGACGTCGACTTGAAGGAGCTGTACGCGATGACGCCGAAGCTGATCGCGCGCTTAAGTTCGTTGCCGCAACTGTCGGACGTCACGTCGGATCTGCAGGACGGTGCGCCGCGAACGACCGTGATCATCGATCGCGACCGCGCAGGCTCCTTCGGAATCAGTCCCCAGGTGATCGACGACACGCTCTACGATGCGCTCGGTCAGCGGCAGGTCGCGACGATTTTTACGCAGATCGACCAGTATCGGGTCGTCCTCGAGATCGATCCGGCGCACAAGCTGGACGCCGGCGCCCTGCAGGAGATGTATGTGCCGGGGGCAAACGGGCGCCTGGTGCCGATGGCGGCCTTTACCCGCCTGGAGGATTCCCGCATTCCACTGACAATCGGCCACCAGGACCAGTTTCCCGCCGTGACACTGTCGTTTAACCTGGCGGCCGGCGTTGCGCTGGGAGATGCCGTCAACGCGGTCGAGGCTGCGCTCGGGCGCATGACTGACATTCCGGTGACGCTGCGCGGCAGCTTCGAGGGTACCGCGCAGGCTTTCAAGTCATCCCTGGGCAGCCAGCCCTACTTGATCGCGGCTGCCATCCTGGCCGTGTACATCGTGCTCGGCGTGCTCTATGAAAGCTACGTTCATCCGATCACCATCCTGTCGACGATCCCGTCGGCGGGCATCGGCGCCCTGCTGGCGCTGATGCTGTTCGGCTACGACCTGGGTGTGATCTCGCTGATCGGGATCATCCTGCTGATCGGCATCGTGAAGAAAAACGCGATCATGATGGTCGACGTGGCGCTGGAGTCCGAGCGCCGCGATCGAATGTCGAGCGAATCGGCGATCCGCCACGCCTGCCATCTGCGCTTCCGGCCGATCATGATGACCACCGGGGCGGCGATCCTGGGCGCATTGCCACTGGCGCTCGGCACCGGCGCCGGATCCGAGGTGCGTGCGCCGCTCGGGGTGGCAATCGTCGGGGGCCTGCTGTTTTCGCAGTTCCTGACCTTGTACACGACCCCGGTCGTGTACCTGTACATCGACCGCATCAACCGGTTCAGGATTCGCGAATCGCCCGGGGCAGTGTCCACCCCGGAAGCTCGCAGTAGTGTCTGGCCGATATGAGTGCCTTTTCGTTCTCGAACGCCAAACTGGCGAAAATCCCGGAAGGCGCGGGTGCGCTGTTTTTCGTCCAGACGTTTTCCACGCTGGGCTTTGCGGTGCTGTATTCGACCCTGGTCCTTTATGCGACCCAGCACCTGCATTTTCCGGACAAGCAAGCGTCTGCGATCATGGGCGCATTCGGCGCGTTCAACTACGGATTGCACCTGTTCGGCGGCTACCTGGGCGGGCGCTTCTTGAGCAACCGGAACCTGTTTGTGGGCGGCATGCTGCTGCAGGTGCTGGGGTGCGCGTGCCTCGCCGGTGGGACGGTCACCCTGCTGTACTGGGGACTGGCGCTGTTCCTGACCGGCAGCGGCCTGAATGTCACCTGCCTGAACATGATGCTGACGCAACGCTTCGCGCCGGGGGACATCCGGCGGGAAGGTGCCTTCCTGTGGAACTACGCCGGCATGAATGTCGGGTTCTTCATCGGTTTCACGGTCGCAGGCCACTTTCAATTGACGCAGAGCTACGCCAGCTTGTTCGTGTTTGCGACGATCGGGAATGTTCTGGCGATTGTCCTGGCCGGTTTCAACTGGAAGGTGCTGGCCGACCGGAGCACGCCTCTGACGGGAGTAACACCAGGCCAGTTCAAGGCGCGATTCGTCGTCGGGGTCGTCATCCTGCTCGGCCTTGTGCCGACCGTGTGGATTCTGCTTCAACACCTGGAGTCGACGGAGACGCTGATCAAGGCGATCTGCGCCGCGGTGGCCGCCGCGCTCATCTTTCTCACGGTCAGGCATCGCGATCCGATCGAGAAAAGCAACATGTGGGCCTACTTGATCCTCACGCTCGGGTCGCTCGTGTTCTGGGCGTTGTACCAGATGGCACCCAATGGCCTGCAGCTGTTCGCCGTGAACAACGTGAATCTGCGGGTATGGGGCGTCCAGGTCGCGCCCCAGTGGATTCAAAACATAAACACGGTGGTGATCGTGGTGGGCGGACCGCTCATGTCGGCGCTGTTCAGTAGGCTGCGTGCACGCGGCTGGACCATCGACGTGCCCAAGCAGTTCGCCGTCGCGCTGCTGCTGATGGGGCTGGGCTTCCTAGCGCTGCCCTTGGGCATCTCCCTGGCCGACGACAAAGGCATGGTCGGCTTCGAATGGCTGTTCGTCAGCTATGTACTGCAAAGCGTTGGGGAGTTGCTGATCTCGCCGGTCGGATACGCGATGATCGGCAAGCTGGCCCCGCGCCAGTACCAGGGAATTATGATGGGCAGCTGGATGCTCGTTACCGGTTTGGCCTCGCTGTTCGCCGGCGACTTTTCCGGCATGGTCCCGGATGACAACGGCAATACCGCGCTGTCCACCAACCCATCCTATTCGACCCTCTTCGCGCAACTGGGCTGGGGCAGTACGGCGGTCGGAGTCCTGCTGGTTTTTCTGATTCCTTTCCTGCGCAAGCTCATCAAGGACAAGGAAACCCCAGCCGACGAAGCGCTGGTGCCGATCGCCGCAACCCGGTAGCGATCCGATCGAATGGAAAGAACTTCCGGCGTTCCGAATATCTGGCTGTGCTGGTGGGCGAGGCAATGCAGGGCACCCTTATCCAATTCCGTACCGTCCCGGCCGCCAGCGCCGATGGCCGATGTCGGCAATGCGGCATTCGGAAATTGTACGGCCGGATCGGGTACCCGGAACAGATCATTCGACCCTCGTCTCCTCGATGGTCAGCCCCGCCAGGATCCAGGCATCGATGCCGCCGGCCAGAGGCCGCACTCTGTGGATGCCGCGCTCGCGCAGCTGCATGGCGACCCTGACGGCGCTGGCTTCGTTGGGACATGCGCAGTAGACGACGACTTCGCGGTCGCGCGGAATCTGGGCCAGCGTGCGCTCCAGATCGTCCAGATCGACCGGTAGCGCGCGCGGGATCCTGCGCCCGTCGAGCTCGCGGTGGGTGCGCGAACGCACGTCGAGCACGATCGGATCTTCGCCCTCGGTCATCATCCGGTCCAGTTCGCCCACGCTGATACGCGCGGTGCGCAGCGTCTTCATGAACCGATAGCGATCCCACCAGCGATACGCGATGTAGAGCAGGAACAGGAGCGCAACGACGATCGTGGCATGGCCGCCGAGCGCGCTGAGCCGCTCGAGCAGCCAGTCGATCTGGCTGT
>Ga0137412_10001178_pt1 | contig 19925 bp, 21 predicted proteins | sample CZODoug2_1_16fun_FD_122160 | JGI IMG/M metagenome (GOLD analysis project Ga0137412, IMG submission 122160) | Vadose zone soil fungal communities from Angelo Coast Range Reserve, California, USA - CZODoug2_1_16fungal (Hybrid Assembly) | ecosystem: Environmental > Terrestrial > Soil > Vadose zone...
TCGCCGCGCCGAATCCGGCACTTGGTGATGAGCGGCAAACCACTGCCGTCACCCGTCCGGCCGCACGGGAGAGCCCCGCACCGCGTGTGCGGCAACGCCAGCCGATACCGCAAGCGCATCGCTGAACCCCCATCGCCAACGGTCACACAAATCAACTCGAGCGTTGACGCGGCAGATGTACGGCCATAGAGTCGGTGCAGCCCGCGACCGAATCGGGCTGCCGTTACCGAGGACTCATTAGTCCGTCGCATCTCCGGAGAGTCAATGACCAACGTCGCCGCCGATACCACGCCTGGACACCCCCGATGAAACAGTCGTTCGGCGCGAAACTGCCAGGGACGATCCCACACTGGGCCGCCTCGGTGTGCGACCTGCCCGATCTGGTCGTCGAGTTGGAGCGGATCGGTTTCGACGATGTGGTGGACGGCGAGCACATTCTGTTTACACCGGTCATGCACCACCCCGGCGGATCCGGAAACATGGTGCACGGGCGGAACACTCAGCTCTCGGATCGTTCCGACAGCATCGTGGTGTTCGCCGCCGCAGCCGCCCGCACCACCAGGATCAGGTTCACCACCAGCGTCCTTCTCCCCGCCGCGCACGGGTTCGCGGTACTGGCCCGTCAGGCGTCGACACTCGATGTCCTCTCCCGTGGACGGTTCACGCTCGGCGTGGGGATGGGCTGGAACGCAGCCGAATTCGAAGCACAGGGCATTGCACCCCGGGAACGTGACGCACGCGCCGAGGACGTCATCCGGGCCTGCCGACAACTGTGGCAGCCAGGACTGTCGACCTATCACGGCCGCTGGATACACTTCGACGAGGTGATCAGCGAGCCCGCTCCCTTCACCCCTGGTGGCCCCCCGGTGTGGTGGGGCGGTAACGCGCTCAAGGGCCCGACCGCAGCACGGGTCGCCGAGTTCTGCCAGGGCTGGCTGTCACGCGAAGCCGCCGATTACGACGAGATCGCGCGCTCGGTCGACTCCATACGCGAGGAATGCGTCAAACGCGGACGTGACCCGGAAACGGTGTCCTACCGATGTTCACTCACACCGACCGGCTGGCCGGTGCCCCCCGCCCTCGACGATCTGATCGATGGTGCGATCGCGAGCGCACGCCGATTCGCCGGTGCCGGCATCACCAATTTCACGGTTCCGATCAACTACTACCAGCTCGACACAACGGCGCTACAGCACCTACTGGGAGCGCTGCGTTCCGCCTAGCCAACCCGGCCGTCGCGCTGTCAACACGAGGGTTGACAGTGCCGTCCAATGGTGCCAGTGTCTGTTGACAGAACCTGGATTTTCAGTCAGTTGTTTGGCCCGAAAGGCGATTTCATGAAGGTGCGCGCTGCTGCGTTGCTGTCAGCTCCCGGCAAGTACGAGACCATCGAGGTCGAGCTGGACGGCCCCCGCCAGAATGAGGTACTGATACGCGTGGTGGCCGCGGGGCTCTGTCACTCGGACGACCACATCGCCACCGGCGACCTACCGGTCGGCAAATACCCTGTCGTCGGCGGTCACGAGGGCGCCGGCGTGGTCGAAGAAGTGGGGCCGAATACCACCGGTGTGGAGGTCGGCGACCATATCGTGTTCTCGTTCATGCCGGTATGCGGCCGCTGCCGCTGGTGCTCCACCGGACATCAGAACCTCTGCGATCTCGGTGCCCTGCTGCTGGCCGGCAGCCGGTACGACGATCCGACCAGCTACCGCATGACCCATCAGGGCGAATCGGTGGGTCAGATGTGCGGAACCTCGACCTTCGCCGAGTACACCACCGTCGACGTCCGCTCAATCGTGGTGATTCCCCGGGACATTCCGCTCGACGTCGCGTGTCTCGTGGGCTGTGGCGTGATCACCGGTTGGGGCTCGGCCGTCAATGCCGCGCAAACCGGGCCCGGCGATGTCGTCATCGTGATGGGTGTCGGCGGTATCGGGATCAACGCCGTCCAGGGCGCGCTGCACTCGGGCGCCGCCCAGGTCATCGCCGCCGACCCGGTCGCCTACAAGCGCGAGTTCGCCACCTCGATCGGGGCCACAGCCGCTTTCGCCTCCATCGAAGAGGCCGCCGACTACGCGCGATCCCAGACCAACGGGCAGGGTGCCGACTCCACCATCCTCACCACCGGAGTCACCACAGGTGAGCACATCGCCCAGGGTTTCGCATCGATCCGCAAGGCCGGCACCCTCGTGGTTGCCGGATTCGGCAATCCCGCGGCTGTCGGGGTTCCGGTGTCGGGTCCCGAACTCGTGCTCTACCAGAAGCGAATCCAGGGCGCCATCTTCGGTATGGCCAATCCGACCTACGACATCCCCCGCACCCTCGATCTCTACCGCCAGGGGACCATCAAGCTCGACGAACTGATCAGCAGGCGTTACAGCCTCGATGAGGTAGCCCAAGGTTATGTCGATATGCACGCCGGATTGAACATCCGCGGCATCGTCACCTTCTGACCGGCCATCCGCGCGTGTCGCTCATCTCCAGGTTCCGGCTCGATGGCAAGGTCGCTGGCCGTCGACGTCGGCATGTCCACCCACTGATACACGCCCACAGCGCAGCCCCAAACCAGACCCAGCGAATAGGCCGATCAGGACACGAGTGCGCTGCGCGTGAAATGCGTGACCATTTACTTGCGCAGAAGCGAGACCTCGTTGTTCACACCAGTATTCAGGGCAACCAGCGGTTTCGAACACCAGCCATCATCGTGTTGTCGTGTTACCGTGGCATGTGCCGCGCAAGGAGCAGAACTTCGATGTCGAGCTGGACAGCAGCGCCGCGGCGGATCAGCTCTTTGCGTTGCTGGCGAATGCGCCAGGGTGGCCGACTTGGTTCCGTCCCACTCGGCGAGTGCGCTGGCTCGACGGGCATCCAGCCGGCGGCGCAGGTTCGGTGCGACTGGTCACGATGGGTCCACTGACGGTTCAGGAACGAATCCTCGCAGAGGATTCCCCCCGCCACCACGCCTACTCCATCGAGACAGTGCTCCCGATCCGTGATCACCGCGCCGACGTTTGGCTTACTCCCAGCGAGACTGGCACACACATCGGTTGGTCCACGTCTTTCACCCCCAAGGTGCCTGGCACCGGGACCATGCTCCGTGGCGCGGTCCACATTGGCGTGCGGCGCTTGGCTGCCGCGTTAGTCACTGCAGCAGAGGCACTTCCACGTACTTCATGAAACCGGATCAGCCGAGCGGCGTCACCATGACCAATGAACGAAACTAGGCCGCTGGGCCCGGCAGCGGGCCCAGCGGCTGCTGGCTGATTGCGTCAGCGGCCTGTCCACTCGGATTCACCACCGCCGGCTCGCTTGACGGGATGGCCGATGCCTCCGGCGCTGGGGGTTCTGGCGCGGGTGCGTCAGCGGCCTGTCCACTCGGATTCACCACCGCCGGCTCGCTCGAAGGGATGGCCGATGCCTCCGGTACTGAAGTGGCTGGCGCGGGTGCATCATTGGCCTCTCCACTCGGATTCACCACCGCCGGCTCGCTCGACGCCATGACCGATGCCTCCGGCACTGAAGTGGCCGGCGCGGGAACCGCTTGGTCGACGAGCGGCATAGCCTCGTCGACACCCTGCTGCGGATACTGCGGCTGGTCGTGGCCTCCCTGCTGGTCGAGGTCGCTCAACGTCTTTTGCAACGCCCCGAAGAACTGCGGGTCAATGTGGCCTTCCGGCGCAAGCCCGTTCGGTGCTTCGGTGTGCCCCAAGCTGGGCTTGCTACCCGAGACCGTGGCGCGTGCCGTCCGCGGATCGATGTCGGCATTGTGCGCCGGTGACCCATCCGCGGTGTGCGGGGAAGTCGGTGCCCCGAACAGGACCCAGGCACAGATCAGGTAGGCGGCCGCGGCGACACCAAATGCCGGACTCCGCACCATCCGTGCACCCCGTTGCCATACCGACTCCCGCGTGACGAGCAGGTCGGCGCCTTCGGGGATCCGGGGCGCTTGGTTCATGCGGACCAGCCGCTGGCGCATTTTCGTGGCAATGCGCACTGGACCATGTGTCGCGTGACGCTCCGGCATCCGACGATGGTTCGGAATCTTCTTGGCCTTCGGGCCTTCCGCGGGGGGCAGCGTGTGCGCCGGTGCATGCCGTGGTCTGTCGCCAGCTGCCGCACGAGATCGCAACGACATCCATCGGCTCGTGGTCTCCTCGAGTTTCATGTCATTCGATCCGCTCACTCACCGATCTGCCCGCCGTACTGCTGGCAGTATTCATTGACGGATAGCACGAAGAACTGGTGCGCCATACCCTGGTCGACGTTCATGTAACGCCTGATGCGATCCGTGATCTGTCCGGGATCCCTGTTGAGACTGAGGAAATAACACGCGGACCGAGCCGTGCTTATCAGGTTGTCGGAAGCCTGCTGGAAACCAAGGGCTTGGGTGTCGCGTACGAAGCTGGCATTGTCTGCCTGTGACACAGGCGATCCCACCAGGGTGAGCACCATTCCCGCAATGGTGCAAGCCATTACCAGTGCATACCTTCGCATTCGGATTCCCTTCTGCATGAAATGGCGTCGTTCAGGAGAGTTCCGATCAATTCGGACACAGGTAGATGAACGCCAGTTGGGTGATGGCGGAAGGTACAAGGCTCGCCTCCTGCCCGACCATCCCGTGGGTGGCGCGTTGTCGACAGGCGAACCGACCGTCGACCAGCAGTTCCCCGTCGCTGCGGAAGGCCGAGTTGTCGTGGCTGAACGCAAGCACGGTGCGCACCTGCTGGAGGTACTGCAGTTCGGCTGGCGTCAAAGGGGTCAACGGTTCAGCTTGCGCGGGCCGTGCGCCAATCACGCTCATCGCGATTGCCAGCGTCAACCCGGCCAATGGCCACCTCAAGGTGCTCAACTCAGTCTCCTTCTAGCACGTGCCCATCAATGACATGGCGTGGACGATGAACCGTCTTCGTCACGGCGGGCTCAGCCACGTCTGGGTCGGCGTGACGAAGAACTTGTACGGACCGCGCGAGCAAAAAGTGCTCGAATCCGCCATGGTTGCGCATCTCGTCCCGTTGTACTCGATGTAGCTGCGCGGGGGCAGATCCCGCTCCGCCCGTCCGGGGGGAAACTGAACTCCTAGCAGCCAGTCGTAGCGCGTGACGATGTTCCCGTTGACCCACCCGATGTTGGTCGTACCCGGGGGCGCCCCACGAATATCGCCCGTGCAGCCGAAGCTTCCCCGGTACCAGATGCCACAATTCAGTCCGAGGGGGGTCGAAAACCACACGCCGCCGGCGCTATTGGTGAAGTAGTCGTCGTAGCGCACCGAGTCGTAGTACCTGATGATGAGGTTGGCGTCGGGGTAGGGACTCGGCGGTGGACCGCCAGCTGGCTCCGCGTGCGCCGTGGGGGACGTGACGAATGCCAGTCCGATTACACACGCGGTCGTCAGCAGCCAGTGGCGAACTCGTCGAGGCTCGCCATCAGCGGTCAATGTCGGGTGGGGCAAGGCAACGAAGTTGGCCGCATTCAACGGGATTCGCATGGCCGCGCCCCCGGGCTGGCCGGTCACGGCAGGTTTCCCGGCGATGATTCGTTTTCCGCCGTGTGCGGCACGCTGCCATAGCATGTTGCATTCCCTACGTCGAGGATGCTCTCGCAGAGCACGCTGCCTCCTTCGGATATGCGCACCGTCACGAAGTGGCCTAGCAAAACCCGGCCGACGGTTGCGGCCGTCCGAAAGTTTGGTCGCCAGTCCGCTCGCAGTTCAGCACCGTTTGCCGTCGGGCTCGTCGCATCAACGACGGGCACGGTGAGTGTCCACGGCAGCGAAACATCTTGCAGCAGATGCTTGCCCGAGGTGTCCCGATACTCGATGCCGGCCAACGAGCCGACCGAATCGGAGAAGATGTCGTACGTGACGGTGTCCTCTGCGTGCGCCGCGGGGGCCTGGATCACCAAGCCGGCAACGCCAACGATCATCGACACCGCCGTCGATGGAATTCGGTTCACGTGGCTCCTTCAACATGCACTAGTGAGAGTTTGAGGGCGTTTCGCGAAACTCGACCCCGCCTACGCAGCCAGCACGATCGTCGTCAGAATCATGTTCTTGGACTTGTTGAACAGCGCGCTCACTCCGTAGTCGGTGTATGAGCAATCGGGGATCTTGACGTAGCCCTGCAACAACGTTGCCTTTATCGCGTTGACTTCGGTTACCCCAACGCCGGACAAGATCGCGGCCTTCGAACCTCCGTAGCCGAGGTCCTTCAGTACCGCCAACGCATCCGTCTCCGGCACGACCCGCGCGGCGTGATCGAGCCACTTGTCAGTTGTTCCATTGATGTCCCCGGCTGCCTCCTCGGCCATCGGGTTGGACCGCAACGGCCCACACGATGCTCCGCGCGCGGCCACCAGGGCGGCTCTGAGACTGTCACTGGAATCCGCCATCGCCGGGGGCGCCATGGAGACAGTTGCAGCTGTGAATGCAAGTACCGTTACGCATATTCCGCGTTGGACGCGCCTACGTGGTGTGACACGGCGCCACCCGGGGCGCGGAGTCATCGTGATTCTCCTAAAACGAACACATGTCTCCTATTCGCATACATGGGAGCGGTGGATGTCGCTGCCCCAACGCTTCGCCTTCTGCACCGACGGCCCGGTGAACCAATCTGGTTGATGGGCCATGATCCCGTTGTTGACGTTGGACAGCTGCTCCCACAATTTGAAGAAGGCTTCGCCTTCGTAGATGGGAAAGTAGTTGTCGCCGTAGGGGTTCTGCGCTTGAGTCAACGACTGGGCACGCGGCGTCAGAAAGTCGACGGCCTGAGCGATGTTTCCCGAGACGATGTCAACCTGCTGCTGCACATCGTCCCGGGTGTAGTCGTAGTCCTGGCCGTCGGGACCGATCCGGTTGAATTGCAGCCTGTCGATCTGAGCTCTGAGCGTGGCGTATTGAGCTTCGTACCACTGACACATGTCACGCATCGCCGCGATATCGGCGTCGGTGACGTTGTTCCTCGTTTGATCGTAGGGAAAGGGGAACTTTGGAGCCCAGGCCGACTGTGTTGGTGTGAATACGGGGAAGGGTCGGATCAGATCACTGTCGCTTGGCGGGTCGGGAAGTGGTGAATCACCGGGACCGGCACCTGCCGGCGGCCCGGTCAGGATGGCCATCGCCGATACGGTCATTGCGCAGCCGACGACAGCGGCGGTGCGTCGAATTCTTCCTCTCATTTTTCGAACCCTTCGGCGGTTGCGCATTGCCACGGCACTTCCTTCGCGGAGCGTGAACCACGCGGACCGCGTCCCATACCCCACCGCCGACTCTTCCGTCCTCACCATGGCCTCGTTTCTCTCGACGCTTGACTGCGCTATTTCGGTCCCATCGCAGAACCAATTCCGCCGACGTCGGTGATCTGCCAGTTGTTGTTGCTGTCGATCGTCGTGCTGTAGGTTGCCGTCGATTGCAGCGCATCGGGCGCCTGTATGGTCTTCGTCTGAACGCTGACGAAACTGTCCACGACGTAGATTCCAGCGGTGTTCGATCTGACCTTGGCTACCAGTGGTTGCGCGGTCGAACTCCATTGCAGCGGAACCAACACTTGTTCCATCGATGTGCCGGCGTCGGAGAGCTTCTTGTTGAGTTCTGGACTGGTTCCCGCCACGAGCTTGACGTGCCAGGCCTGGAGATCCTTGTAGTCCATCGTCGCGGCGTTCACCGCATAGTCGAGAGCGATCTTCTCGGCGTGCGCAGTGTTGGTCGACCCAGTGGCTTGGGCGTCCAGTTGGTGGCGCGCGTCGCCGTACAGCCATCCCAATCCGACTACCGCGGCAACCAACGCCACTATCACCGCACCGACCACCAGTCCACGCACGCTGAACGAGACCGAACGCTCCGTGCGCTTTGACTTCACGGCACCGAACGCCTCGCCGTCTTCGACGGGGAACAGATCTTCTGTCTCCAGGTGGGGTAGTTCCGCGCCGGATGCAGCCGCCGCGATATCGGGCGCATCTGTTTCCTGCACCTTTGTCCCGTTGATGGTCATTTTGTAGCCCCTTCCGAATTTCTTACGTGCAGAGCACGCGATGGTCGATTTAGCGTCACGGTCTGACACGCAGCGTGATGGTCCCGTCGGCAGGCACCTGGTCGAGGAAGTGGTCCAAGATCTGACCGGTGTCGAAGTTCATCAAAGCTCCGGCAATCGTGTTGAGCTTTGGTTGAAACGCCTCGCCCAGTACTTTGAGGTCGCCGCCACGGTCATCCAGGAGGGCCTGAATTCGCACGACCAGATTGTTCAAATTCATGATGGAGTCAGGTTCGTCTCGAGCATAGAGAACCGGAAAGTGCTTGAAGAGGTCCTGGAAATTTATCCCAATGGTCTGAGTTTGCGGTGTGAGGTTAGTCAAAACGGGATTGACCCATTCGGCGTTGCGGAGCAGCGTCTGGAAATTGCTCAGAAGTTGATGCCCTTGGCCGTTCATGCCGTTGACCATGTTGTTGAGCAGAGTGCTCGCACGTGACAAGTTCGGAAGGACGGCCTTCGGGTCTGGCAGTGCGGCATCGGACTCGTTGATGATGCGCCTGATCGCGCCAGGCTCAAGCTGATTGAGCACTCGTACGACACTCGTCGTCAATTCGGAGACCGATGGCGGTGAGACCACCGACTCCGTGGAGATGCTCTGGCCATTTTTCAGCGCTCGTCCGCCATCTGTACGCGGCACGAACTCGATGTACGACTCGCCCAGCGCAGATAGATTCTCGAGCCGCACCTCGGTGTCGGCGGGAATTCGATATTGGCCATTGACGTAGAAGTCAATGGTTGACGCTTGAAGCGACGTGCGCGTGCCCGTCACCTTTCCCACGGGTGCGCCACGTAGCAGCACATTCGAGTCGACAACGAGACCATTGACATCTGGGACGTCCATGGACAGGTTGGTTCGGTCAGAAGGCGGGCTTATGCGGAGTCCGAGAGATCCTAGATATCCAAGGACGAATACGATGATGGCGGCAAATGCCAGAAACGAAACAACGTCACGCAGTCTCACGGCATTGCCCCCAGAATTCGCAGCACGTCTTGCACATTGCCCGATAATTCCCGGCCATCAGGCCCGACTATCGACGTGATGTTGATCGCCGGATACTTGTCCGCCGGCAGGAAGTAGTCGGTGAACAAACGCCGATACTGCGGTATTTCTGCTTCTCCTGCCACCTTCGACTGCTGAAGCGCGCCCACGGAGTCGGCCAGCGAATTCAGGAAGGGAACCAGCCAATATCCCCCGCCGGTGATGCTTCCGACGCCGATGAGGCCCTGAGCGGTGAATGTCGCGATGTCGACGATGCGCTCGAAGCCGAGTTGACCCTTTGGCGAGAACCACAGCTGAACTTGCGGAATGTGGCCGTTCACGACATCCGCGGTTCGTGACACTCCGTCGAGCAGCTCGTCCACCTGGTCGATGTTCTCCGACAGAGCGGCGAGGTTGGTGTCGACCCGAGTGGTCAGGCGTCGAACCTCGTCGCTGGAAGGCATGACTCGATTGAGACGAATGATGGTGTTCTGTGCACGTTGAATGGACCCACTCGATACGAAGTTCGCGAGGCTGGCGATGGTGTCCTCCAACTGTGGTGGGGACGTCGTCTGGGCAATCGGGACCGTCGCTCCCGCAACCAGTGGGGGTGCCGGCGCAGCGCCGGGGGCCGGACGCTCGAGGGCGACGTAGATGTCGCCCAGCACTGTCGCCTGTTCCAGCACTGCGTGGATGTCCGACGGAATGACGACGTCGGGGCCTACGCGCGCGGTGACGTCGACATCGCGGTCCCTCAGCGTCACCTTGGACACCACTCCGACGGTCACACCGTCTAGCACCACTTTCGCGCGTTCGGGCAGATTCAAGACGCTTTCGAATTGCATGACGATGTCGTGACCGTCGTCATAGGAAGGGCCCGGCTGCGGTAGGGCGTTCACGTTGAGCGATGCACAAGATGAGACCGTGACAGCGCTGGCCGCCAGCACGCCTGCCGCAACGAGCCGGAATCGCGGCGTCATCGGCTCGCCTCCGTCAGAACGTACTGAAGAAGCGCGACGTCAACCGCGTACGGCGTTCCCTTGACGTTCGCGCAGCTGCCCGGCATCGACGCATTCATGATGTTGCACTGCGCGACACCGTCGGGTGCGCGGAGACGATATGTGGGCGGGCGATAGTGCAGGGTGAAGTCGTGGTTGTTTGCGATGTTCGCCAACCCATTGATCAGTCGGGGCGCCACGTTCAGCAGGCTCGCGTAGTAGGGAGCGCGCGGAGCGCCCTTGCGAATGACAACTGCTACCGCGTCAAGCAATTGCTGAATCTGCGGCCCGAGTTGTTTCTCGAGGCCTGCTGCCAAGTCGACGACGGGGATGACCCCCTCGAATGTCTCCGACGCACCCTGTAGCGTGCCCGCTACTTCTTTGGCTGCGGAATCCGACGTATCGATGAACGTTTGCTTCAATGTCGGCTCGAGGTCGGCCAGCATGGTCGTCAGCTGTGCGAGGTTGGTGGTGATGGTGCTGAGATCACCGATGACTTGGTCGGGTGAGTCAACTACTGCCGAAGTCGTGGTCACTAACTTGTTGACGCCAGGCCCCTGATTGCTAAGAGCCTGGTCGAGACCGCTGACGACGCCATTGACGTTGTCCGACCCCGCGGGGTTGATCGAGTTGATGAACGTGGTCGACGACCCGACCACTTCGGACAAGCTCTTTGGTGTCACCGACCGGTTGAGTGGAATGCACCCCCCTGCGGACAGTTGGGGGCCTGCGTCGTAATTGCCGACGAGTTCCAAGGACCGGTCAGCCAGGATCGAGGTCGACCTGGTGACCGCCTTCACACCCTCGGGAAGCACCCGCCCGTCGTCGACGGTGAAGTCCACCCGGACGGATAGTGCCGCGGGAGTGATGGCAGCGATCTTGCCGATCGGGTAGCCCATCTGGGTGACCGGGTTGTCGACGTACAACCCGATGCCGTCAGGCATGATCGCGCAATATCGGGCGGCCTGCTGCCGAGTTACCGGCGCGCACGATCCACAGCACAGCATCGCGGCGATGGCGACGAATGCCGCGACCGCTCGCCGGAACTGGAACAGATGTGCCGCGGCCATCAGCACGGACTCCCTGGTATCGGCATGCAAAGGTCGGTGGCCAGTAGTGCCGGCTCGGCATCCTGCGCGTTGAGGACACGATCCATCAGGTTCTGCGCTCGCTTGAGGGCGCGAATGGTCAATCCATTGCGCTCTACGAACAATCGGCCCTCATACAGGTAGTTCTGTACCTTCTCGATGAATTCAAGACGATGGCCATTGTAGAAATCGCCAAGAGGTTTCAGGGCGAGTAGGACTTGACCCAGACCGCTGAGCGTACCGGCCAGTGCGTTGTCGTAGAGCACCATTGTTTGGATCAAGATCGATGCTTTCCTCACCAGCTCCGCAAATTTTTCGCGGTAACTCGACAGCGATTTGATGTACTCATCTGACAGATTGAGGATTTTCGTCACCTGGCCGCGCTGCCTTTCCACTGTCGACATCAGTGAGTTGCCAGCGTCGATAACGTTCGAGACCACCTGGACATTCGTGCCCGTAAGACCCTGTGAGATCTGGTTGAGTGACTCGTTGATCGGCGCCGTATTCACATTTTGGGTGATCTTGGTGGTGTCGGTAAGCGCGCGCATGAGGCTGTAAGGCATCGTCACGCGTGCGAGCGGGATGGTGCGGGTGCCCAGCGGGGTCGTGCCGATCGATGCGAGATTGACGTAATAACCGCCAACAATGGTGAGCATTCGCACGTCTACTTGCGACTGGTCGCCGACAAAGGCGTCGTCGTTGATGCGCGCTTCAACCAGAACCTGATTGGGCTCCAGCGATAAATTCGTTACCTTGCCTACTGCGATACCAGCCATCCGCACCTCGTCTCCGGGCCGGATCGACGCCGCGTCGTCGGTGTAGAAAGACACGATCTTGCCCTGGCCAGGAGGGTTGAGATAAACATGCGTCAATGCCAGCGCCACGACGGTCGCGAACACGAGCGCCGCGACACCCCACGTGATCGGGTTGCGGATAATCTTCACCGATTTCAGCGATTGCATAGCACTACCCGTTGACCATTCAGCAACACGTCCATCGTCTCCGGCAGTTGAAAGTTTCCGCGTGAGCACGGCTCCAGGGTCGTTCCGTCGGCACTCGGCGGTTGAATGTTCTCGTTGATCACCGGCACCAACTTGAATGCGTCGAAGAAATTATCGAGATTGCTGAATGCGCGGTCCAGCGCGGTGTCGATATCGGTCCCTGGCTTGAAGCCGGCACTGTGTAGTAACCGTATGACGGGATCAAAGAAATCCTTGCTGTACAAGAAGTCCTTACGGAACTCTTCCAAGATCGAGAGAGCTTTGTCCACTGGCACATTCACCAAGTCGATGATGTGAATGAATTTCGCGGACGTTCCGCCGATTGCGTCGCTGACTTCTGACAGGTTGCGTATCAACGTCGCAACGACCTGTTGCCGATTCGATACGAATTCCGTCAGCCGGCGCACGCTGTCCAGAAGCGGCGCCAGTCCACTACCGTCACCGGTCAAGAAAGACGCCGCATTCGCGGTGAAGGTATTTATCTCGGCCGGGCTCAACGTGGCGAGCACGGGTTGAAGTCCATTGAACAGTGCTGTCACGTCGAAGGACGGTTGGGTCATCGCGGTGGGCACGTCCGCCACCAGATCGGATGCGCGGTAGCCCTGTCCGGGGTCCACCACATCCATGTAGCGGACACCGGTTAGGGCCTGGAACTTGATGGCGAGCCGGGTGATGGCCACGACGCCGTATTTCCGGTCCAGGGTGAATCTCACTTGCGCAAGATTCTGTCCGTCGTGTCGGGCGAGGTCGACGGCTTCGATCTTCCCCACGCGAACTCCGCGAACGCGGACGTCGCCGTCCAGGTGAAGCCCGGACGCGTCGGTGAACAGGGCAGTGTAGGTCCGCGTGTTGACCGCCACGGGATTGGTCAGGGTGTTCGACAGCAAGATGATGAGCCCGATCGTGACGGCGATACTCAGGCCGATACGCCATAGCGAGGCGGTGAGTTTCATTGCGGGCCTCCGGTAACGATGCCGAGGGGTGCCGCAACGCCTGGAAGACTGTCCAGCAGAATGCGGACCGATACCGCACGTTGTTGGCCGTCGCCCGCATAAAGCGTTTGGAATCGAGAGCGCAATTCGGCAAGTTTTTGCGCGATGTCCAGCGGCCGCAATAGAACGGGCCCCGCGTCCGTCACTGCCTTGATCCCACTGATGAGTGGAAACAAGTCATCTACGTGTGAGGTGAGGACCTTACCCACAGAGGCAAAGAGACCATTCGCAAGGAGGTCGGTGGTGTGGTACGCAGATCTCTGGAAATACTCTTCCGACATGTCGGCAAGATTTTCTACCTTTGTCCCTTGCATAAAGGGGAAATCTAGCTTCGGGCCGCTGGACGATGCGTTTGCGACATTCTGCCCGGGGTAGTAGCCGTAGTCGATGAAGCGTGTGCCGGCAGTCACCACCGCATCGGTGAATGGTGGAAACGTGGCGACCGCCGATGACAGGTTGGCCAGCAGCTGTTCGGTCGGGACGGTTTGCGCGGAGTCGACCGTCCTGGTCACCGTCACGGCGGTTTCGAACAGCGGGTTGAGTCCGTCGGTGTAGTGGGTCACCCGGTCGATGACCTTGACGAGTTGCGGCGTGAGGCTGGCCGCGGAGACATCTCCCAATTGGGACAGCAATTGAGAAAGAGTGAAGTTCCCCGTTGGCACCAAATCGATCTCACTCCCGTCCCGCAGCGGCTGACCGCCGGGATTCGGAAGCAAGTTGACGCCTGGGACGCCGAAGTAGTTGATGGGCCGGAAATCTATGTTCACCGTGTCGGTGATGCCCTTGACCGGCTGACTCTGCAGGTCCGTGAGGAGCCGCACGCCACCGCCTGCAGTGTTGACGCTGTCGACCTTGGTGATCTGTCCCACTTTGACGCCGTGCAGGACGACTGCGGTTCCTGCCTCGACGCCTTGCCCAATGTATGGCGTGGTGATCGCAATGGAGAATTCATTCTTGGGTCGGCCGCCGAATGGATTGATGGCAACGGCCGTAACGGCTAGGACGACGCACAGCAGCACGACGGCGCCGATGGACATCAACACTCGTTCCTGGCGCTTCGACGATCCTCTCAGCATGAATGTCCACCTATCCTTTGAACACGAATTCAGGTTTGAGGCCCCACAGCAAAACCGTCGTCGTGAAGTCCAAGATCATGATCGTGACCAGACTGGCGCGCACTGCGCGACCGGATGCCCTGCCAACACCAACCGGACCACCCGAGGCGAAATAGCCGTAATAACAATGAATCAACGTTGCCGCGATGCAATAAGTCGTCGCCTTGATCAACGAGTACAAAAGATCGATGGGTGTCAGGAATTGAATGAAGTAGTGGTCATACGTTCCTCCGTGTTCGCCGCTGAATACGACCACCACGGCCTCCAGCACGTAAAAGGTAGCGACCAAGGTAAGGAGGTAGCCAGGTATCACGCACATCAGGCCGCCTACTAAGCGAGTACCGACGACGAAGGGTATGGGCCGCAAGCCCATTACTTCGACGGCGTCGATCTCCTCCGATATGCGCATGGCCCCGATCTCGGCGGTCATTCGCGTACCCGCCTGCGCCGTGAACGCAATTCCAGCAACCAGCGGTCCGATCACGCGAACGGCACCAACTCCGCCAATGAGGCCCGATAGCGACCCAAAGCCCAGGGTGTTCAACGTCGCGAGCGCCTCGATGCCCAACGAGGCGCCGACGGCCATACCGAGGATGAGCAGGACGCTGATCGTGCCGCCATCGACGATGAGAGCTCCTCTGCCCCAAGACATCTCGATCATCGTCGCCAACGTTTGGCGGGAATATCGACGGACTGTCAGCGGCAGGTACCAGAACGTCTGACCAATGAACAAGGCCCACTGCCCGAACTCCCGCAGCGGCGTCTGGACTGCCCCAACGGTCGCCGAGCGAGCGCGCCCATATACGGAAGGAGCCGACATCACGCGACCACGGCGGGGAAGAACATTGCCTGGATCTGTGTGATCACCAGGTTTGTGAGAACGATGAGCACGACGTTGATCACGACTGCCGCATTCACGGCATCGGCGACACCGCGCGGACCGCCCTTGGCCTCCATTCCTCGCATCGCGGAGATGATTGCCACGATCGCGCCGAACACGATGCTCTTCGCGATCGCGAACCATACGTCGGTCATGTTCGCGAATGTCCCGAATGAACTCCAGAAGCTCCCGGGGGCCACTCCGCTGGTTGCGACAGACAGAAGGAATGCAGCGCCGGTACCCGACACGATGATGACCACACAGAGCATCGGGGCGACTAGCAGCAGCGCCAAGAACCGGGGCACCACGAGGCGCCGGACCGGGTCAACGCCGAGCACTCGCATCGCGTCTAGTTCCTCGCGCATGGCACGCGCCCCGAAGTCTGACGCGATGGCCGAGGCGGCGGCACCACCCATCAATAATCCTGCAGTGATGGGTGCGCCCTGCCGGAGGACACCTACCCCACTCGCCGCGCCGAGCAGCGCGGTCGCCCCCACTTGAGCAACCAATCCCGATGTCACGACCGTGATCATCGCGCCGAACGGTATCGCCATCAGAACCGCCGGCGTCGCGGTCACCTTCAGCAATACCCAGGCCTGCCAGAGGAACTCGCCGACCGGCAGCCGCAAGGTAAGGGTGTCTTGAACGGCGTAGCGAAGCACCTCAATGGCAAGCTGTACTGCTCGGCCGGTGGTCCCCGCGGCTCGGACCGGAATTGCACCGATCCGGGTCGCCTTCCGCCCAGCCGTGCCCAACACGGCAGTTGTCCGCGGCGGCGGAAGGCTGCCAACCGGAACGTCCAACCTCGATCGTTCTCTGGTTACTACCATCCGGCTACCGCCGACGTGACTGGCGGCGACAAGTGCGTCACGCAATGGCGTTCGACATTCGCCAAACTCCGGCAAATGACGGACCGTGAGCTGCACGACGCTGAAGCCACGGGCGGTCCCTCCTACGGTGGTCGGGCTGTGAGCACCGCCTCCTGGGCAGTGCGGCTGTGAGCACCACCACACAGGATGGGATCCGGGGTGCGACAGAGTAGTGACTACTCCACGGAGACGCCTTGTGACGTTCGCTGAACGCCGCGGGTATCTGCCTCCAAATTGACGCAGGGGCAAGTTGTCGTGGCCGCGACATCACGACGGCGCAGCGTCGAACGTCGTTGGACGCCGCCATCGCCAATCGCGCCGCGTCGCGGGCGGCCGTCAGCCTGCCTGAACGCCGGGGCGGTCAAAGATTTCGACTGCTCGAATTCGGCGCCATCCGTACAACACAAGTGTTGACAACCGCGTCCTGGCTTGGAACAGTCGGGCCGAGAGCATCGCTGAGATCGTTCGTGCTCGACGTGGATGCTCGATGCTGATCTGACCGTGACGTCGCTAACTACGAACGACAAGGCGCTCCGCGGCTTCTACACCGGATGCGCCGTGGCGGCACTGGTCGCCAACCTGTCGCAACACTGACCTACTTCGCCAGTTGTAACGGTTTCGGAAGCCACTGCCGCAGTGGATCATCGGTCTCCTCAACGGTTCCTCGTCGCCGTAATAAGAGCTGATCTTGCCCGGGCGATATCGACGACCCTTCCGTCCGCACGGCAACCGAGAGTAGTGACTACTCCTGTGGCGCAACGTGTGTCCGGTGACACTCGAAGCTGTATGCAGGTCGCCAACCCGTGTCTGCCATGCACGCCTCAGCACCCGAACGCGTCCTTCACGGTGCGACCGTGGTGCGTCGCCATGCCGTGAAACGGTGACGCTGACAGAAGGAGCCGACAATGCCAGTTCCGCCGCACGACGTACCGGTGAACACCACCGGACAGCTCATCATGACGATTCTCGTCGTCATCGCGCTGCTGGCGACTGCGGTCGCGGCTGTGCGAATGAGCAGAAGATTGTCCAGCTGGGGCCCCATCGCCACTCTCGCCGGCAGTCTCGTCGCCGGCTTCATCGAGCCGATCTACTGCATCACCATGCACCTGTGGTACTACTCCCCCGGCCAGTGGAACATGTACACGGCGCTTGGACAGAGTCAGCCGATCTGGTCGTGGCTTTCCTACGGCGCCTTTTACGGCGGGCTGACCCTGCTCATCTGGTGGAAGGTGGAGCAGGGTGCGACCGCACGGTCGGTGTGGCGGCTGACTGGCGTGCTGGTAGCGATCGGTATCGCGACCGAGATCGTGTGCATCCAGCTGGGCACCTACGAGTACTACGGTGACCATCCGTTCCACGTGGCCTCGTTCCCGCTGTGGATCGCGGTGGCCAACTCCGCAATCGGGGTCGTGGGCGGCATCGTCGCGGCACGCCTGAGCCCGGTGCTCACTGGGCGTCAGGCGTGGGCGATGATTGCCCTGGTGCCTGCCGTGATGCCGGCGATGCAGATCGGCACCAACTTCCTGGCCTTGGACGTGATCAACACTCCGAATCCGTCGCCGCTGCTTATGTACTCCACGTCCATCGCGTCGATGGCGTTGAGCGTGACGATGGTCTACATAGCCATCAAGCTGCTTCCGACGCGCTCCGCGAGTGTCGCGGACGGTCCGTCCCACCGTCTGACTGCCGCATAGGCGGACGCACTGAGGGCAGTAGATCGGGAAACCCACGGTGCATCCACGTTCCGGTCGCTCGGTACCACCTCGTGCACGACGAAATGGGATCGATCGTCGCCTGAATGGACGCACAGTTGAGTCGGCTCCGCAGGGAAAGTAGTCACTACTCTGCCGCAGGCGCCGCTCCCACGGTGTGCTGAACGCGATGGGCCCTTCGGTCCGCCACTACCTGTCCGGTCACGACCGCGTCAGGAGCCTTCTGTGGCCGGGCGCCCACCACTGGAGTCCGGCAGTACGCGTCCTGTGGAAGGGGATAACGCTCGTGTTGATCACCGAGGAACTGTTCGTCGGCGGCGAATGGCTGATCGGGTCCAGCCAGCAGTGGATCGACGTGGTGTGCCCCAGCACGGAGAAACGGCTGGGCCGCGTTGTCGTTCCCACCTTCCGCGAACTCGACCGCGCGGTGCAGGCAGCAAGAGACGCATTCGACCACGGACCGTGGCCGCGGATGTCGATCCAGGAGCGCGCGGTCCATCTGCAGGAAGCGCTCACCACCTTCGAAGAGAAATACCTCGAGACGGCGATCGCCATGCAGGTCGACGAGACCGGGGCCCCGGTCTCGTTCACCAGGGCGACCACCACCGCGCTGACCACTCTGTTGGACCGTCTGATCGAAGACGCCGGCGACGTGAGTCTGAGCGAGACCCGGCGAGGTCTGACCGGCCAGATCCGGGTTCTGCGGGAGCCCCTGGGCGTGGTCGCCGCGATCGTTCCCTGGAACGCCCCCGTTCTCGCCGCTGCCACCAAGCTGTTCCCATCGTTGTTGATGGGTTGCCCCACCGTGCTCAAAACTGCTCCACAGAGCCCATTCTCGGCGTACCTCCTGGCGCAGGCTCTCGGTGATGCCGGCCTGCCACCGGGGGTGGTGTCGATCCTGCCCGGCGGAAATGACGTCGGCTCATACCTGATTTCGCATCCCCAGGTAGACAGTGTCACGTTCATCGGTAGCACCGAGACGGGGCGCAAGATCGCGGCGGTGTGCGGTCACCAACTCAAATCGGTGTCATGTGAGCTCGGCGGTAAGTCCGCAGCGATCCTCGCCGAAGGTGCGGACATCGCAAAACACCTGCCCGCCTTGATCTCCCATTCGCTGACCCACAACGGTCAGCTGCACAACGCGACATCCAGACTTCTGGTGCACCACAGCCAAGCAGCCGACTTCCGCGATGCGCTGGTCGATGCAGTGGCGGCGATGCCGATCGGCGATCCACACGATCCCGCGACCGAGATCGGTCCCCTGGTCAGCGATCGTCATCGCAACAGGATCGAGGGCTACGTCGCCTCCGGGCAGGCCCAGGGCGCCAAGCTCGTGTACGGCGGAACTCGTCCCGCCCACCTGCCTGTGGGCTACTACCTGCACCCCGCGGTCTTCTGTGATGTGGGCAATGACATGGCGATCGCGCGTGACGAGATCTTCGGCCCGGTGCTCTCCGTCATCGCCTATGGCGATGAGGTGGAGGCCATTCAGCTGGCCAACGATTCCAGCTATGGCCTCGGCGGCAGCGTCTACGCCGACGATCCGCAGCATGCACTGCATCTGGCCGGCCAGCTACAGACCGGTACATGTGCGGTGAACGACGCGCCGTTCGCAGGTGGCGGCGGGCCGTTCGGGGGCGCCAAGGCCAGTGGTCTGGGACGCGAGGGCGGGCGGGACGGGCTGTACCGCTACCTGCAGGTGAAGTCGATCGCGCTGCCGGCCAGCTGGCCGGCGGAAACGACGTGAGATGGCGCCAGCACCGATGTGCCGGCCCTTGCGGTCGCCAAAGGCATTGATGCGTAACGGGACTCGCTGGAGTCAGAATGGCGTCCAGGGGACCTGTCGGATGTCGTCGGGGTGTGAACAACCGCTGATGAGCTTCACGACCAGATCGGTCAGCCGGCGCGTGATCGACCGCCGATTGACGGTGAACCAGCGGCCGCAGTGCGGGCACATGGCGGCGTTGACGACGCCCGACAGGCGGTACATCGTCACGGTTTCACCACACGCGCACCGCACCACGGGCCTAGCGGCCGTACTGCTATCGGTTGCCATGGAGGATCGGGTTCGGCTCTGCGCCTCAGAACGCGGTCGCCAGGGGCTTGTGCACATCGCCGCGTGGGAACCACTCCTTGGTGGGCGGCTTCAGCAGCTCGGGTATTGGGGTGCCCACCTCATCGGCCACCTTGCGCAAGGCTGCACCGTCGAGATGGAAGGTGTCAACAGCGTTGGTACCCAGCATCAGTCGTGCATCGGCGGGCGGTAC
>Ga0137412_10001179_pt1 | contig 19901 bp, 14 predicted proteins | sample CZODoug2_1_16fun_FD_122160 | JGI IMG/M metagenome (GOLD analysis project Ga0137412, IMG submission 122160) | Vadose zone soil fungal communities from Angelo Coast Range Reserve, California, USA - CZODoug2_1_16fungal (Hybrid Assembly) | ecosystem: Environmental > Terrestrial > Soil > Vadose zone...
GTCCTCTCGTGGCTGGTTGGTCATCGCAGATGTGGTGGCGCCCATGCGGTCAGCTCCTCAGTCGTCTTGCCGTCCTGAAGCTCCTTCAGCATCGCCGCGGGATCAAAGACCACGGGTGCGAGGGCGTAGCTCGCACCGCCGCCGTACCACTCAACGATCTGTTCCTCGGTGTAGCTGGTGTCGTAGAACAGCTCGACTGTGTTGTTGTCGGGGTCCGGGAAGTAGATCGACACTGTCGGTCCGTGGTTGAGGCACTCAGCGGGATTGATGTCTTCCCGCGCGAGCCGCGCATGCGTCTCGAGCAAGTCCCGCAGAGTCGGATACTCGAACGAGAAGTGATTCAACCTGGACTTGGAGGCAGGGTCGGGCGAGCCCGGATTAGCCATCCCCTCGGAGCTGTCGGCGTTGGCGACCTTGAACAGGCCAATTCGATGGTGCGATTCGTCGATGCGAAGGAAGCATCCCGCCCCGCCCATCTCGACACCGACCGTGGCGTCGAGAACGCGCAAATACCACTGCTTCATCGCGCCGTAGTTGCTCGTGTTCAAGATGAGGTGAGCAAGCATCGGTGATGCCACGACTGCCTCTTCTCTGCCGGATCCGTGTCGACCCGCGTGTCGAAATGAGCGAGCCGTCGAAGCCCGCCAGCCCACCTCGACCTTAGGGACGGCTGCGTCCTTAGTCAAGGACGAATTCGTCCTTATAGTTCAGTTCGAGCAAGGTCGTCGGCGCGATCCGGGGACGCCAGCGTCAGCGACCGTCGAAGATCGGTTGCTCCTTGGCCAGGAATGCGGTCACGGCCCCCCGGTGGTCAGACGTCAGTCCGAGGCGATGCTGGGCTGCTGACTCCGCCGCGAGCGCATCGCCCACCGTCGATGACGGTGCCGCGGCGAGCAGCAACTTCGACTCCGCGTAGGCCTGCGTTGGTCCAGCCGCCAGCCGCTGCGCCAGATGCTGGGCCTGGGCCAGGACGTCGTTCGGCTCCACGATCGTGCCGCCGATCCCCCACGCCAGCGCCTGATCAGCGCCGAACGCGTCCCCGAGCAGCACCAGCTCGCTCGCCCGGGACTGGCCCACCGCTCGCACCAGGGTCGCCGACAGGCCGGAGTCGCAGGTCAGACCTATCGCGGAGAATGCCGTCCCGAACTTCGCAGTGGACGAGAACACCCTCAGGTCGCACGCCAGCGCGAGGCCAAGGCCGGCGCCGACACACGCACCGTTGACCGCTGCGACAACCGGCTTCGGCATCGTCGTCAGCGCCAGCACAATCGGGCGATAGTGCTCGTCCACCGTGTCGAACGCCTTGGCTGCGTCGGTGTTCAGAGCCTCAGCGTGTTCGGCAAGATCCTGCCCGACACAGAACGCGGATCCGGCGCCGGTCAGGACGACAGCACGCACAGTTGAATCCTCGCCAACCTCGGCGAGCACCTCCCGCAGCGCCACCTTCGTCGCGGTGTCGAGTGCATTGCGCCGATCGGGGCGGTCGATAGTGACGGTTGCAACCGCGCCGATGCGATCGACCAGGACGGGGAGGACTGGGTTCGACATCGTGCTCCTTCTGCGATCCTGCGTCAGCGGGCCGGGCGGTGATCGACGATGCGCCGCATCTTGCCGAGCGACCTTTCGACGGTATTCGGGTCGACTACATCTACGGCCACGCTGACCCCTATGGAGTTCTTCACCAGCCTCTGCAGGAGTTGTCCGGCCTCGGCCGCGGTTTCGAGCGCCACCCCGTCGCGACGCTCCACCACGACCGTCATCGAATCAAGGTTCCCAGTGCGGGCCAGCACGCACTGAAAGTGCGGCGAGAGCGGTGGCGTGGCCAGGATGAGTTCCTCGATCTGGGTCGGGAACAGATTCACGCCGCGCAGGATGATCATGTCGTCGGTGCGGCCGTTGATCTTCTCGATGCGCCGCATCGTGCGGGCGGTGCCGGGCAAGAGCCGGGTCAGGTCACGCGTTCGGTAGCGGATGATCGGCATTGCCTGCTTGGTCAAGCAGGTGAGGACGAGCTCGCCCTCTTCCCCCTCGGGGAGCACCCTGCCGCTGATGGGGTCGATGATCTCCGGGTAGAAATGGTCCTCCCAGACAGTGAGCCCGTCCTTGGTCTCCACGCACTCGCTCGCCACACCTGGACCGATCACTTCGGACAGGCCGTAGATGTCGACCGCGTGCAGGTCCAGGCGCTGCTCCATCTCGCGGCGCATCTCGTTGGTCCACGGCTCGGCGCCGAAAATTCCGACCTTCAGCGACGTGGAGCGCGGGTCGATGCCCTGTCGCTCCATCTCGTCGACGATCGCGAGCATGTACGAGGGCGTGACCATGATCAGGTCGGGCTGGAAGTCCTGGATGAGCTGCACCTGTCGCTCCGTCATGCCGCCAGACACCGGAACCACGGTGCAACCGAGCTTCTCGGCCCCGTAGTGCGCACCCAGGCCGCCGGTGAATAGGCCGTATCCATAGGCGTTGTGCAGGATATGGCCGGCCCGTCCGCCCGCGGCCCGAATGCTGCGCGCCATGACGGCCGCCCACATCTCGAGGTCGTCGGAGGTGTACCCGACAACGGTCGGCTTGCCGGTCGTGCCCGACGACGCATGGATTCGCGCGACCTGCTCGCGAGGCACGGCGAACAGGCCGAAAGGGTAGTTCTCCCGTAGGTCGGCCTTGGCGGTGAACGGTAGCTTCGCTAGATCATCAAGGGTCTTGATGTCGTCGGGGTGTACTCCTGCGGCAGCGAACCTGGACCGATAGTGGGGCACGTTGTCGTATGCATGCCGCACGGACCTGCCTAGCCGCTCAGTCTGTAGCGCGCGTAGCTCATCGACTGACGCGGTTTCGATCGACTCAAGATCACCCGGGCGAGGGCTGAGATCCTGCATCGTCACTCCTTGAGTCGTGTTGACGCCGCCGCCACTTCCACCTCCACCTCGGCTCAGCCGCTCGGAACTCGGCGTCGCCGATGTATGCGGCGGTGCCCGACCGGACGAGCAGGCCGGTCGGGCACCGCAATTGTGCGCCTACTGGCCGCCCTTGCTGGCTGCTGCGATGATCGGCGCCAGTGTGGCCGGCGAGACGCACGTGGGCTTGTCACCGCTGGGACCCGCCACCAGCGTGCCGCCGCTGATCTTCCAGATGAAGTAGCAGGTCAGATTGGTCGGCTTGCCCTTTGCGTAGTTCAGGGGTTGAACCAATCCGCCGAGAGTCTCGTCCTTGAGGGCGTACATGCCAGACGTGACAGACGCCGCGGTGATGGTCCCGGTCGTGGTCCTGGCCGCCGCCGCGAACAGCTGCGCGGACGCCCAGGCGAACGCGGACCAGGAGTTGTCCGTTGATTGTCCGACGATGCCCGAGACGTACTTGGAGAGCGCTGCCCGGTACGCCTTTTGCCCGGGCGTGTTGGCGTCGAAGAACGGCGCTACGCCGTCTACCGCGATGGAACCGTCAAAGGCCTTGTCGGTCTTCCACGTCGGATCCGAGTTGAAGCCACTCACGATCTGCGGTGCGCGCAGGCCTTGCCGGTAGCAGGTGTCAGCGATCCTGGTAACGGCTGCCCCGCCGAAGCCGAGGACGTAGCTGCCGACCTGCTTGTCCTTGAACGCCTGGCAGACGGCGGTGTAGTCCGGTGCCGTCGAGGACGCCTTCAGAGAGACCTGGAGCGACACGCCCGCCGGCTTGGCCAGCGCCTGGAACAGAGCGGCCTCTTGCGCACAGTTCTCGGCGCAATAGGCAAGTCCTGCGCTGGCACCGTAGATCTTGGCGGTCGCCATATATCCGTAGCCGATCGCGAACGGTGACGGCGTGATCGGGAAAGCATTGGCGTCGGCTACACCCGCAATGCTGGGATAGCCCAGGATCACCGGCACCTTCTGTGCACTGGCGTATTGCAGCCACGCCGAGTCAGTCGAATCGGTATCGATAATTGCCACAACGTGGTTCTTGCTGATCAGTTCCTTCGCGGCGGTGAGATTCGCGCCGGTCGCCGTACCAGCGTCCTTAGCGATCACCTTCACCTGATGACCGTTGATCCCGCCGGCGGCGTTCACCGTCGATGCCCACGCCGCGAGCACCTTGGCGATCCCCCCTTGACTCGAGGCAAACGGACCAGAGAACGCCCCGATCGCGCCGACGGTGATCTCGCTGCCGGTGCCCGAGGACTTGCCCGGGGACTTACCCGACGAGCTACACCCGGTGAGCAACCCGCCCGCCACCACCACGGCCAGCGTCGCTGCGCCGATCCCCTGCACCTTCATCGCGTCCAACTCCTTCAAACCTCTGCCCGTCTGCGGGCGGGATGGGATGAACGCCGACCAGTTAGCCCGACGCTTGCATCACGAACCAGGGAGCGTGCGCGCTCCTGCAGCGCTTGCGAAACCGCCATGGCGCCTGTCCGGCGGTCCCTTGTGGCTTCAATGCGCCCTGTCCGGACCGTCTGCGCCAGTCAGCGTTCGGCCCGAAGGCGCAAGGCTGCAAACCCCATCCGAGTCCGAGCCTCGACGGCGTCATCGGTCAGACGATAGGAAGCAAGATGTTCTCTGTCAAGACTATCGTGAATCGGCTTCTGGAGCTCGCTACTTTTGCGGACGACGGGTGAGCTCAGGGGCGTCGACGAACTCGGCGAAAGTGTAGAAGCGGAGCACGCCGAGGAAGCCTTTGTGTCGTGCGGGATCGCGAAGGTCCAATAGGTCCTGCTCGACCGTTGTTTGTTGTCGCGGGCGCCCGTCGACAGATCTGGTGCCGCTCGGCGAGCGGTCAGCCAGCTCTAACCGCACTCATGAAGATAGTCTTGACAGAGAACATCTGGCTTCCTATCGTCTGACGAATGGCGCCATCGCGGATCGAAGCTGGGAAGCCCTTCAGCCGAGATCTCACGCGGAGCGACACAACCGCATGACTGAGCGGTCCGCTTTCTTCGACCGGCAACCGCTGACTGACGAAATCCCAGCGAACGAGCGCCAGGCAGGAAATCCACGTGCTTCGGCCCTCACCAGTCAGGGCGAGCACTCGCGTCCTCCCAGCTTCGCGCCATCTTCCCGAACACGCCAAGGAGACAGAGCATGACTACGCCGAACTCACACAACTCATCGTCCGAACGCCCGGTCATTCTCATCCACGGGATCGCGACGAACACCGACACGCTGTGGAGAAAGACCGGGTGGATTGACAGCCTCGAGGCTGCGGGCCGCACGGTGATCGGCGTAGACCTTCCCGGGCACGGCGCCTCGAAAGACGCTGTCGACCGCGATGCGGCCGACCTGTTGCTCGAAGAGGTCGCCAAGCACGATTCAGTCGACGCCATCGGGTTCTCGGCCGGCGCATGGGCGCTGCTGCTCGCGGCGAGCGAGCAGCCGGCCGCGTTCGAGCGGATCGCCGCCCTGGGCGCCGCGGACATGGTCCTGACCGGCGGGATGCAAATGGAAGCCATGCAGCGTCCCTTGAGCGAGGCGCTACGTTCTACCGCAGAACCTACCGACAACCCCATGGCGATGATGATCCGCGCGATGATCGCGGACGCCGGCAATGATCGAGACTCCGTGGCGGACTACTTAGTAGCGAGCAAGCGCTTCGCAACCGTGGAGGGCTTGGCCGGAATCACAGCCTCCACGCTCATCGTCGAGGGCACCTCCGACGTGACCGGGCCATCCGAGCTCGTTTCGCAGTCGATTCCGAACTCCGAGCGCGTAGTCATCGAAGGCGTAGATCACTTTGAAATCCCCATCAACGCACAGTGCCGGAGCGTCGTCGAGTCGTTCGTCAACCAGCCGACTTGATGACCGGTGTGTGGATGATGCTGGCGACACCGGGCGACGAGGAGAATTCGCTATGAGCGACGAGACTGAAGTTCTGATCATCGGCGCGGGGCCGGTCGGCTTGAGCGCCGCCCTCTCGCTTGGCCGGGCCGGGATCCGGTGCCTGGTATTGGAGCGACGAGACGAATTCTCCCGCTACCCGAAGGCGAACGGCGTCCACGCGCGAACCATGGAGATCTTTCGAGAGTGGGGAGTCGTCAAGCCGATCAGAGAGCTGACGGCCGGCATGCCCGACGACGTCACCATCGCATGGATGACCCGTCTGAACGGCATCGAGATCGGTCAAATCTCCGTCGGAGACTCGGACGAGGCCTCCCTCGTGTTCGATGCCCAGTCCCCTGAGCGCATGTCCGCCGTGGGCCAACACATGTTTGAGCCAATCCTCGCGAAGGCAGCCGGCGAGATGGACACCGTCACCATCAGCCTCGGTTCGGAGGTTGTCGACCTTGCGGTTGACGACGAGTCGGTCACCGCGGACTACACCGACTCAGCCGGTGCGAAGCACTCAGTAGTTGCGCAGTATGTGATCGCGGCAGACGGTATCCGCAGCATCGCCCGCCGTACGCTGGGTATCGGCGAGCACGGCCAGGAGTCGCTCGGGACGGCTATCAACGTCCAGTTCGACGCCGACTTGGAGCCGTACCTCGGTGGGCGCCCGATCCCCATCATCTGGATCATCAACGGAGACACTCAGGGCGCGTTCATTCGCGACGGCTTCACGCGTTGGCGCTACAACTTCGAGATCCCGCCCGGATCAGACCCTGAGGCTGTGCCCAGGGAGCGCTGCGAAAGGGAAGTGATCCAAGCGATCGGCGACGAAATTCCGATTGCGATTCACAACATTTGGTCCTGGACCCATGATCAAGCCGTCACGGACACCTGGCGCCATGGCCGCGCCTTCTTGGCCGGCGACTCCGCTCATCACTTTCCCCCTCATGGTGGCTTCGGATTGAACAGCGGCGTGCAGGATGCACAGAACATCGCGTGGAAGCTGGTCGCGAGCCTGCGCTGGAACGCCGGTGATCGACTGCTGGAGACGTACGAGGCCGAGCGTCTTCCCGTCGCCGAGTTCAACGGCGAGCAGTGCATGCATAACACGCGCGAGATGGAGAAGACTGGCTTCCTCACCCAGGACAAGGGATTCCTCGCGATCATCGAGACCGATGAGGGTAAAGAGGCGCGGAACGCCATCGCCGAAGGTATCAACGCGCAGCGCGACCTGGTCGCGTCGCACGGCCAGCAGTTCGGGTTCCAATACGACAGTAGCGCGGTGGTATCGGACGGGACCGAGATGATCGAGTCCAGCGTCGCGGAGTACCGGCCGACTGCACGACCTGGTGCGCGGGCTCCGCATTCGTGGGTGAAATCGCGGGGCGAGGTTATCTCGACGATCGACGTGTACGACGGTGGGTTTACGTTGTTCACGGGTCCGGACAACTCCGCCTGGGCAAGCAGCGCCGAGCGGCTTCGCGGGGAGCTCGGCATCCCCCTGAACGTTTGGGGCTTGGGGGCCGACCTCATCCCGGTTGATGAGACTGTTGCCGGCCTTCTCGATCGTTATGGCGTGGCGGCTGCTGGTGCGCTCCTCATCCGCCCAGATGGATTCGTCGGCTTCCGCTCGACAGGCCGACCGGACGACGAATACTCAGCGTTGAAGAGCGCGCTGACCGAGATTCTTGATCTCGCTCGCATCGAATAGAGGATTTGAGTTCGGTGCTCCCATACCTCGTAGCTGGGTTGACGACCGGCTCGATCTTTGCGCTGGCGGCGGTTGGCCTGGTCCTGACGTACAAGACGTCGGGGATCTTCAACTTCGCGCACGGCGCGTTGGCGAGCGCTTCAGCGTTCTTGTTCTACTGCTTGCACGTCCAGCACGGCATGGCGTGGCCCCTTGCGGCGGCGATATGTGTGCTCGGGGGCGGCCCGGTGGTCGGCTTCGTCCTGGAACGGGTGGCGCGGCGTCTCGCCTTGGTGACGCTCCCGATGAAGGTGCTTGGCACAGTCGGGATCTTGTTGACGATCCAGGGTGCTCTGGAGCTGATGTACGCGCCGGGTCCCGACCGCGAGGTGCCCCAGTTCCTGCCAGTGAGCACCGTCTTCCACCTCTCCGGGACGCCCGTAGAGGCCTATCGCGTCATCATCATTTCGGTCGCGCTTGTCGCGGTAGTCGCCCTGACTGTTTTTCTGCGGTGGAGCCGGATGGGTCTGGCGATGCGCGCGGTCGTGGACGATCCTCAGTTGTTGGACGTCGCGGGCACCAGTCCGGTAAGAGTGCGACGCTTCGCGTGGTTCATCGGTGCGTCGACGGCGGCGGCGTCGGGTGTGTTGCTAGTGCCCTTGCTGCCCTTGGACGCGACGACGATGACGTTCCTCGTCGTGACCGCGTTCGGTGCGGCGGCAATCGGCGCATTCACGAACTTGCCGGTGACCTATCTCGGTGGCCTCGCGATCGGGGTGGGTCAGGCCCTGTTGCAGAAATACTTCATCAACTCGTCCGGTCTGGCCGGTGGATTGTCCGCGAGTTTGCCGTTCCTCGTACTGTTCGTTCTGCTCCTGGCGGCGCCGAGGCTACGTCGTCCCAGCACCGCGACGTTTTTACAGCGGACCGGCACCAGCAGCTGGCGACCGCCCACGGTGCTACAGGTCTTGGGGATCGTCGGCCTACTGGTGGTGCTGGTCCTCGTGCCGCAGTTTGGTGAGCTGCACATCGCGGACTGGACCCGGTTCCTTGCCTACACCGTTCTCTTCCTCTCGCTCGGTCTGCTGGTGCGAATGTCCGGCCAGGTCTCGTTGGCCCACGTCAGCTTCATGGCGATCGGCGCGGCCGCATTTTCTCACCTCGCCGTGGATCACCACTGGCCGTGGTTCGCGGCCGTGATCGTCGCGGGCCTGATCGCCGCTCCGATCGGTGCGCTCCTGGCGATTCCCGCTATCCGGTTCCCCGGTCTGTATCTGGCGCTCGCGACCCTAGGCTTCGGAATTCTGCTCCAGCAGATGTTCTATGCGCAGAGTTACATGTTCGGCGCGCTCGGCCTCGGGATCTCGATCCCGAGGCCGCACCTCAGTTGGCTGAACCTGGCCAGCGACAACGGCTATTACTATTTGGTACTCGCAATCACCATCGCAGTCACGGTTCTAGTGGTGATGATCAACCGCAGCAGGCTGGGCCGGTTGCTGCGAGCCATGGCCGATAGCCCATCCGGTGTCGGTGCCTGCGGTGCCTCGATCAACGTCACTCGCGTACTCGTCTTCTGCCTGTCTGCCTCGCTGGCGGCGATCGCGGGAGTCTTGGACGCCGGGACCCTTGGCGTCGTGGGTGGTGACGGTTACCAGCCGCTGGTGTCGCTGCAACTGTTCGCTCTCGTCCTGCTGACCGTTGGCCGGGCGCCCTGGTACGCCGTTGCCGCTGCGGCCTTGCAAGTGTTGGTACCGGCGTACGTCTCGACCGGAGTCACGGTCAGCTATGCGCTAACAACCATATTCGGGCTGGTCGCGATCGTCTTCAGTGTCACGCCGGCATCGTCGCGACAGCTGCCTGTTGCGGTTCGCAAAACCATCGATCAGCTCGCGTCACGCCTTCGCCTCCGGCGCCGGATCGATCGGATCGGCTCTCCGACACCAGCCTCGGCCGATGACGACCGCGGCTGGAGCCTAGATTTGGCCCCGGTCGGGCCGAACACAGGTACCGGGTTGAGCGTCACCGAGCTATCGGTGCGTTATGGAGGAGTGCTGGCGGCGGACCAGGTTTCGCTCGCCGCCGTAGCCGGCAAGATCACGGGCTTGATCGGGCCGAACGGGGCAGGGAAAACGACAGTGTTCAACGCCTGCTCCGGCCTGGTCCACCCAACCTCCGGCACGGTGCTGTTGGATCAGCGCTCCCTCGGACGCCTCAGTCCGCCGGCGCGGGCCCGCAGGGGGCTGGGCCGCACCTTCCAGCAGATGGAACTGTTCGACTCGCTCACCGCGCGGGAAAACGTTGCCCTGGGTCGCGAGGGGGGCTACGCGGGCTGGAACCCGATAGACCACCTCATCAGTCGCGGCGGCCAACGAAGCGAGGTCGGGCGCCGGACCGCTCAGGCGATCGAGCTGTGTGCGATCACCGACTTCGCGGACCAGCCCGCTGGTGCGCTCTCCACGGGGCAGCGTCGGCTAGTCGAGTTGGCCCGGTGCGTCGCCGGGCGCTTCCGCGTGTTGCTGCTCGACGAACCATCCTCGGGTCTGGATCGCGTCGAGACAGAGCGGTTCGGCGACATTCTGACTCGAGTCGCTGCCGAGCGTCAGGTCGGCATTCTGCTGATCGAGCACGACATGGCGCTCGTGAATCGGATCTGTGACTACATCTATGTGATCGACTTCGGCAAGCCCATCTTCCAAGGCACGGTGAGCGAAGTGGGGGCATCGGCACTCGTGCGCGCTGCCTATCTAGGAGACGAGGGCAGCGCCGCTATGCGGGAGATCGAGGCAGCGGTGGTGCAGGCATGAACACCACAGACAGCGCCGCCAACGGGCGAGCACCAGCCATGGTCGCCCGGCTGAGCGCAAGCGTTCCGCCGGCAGCAACAGGCCCTGACGCGACGCGGTCCCGCAAGAACCAACTGGTTCCACCCGTCCCGACCGTCCTCCAGTTCGATCGAGTGCGAGCTGGATATGGCGCGACCGCTGTGCTCCGTGAGGTTTCGTTCCAGGTCAGGGCCGGCCAGGTCGTGGCCCTTCTCGGGCCCAACGGAGCCGGCAAGACCACGGTCTTGCGTACGGCCAGCGGAGTCATCCGGCCCACGTCAGGCAGTGTCCGTCTCGATGACATCGACGTGAGCAGACAAGCACCCCACCGCCGCGCGGCCCGCGGCCTGTGTCTGATACCCGAGGGCCGTGGCGTGTTCAAAAGCCTCACCGTCCGCGAGAATCTCCGACTCCACGTCCCGGCGGGTCGTTCCAAGTCCGAGGATGTCATCGACCGAGCCCTGGCCGTGTTTCCGGCGCTGACCGGTCGCCTGAGCGTGCCCGCGGGACACCTGTCCGGCGGACAGCAACAGATGCTGGCCTTGGCCCGCGCCTACGTCACCAACCCGAGAGTGATCCTGCTCGACGAGGTGTCGATGGGGCTCGCCCCGCGGGTGGTCGACGAGATGTTCCGCGCACTGCGCACCCTGGCCGCCACCGGCACCGCCATGGTCATCGTCGAGCAATACGTCACCCGCGCGATGGCCATGGCCGACTCCGTCGTCCTGCTCAACAAAGGAACCATCACCTACGACGGCCCTCCGTCCCAGCTCGACGAACAAGCGGTCTTACAGGGATACCTGGGAGTTGACTGACCAGCCCCACACGGCATCGCGGCCACGCAGTCCCGACTTCGGCCAAACTAGTGCGCAAGTTCGGGTCGGGTGATGACGGCGTGCCCAAAATTTCGTTGGAATGTCTACGCGGGTCGCGCTTTACTGCATTGATGTTCAAACGCGATCTCGGCACCCGGACCGGAGAGCAGGTCAGCGCCCTGGGCCTCGGCTGCTGGGCGATCGGCGGCCCGGTGACCATGGACGGCAAGCCCGCGGGCTGGGGCGAGGTGGACGACGACGAGTCGATCCGGGCGATCCGGCACGCGCTCGAGCTCGGCGTGACGCTGTTCGACACCGCCGACGCCTACGGTTGCGGCCACAGCGAGCGCGTGCTCGGCAGGGCGCTCGCCGGGCGGCGCGACGACGTGGTGATCACCACCAAGGTCGGCAACCTCTTCGACGAGCACACGCGGACCCTCAGCGGCTCCGACGTCAGCCCCGCCTATCTGCGCAGCGCATGCGACGCGAGTCTGCGCCGCCTCGACACCGACCGCATCGACGTCTACCTGATCCACAACGGGATCGCCGGGCCGGACGCCGTCCCGGCCGTCGTCGACGTGCTCGAGGAGCTCGTGGCGGCCGGCAAGGTGCGCTGGTACGGCTCGAGCATGTCCGATCCCGCGATCGTCCGCGCGATGGCCGAGGGACCTCACATGGTCGCGGTGCAGCATGAGCTCAACGTGCTGCGCGGCGAGCTGGAGGCGCTGAGCATCGCCGAGGAGCTCGGGCTGGCGAGCCTCAATCGCACGCCGCTGGCGATGGGCCTCCTGGGCGGGCGCTACCGCCCGGACGCGCTGCCGGCCCCTGACGACGTTCGCCGCAACGCCCCGTGGTGGGACTTCTTCGACGAAGGCGCGATGGAGCGCTGGCTGGAGCGCATCACCCGGGTGCGCGCTGAGCTGACCACGGACGGGCGCTCGCTCGTCCAGGGCGCGCTCGGTTGGATCTGGGGCCACAGCCCAGCAACGCTTCCGCTCCCGGGGTTCCGCACGGTCGCCCAGGTGCAGGAGAACGTCAGCGCCGCCCGGTACGGGCCGCTCCCTGCCGAGTGCATGGAGCGCATCCGGGCGATCCTCGGAGCGCCGCTGCCGGCCTGACGCGCGGGTTGGCAGGTCGCGGCGTCGACAGGTCCAGCTCGTCCGCGAGGCCGAGAACCGGGATCACCTCGTCGCGCTCGCGCAGGCGGACACCGGCCAACTCTGGAACGACGCTCCAACGGACCCGCTCCGGGCGATCCGCTCCGCGGCAACCTGCTTCAGCGCCGCCACCTCGTCATCGCTGTGGGCCGAGCCGACGTGCTCGATCTGCCGAGAACCCCTCCGCGACAACCACACGACCTGGACCGCCGGCGCCCCGGAGCTCGTCCGAACCGTCAGAACGTAGGCCACGACGGCAGGCTACGGGCACCAGCTAGTGCGCAAATCCAGAGCCATCAGCGCACTGCAGGCCAGCAAACACGGGAACCAAGTCAGGTACGACGGCCCTCTGTCTCAGCTCGACGAACAAGCGGTTCTACAGGGATACCGCGGAGTTGACTGACCAGCCCCACACGGCATCGCGGCCACGCCGTGCGCCGGCTGATCAGTCGCACGCACCTCTCCGCTCGATCAATTCACCGCTGCGTGTGCAGCCAGATAACTGAATGTGATGATCGGTCCGAAGGTCATCCCACCTGAGATGTATCCCTGTCCGGTCGGCGCCGCACTGGAGTTGCCCACTGCGTAGAGGCCCGCGACTGGTTGTTCGTCTGCGCCCAGCACTTGGCCTGCTGTGTTGACGCGCGGTCCGCCCTTGGTATCGAGCGTCCCCGGCGCCAGGATCGTTGCGAAGTAGGGGCCCCGGTCCGCCAGAGGGAACATGAGCCCGCTAGGAAATCGATTGTCCTCGGCCACCGGCCCGTGGAACGTGATCTCGATCGGCGTCTCGCCGCGGCGGAAATCCTCATCAACTCCCCCGCGAGCGAACCCGTTGAACCGGTCTACTGTCCGCCGCAACGAATCCGTGAACTCGCCGGGCAGCCGAACGTTCCGGGCGAGGGCGCCAAGCTTGTCCAGCCGTTCATCGATGGACGCGGCGAGCTCTTCCAGCGTGTCTCCCTGCACGACGTGGGACGCGTCGTCGCCGGGACCCGGAATGAATCCGCCCAGGAAGGCGCCCGGGAAGCGTTCTGCGGCGCGCTGGTCCCAGATGGCGAACATCAGGAAGTTTGGATGTTCGGCATCGTGCGGGTCCCAGGACAGCATCTGAATCGTCCGATCCTGGTAGGGGGCCTTCTCGTTGACTGCACGCCGGCCGAACTTGTTGACGATGATCAGGCTGTCGCCCGGCACGGCGAAGATGCCCATCATCTCGGGGTCCCTGTTGAGCATCTTCTCCAGGACCAGTGGCGCGAGGTAGGCCGCGTCCATGTGCACGAGCGGGATGCCCATTCGCTGGGCGATACGGTGGAAATCACCCTCGTTGGTAAATGCCGCGCACCCGCCGACCACACGACCGCCGAGATAGTAGCGACGCATCTCCTCGTTGTGGGTGAAGCCGCCCGAGCAGAAAAAGACAGCCTTCCTTCCTCGCGCGGCGATCTCCCCATCCGGCGTCTCCACGCGTACCCCCACGACCCGACCGTCGCCGTCGACAACCACGCCCGCCACACGATGTTCAAGATGAACGGGGATCTGGCGTCCCGCGACCAGTTCTGCCAGTCGCGCGATGAAGCTTGCGCCGTTGCCGCGGGTGTCATCAGGGTTGTGCGGGAAGAGTTCCCGACCCCGCGGGGCGTTCACCTCCGGCAGATGCATGTGATAGTCGGGGAAGTCCGCATCCTGTTCGAGCTCGACGCCGAGCGCCTCCAGGGCCCGGAAGGCCTCGTCGGCGTGGTCGTAGAGCGCCTCGAACAGGTCGTACTCCCACTGCGTCAGGCCCAGCGTGCGATCGTTCGGGTCGAACAGGAGCGGTCTCGCCATACGCGCAAGATAGGTAAGGGCGTCCTCCTTGCGATCGGTCACGCCCGCCTCCTGCATGAACCGATTGTTCGGAACCCACATGCCGGCGACGGCCTTACGCGCTGTCCCACCTACTTGCGGTGCCTTCTCCAGCACGATCACGCTGGCGCCCAATTCGTGGGCGTGGAGCGCGGTAGTGAATCCAGCGATCGATCCGCCAACAATGACTAGGTCGGCCTCTAGATCCCAGTCGACGCCGTCCGCGTTCTCAGGAGCTCGGACTTGCGGATTTGCCATCTTCGCTCTCCTCGATCGATGGTCGATGTCGCGTCGTCGCGCTGCTTCCTGGCGCAGCGCGGCGGATAGCGTTCACGATCGTGTCGTAGCCGGTACAGCGGCACAGATTGCCACTTATCGCAGACCGGATCTCGAGGTCAGTGGGGTTCGGGACTCTGTCGATCAGGTCTTGTGCGGAGAAGAGCATTCCGGAGAGGCAGAAGCCGCACTGGAACGCGTACTCATCCCAGAATGCTTCTTGCAAAGGTGTTAGCTGGCCATCCGATATTCCCTCGAGCGTCGTGATCACCGAGCCGTTCGCGGCAACCGCCAATTCAAGGCATGACTTTCGGATCTCACCGTCCATCAGCACGGTGCAGGCGCCGCAGTCGCCGGTCGCGCATCCCACCTTCGGGCCGGTCGTCTCGAAATCCTCACGCAGAGCCTCTACGAGCAGCTTCCGACGATCCACCGTTGCGTCACGGCGCGCCCCATTCAGGGTGATGACGAGCTCGTCGGAGCCGGGGTTCATGCTGGATCCCCAGCTGTGCTGCCTGCGGCCATTCGAACGGCGCGTACACCGACGACAGGAGCCACGGCGCGCCGGTACTCGGCCGACGCGATCACGTCGCTCCACGGGGCTTCGATCAGGTCGACCTGCTCCGCGATCGCGGTCCGCGCCCTGTTCTCCTCCACCTGGCCATCCACCAAACAGTCACCGAGGTCCACGCTGAGTGGGGCGCCGGCTATGCCGCCGAGAGTCACCGCGACGGCGGGCCCGCCAGCGGCATCCGCGTCCCGAAGAACAGCCGCCGCAGTGACGATCGGCCAGCTGCTCGCGCCGTGCTTCAGCTTCGAGTAGCCAACGTGTAGTCCACGAGCGGACGAGAACTCGAGCGCAACCACTATCTCGTTGCTGCCTAGGACCGTTCTCTCCGGACCAACGAAGAAGGTGTCGGCGTCGACGATGCGCCCGCCGTCCGGACCGAGCACCACGACTCGTCCGCCAAGTGCGACGACGACCGCTGGCGCATCTGAACTGGGGCGGGCGGCCGCCACCGAGCCGCCAATCGTCCCCTGGTTGAGTATTTGCCGTCCGCCCGTCACGCCGAGTGCCATCGTCTTCAAGAGAGGCAACTCGGTCGCTACCAGCGAGGACGTCAGGACGTCCGCGTACGTGCAGGTGGCGCCGACCCGAACCGTGTCACCATCCCGCTCGATACCGCCCAGCCCGGCTCGGCGAAGGTCGATGATCACCTTCGGCTGACGAACACCGTGATTCAACGCAGGGACAACCCAGGTACCGCCACCCATGACTTGCGCGCCGGCATTCAGGAGACCTGCCGCCTCAGCGGCCGACGACGGCGTCTCGTAGCGAAAGCTCGCGGATATCATGATCGCGCCGCCTGGATCGAACGTAGGAGGCGCTCCGCGCTGAGCGGGAAGTCGTCGACTCTGGCTCCAAGCGGATTCAGCGCATCATTGACGGCGCCCATGAGCGACGCCTCCGCTGCCGCATAGCCCGATTCGCCGACTCCCTTTGCGCCGAGATTCGAAAATGGGCTCGGTGTCACTTCGTGTCCGACCGCGAGAGAGGGCAGGTCAATTGCCCGCCTTAGCAGGTACTGCTTAAAGCTGTCGCTGCTGAGGTGACCGGTCGAGTCGTAGACGATCGTCTCACCAATTGCCGCGCCGATACCCATCACAACTCCGCCCCGGACCTGCCCTTCAACGAAGAGAGGGTTGACCTGTGTACCGCAGTCATGGACGATCGCGTGGTCTATGACCTCCACCACGCCAGTTTCTGTGCACAACTCGATCACGCTGACGTACACGGCATTGGAGAATGTCGTATACATGGAATATCGCCCTTGATCGTCCGGGACCTGCCGTACGTTTGGCATTTTGAAGGCCCGGGTGGACTCCAAGGCAGGCTCGATATCCGGTGCGAATACGTACCCCAGGGTGTACGCCGCGTTGGCGACGACAGCGAGAGGTAGCGCCTTGCTCGGATCGCCCGAGGCGGTGGCGAAGCCGTCGCGAAGCTCGATCTCGCCACGGCCCACCTGAAGCATTCCAGCGGCGATGGCCCGTAGCTTCTCACCGATGTCGTCAGCTGCGAGAGCGACCGCACCGCCTCCGACCACCAGTCCCCGGCTGCTGAGATTGCCGGTGCCGTAGGGGCACAACGCCGTGTCGCCCTGAACTACTTCGACGTCGGCCGGACCCACACCGACCCGGTCCGCGACGATCTGGGCGAACGCGGTGTCGTTGCCACCGCCCGGGGAGGTCGCACCGGTCAATACGGTGACGTGACCAGACGGGTCGACACGAACCGTAGCGCTGTCGTAGGCGGTGACAAACGACGCGGGGACGTCAGCGCCTTCGGCGAGCATCTCGAAGCCGATACCAATTCCGATTGCTCGGCCGGCGAGTCGCGCTACTTGCTGGTCGGTCCGCCGGCGGTCGTAGTCGATCATCGTCAGCGCGTTTTCCAGCACGGAGTGGTACGAGCCGCTGTCAAGTACCATGCCCGATGCAGCCGTGTAGGGAAAAAGATCCGCGGCCACGAAGTTCCGGCGTCGGACTTCCGCCGGATCAAGGCCGGTCGCTTCAGCAACTAGGTCCATGGCCCGCTCAAGGACTACCACCGCGCTGTCCTTGCCGAAGGGCTTCATTCCTACCGACGGCGGCTTGTTGGTGACGACAATCTTGTACTCGACCCGGCAATGCTGGATGTCATAGCCCGACGGAAACGAGTTGGCTCCTACGAAGGCCATTCCCCACCCGGCGCCGGCCGCCATGGCTCCGTGGTCCGCGGTGAACTCGTCGTAGAACGCTCGAACCCGTCCGTCGTTGTCATAGGCGACGCGAAATCGCTGGAGTTGTTCGCGTCCACCCTGCAAGAGGCACTCTGCACGCGACTCGACCCATTTGACGGGTCGGCCGAATTGGCGCGACAGCACGGCCACGAGAGTCTCCTCCGGATGACCGTGCATCTTGAGGCCGAACGCCCCGCCGGCCGGTGGGGCGATCACCCGAATACTGTGCTCAGGAATGCGGAGCGCCTTGGCGAGGACGAAGCGTTGTGGATGTGGGTTCTGCGTCGTGCCGTACCAGGTGAGCGCGCTCCGGCGCTGGTCCCAGTCCGCAATGTATGCGCGCGTCTCCATGGGTGACGGCGTCGACCGTTGGATGCGGAGCTCACCTTCGAGCACATGGTCAGCCGTTGCCGCCTGAGTCTCAAAGTCGTCTGGACCGAATGCGCCCGCCAGCATGACGTTGTCCCCCCAGTCGGGGTAGACCAAGGCCGCGTCGGCGGCAAGTGCGGTCTTGATGTCGAGCACAGCGGGCAGAACTTCGTAGTCGACGTCGATCGCGCGCGCAGCGGCCGCCGCGTCAGCGGGGGTATCCGCCAGGACCGCAGCAACTGGTTGGCCCGCGTAGACCACCTCATCCCCAGCTAGGCATCGCACAGGGGCGTTCTTGCCGCCCAGCCCGGCCGGGTCCAAGAGAAAAGGGATCGGATCCGAGATCGCAGCCGCTTGGGCCCCGGTCAGGACGCCAACAACACCGGGCATGCTCTCGGCCGCGCGCGTATCCATTCTCCGGACATGTGCGTGCGCATGCGGGCTGCGAAGTATTGCCACGTGCGCCAGGTTGGGAAGTGTGAGGTCGGCGGTGTACATCACCTCACCGGTGAGAAACGAGTTGCCGTTGTGCTTGCGTTGACGATCTCCGACATACGCTGATGCCGGCTGGGCCGGCCGGGCGAGGTCTGCCTCAAGGCTCATACGGTCAGCCGACGCGTCCGGCAACCAGGGGTCCCGGTCAGGGCCTGCTCTTCTGTCAGCATCGACGCCTCCAAGGGCCCGTATTATGTGTCACTCTCGTCGTAGCCGTCAACACTTTGTCGCACGAGGAGCTGGTCAGTCCACGTCACATAGTCTTGGCAGATCGAGCTCCACGGCATAGTCAAAAGGCAGTCCCCCCGCCTTGGCGAGAATCCGGCCGATGATCGCCTGCCCCGCCTCGGACGACGGCAGGCTCATGGCGGCCACGGACGTCTCGGCCAGATCCTCGGGCAGCGGTACGGGCTGACGCTTCGTGAGGTAGCTCTTGACCATGGCGATCGCGGCCGGGTTGAAGCTCGCGATCCGGCGAGCGAGCCGGTAGACGAAGTCATCGAGTTCAGCGTCGGGGATCGATCGATTCACCAGCCCGTACAGCTCGGCGGTGTCAGCATCGAAATCCTCAGAGCTGAGGATGAACTCCATGGCGCGTGCGCGGCCGGCTTGTATTTGGGCCCATTCGAGCCCTCCACCGTCCGGGAGCGCACCGAATCCAACCTCAGGTAGACAGAGTCGCGCGCCTTCCTTGCTGGCGAAGCGCATATCCACGGTCGCGGCAAGGGTGTATCCAATTCCGCGGGCCCGCCCACGCAGGATCGCGATGCTCACCACCGGCGCCGTACTTAACCAGTGGCTAAGGGACGCCCACTGCTGAGCAATCTCTGCCGGTCCGGGCATACCGCTGTCCGATCCCGCCTCGTTGACCGCCGCGAGGTCCACACTGAGATCCATGTGGGCCACGAAGAAGTCGGGGTTCCCGCTCTCGAGAACGAGTACGCGAACGTCATGCGTCGAGTCCTCGGCGTAAGCCTTCACCGCGAGCAGTCCGGCGAAGACCTGTGGATCGATCAAGTTTACGGGCGGATTGTCGATCCGTACCGCGAAACATCCTGGCGACACCTCACGCAGGTGCACCACCTCGTTCTGGATCAATGAGGTAGTGGACGTGGCGGCGTTCTCCATCACGGCTCCTCTTCTACGGTCAACGCTGAGACGGGTGCGACGGTAACGCAGATATGCTCTTGCTGTATACCTTCTTGCGTAAGACGATCTCAGGCCAGCCCAGAGCCGACCCGTCCGGCCGCATGGATCCCGGCAGAGACGGACCGTACGGCCGCCGACCGGCCCGAGACATCCGCTACGCGAGGAGGCTCCGTGTGCTCCGATTGGTCGGACTCGACGTCGATCGGCGGTTCACCAACCCGTGACGTCTCATTGACGCCTTCTCGCCGACCGTCACATAATCGTCTTGGCCGCTGAGCAATCGATCAGGCCGACCTCGACCGAGACGAGGAGTCGCAGTATGGGTAATCCGGATGTGCGGGTGCCTGAGCGGGCCGGCGAGGTGAGTTGGGATCTGGAGGCCGACCTGGTTGTGGTTGGTGGGTCGCTTGCCGGATTCACGACGGCCCTCCACGCGCACGAGCTGGGCGCGAAGGTGGTGGTGCTTGAGAAGGCGTCGCAGGTCGGCGGGTCCGCTCGCAAAGCGGTCGCCGGGATGTGGGTTCCGAATAATCGGTTCATGCAGGGGGCCGGTGTAGTCGATCGCAAGGCTGACGCCCTTGTCTATATGGCGCGTATGGCTAGACCGCTCCTCTTTGACCGCAGCGATCCCTTCCTGGGCCTCGCCCAGTGGGAGTACGAGCTGTTCGAGGCGTTTTGCGACAACGCCGATACTGCGTTCCGCGCTCT
>Ga0137412_10001180_pt1 | contig 19891 bp, 13 predicted proteins | sample CZODoug2_1_16fun_FD_122160 | JGI IMG/M metagenome (GOLD analysis project Ga0137412, IMG submission 122160) | Vadose zone soil fungal communities from Angelo Coast Range Reserve, California, USA - CZODoug2_1_16fungal (Hybrid Assembly) | ecosystem: Environmental > Terrestrial > Soil > Vadose zone...
CATCGTGTAGGCGTACTCGACGCCAACGCCGTAAGCGCCACAGTGCGTCTTGACGATATCCATCACAGCGTCGTAGGTGTCGCGCGCGGCCCAATCGCGCTGCCATTCGAGCATCACGGACAACGCCGTCACCGGCCTGGCGCCTGCCTGGATCACCCGCTTCATCGCGTTCTCGTGCGCAAGCTCGCTTACATCGCCACAGCAATCTTCGGCGACATAGATCTCGTAGCCGTCGTGCATGGCCTGGATCGTCGGCAGCGCGACGCAGGTTTCGGTCCACAGTCCAGACAGAACGATCTTCCGGCGGCCGATCTTCTCGATCGCGCCGACAAAGTTCTTGTCGTCCCACGAATTCATGGTTGACCGCTCGACGGCAGCCTGACCCGGGAACACCGCTTGAATCTGTGGCCACATGTTGCCGCTGAAGGCCTTCGTTTCCACGGTCGACAACACCACGGGAACGCCGAACACTCGGGCCGCTTTCGCGAGTACCAGGTTGTTGTTGATGATCGACTGGCGGTCATGGCTGGCGACGCCAAAGAGCATCTGTGGCTGCAGATCGATGATCGCGACGACACAGTTGTCCGGGGTCAGCAAGCCCTTCTCACTGCGCTTGGCCTGGCCTGAGCTTTGAGACATGACATTCTCCTCGAGAAAATTGACGTGGCACAACTGGTGCCGCACTCACTGAAGGAAGTTCACCAGTGCGGCGATGGTCTCCTGCGGGCGCTCTTCCAGAATCCAGTGGCCCGTGTCCTTCAAGACGACGACCGTGACATCGGAGGCGACGAGTTTCGCTTGTGCTGCGAGCGCGGCGCCATTCGCCTTGGCCCCGCCGATCGAGAGGACGGGAATGGCGAGCTGGGTCCCGGCCAGCGCCGCAAAGTCCACCGCCGTCCTCGGAAAAGACGCGAAATACGCAAAGCCGGCCGCCATCCGACCCGCACGCGCGTAGTCCTGGGTGTACGCGCGCCGGTCGGCCTCGGGAATCGAGCGCGTTTTGTCGGCCGCGAAGTCGTTCCAGAAGTGCTCGAAGTAGATGCGTTCGCGCCCCTTGACCAGCGCCTCCGGCGTGGCACCGTAGAAGCGGAAGTGCCAGATCCCGGGATTGTTGTAGACGGCCTCCCAGCCGCCGACGCCGGGCAGGAACGCATCCATCAGCGCGAGCTTCTCGACTTCCTGGGGGTACATCGCGGCGTAGGCATAGGCAACCATCAGCCCGATGTCGTGCCCCACAACACGAACCCGTTTGTAGCCGAGAGAATTCACGGCGGCGTGAACGCGCTGCGCCGAGGTCTTCATATCCAGACCCGTCTCCGGTATCGACGAGTCCCCGATGCCCGGCAGATCGGGCGCAATGACGGTGAAACGCGGCGCGAGCACTTTCGCCAGCGGCCGCCACATGCGCGAGGATTCGGCATAGCCGTGGATCAGAAGCACCGGCGGCCCGCTGCCGCCCACGATGACGCTCAGGGTGCCGCCGTCGACGGCGACCACCTTTGTCTTGAATCCGGATCCGAAGTCGGCGGCGCGCACGGGCGGTGCAGCAATCAACGCTGCAAGAAAACAGAGCGCAAGTAACGGCGAAGCCCGGAGGCCAGGGGAAGTGCGACACATGAAAAGATTCCTCGCAGTTGGGAGATCCGTACGGCATGAGCTGCGGGTAACGGCAAGCGCGCCGTGTCCGGCGCAATTCAAACTTCCTACAAAATGACCCTACCCGTGCCATCTGATTCGGCGACCCCGCCCTCGCCGACTCGGTGCCGACCGCCCAGCACACATTATGGTCAGAACGCCGCGTTCGGAGTAGAAGACAGCGTCGAAACAAGCTTTCGGGATTCCCGAACAATGATCAAACTCGATGGGATCAGCGCATTTGTGGCGGTCGTCGAGGCCGAATCGATCAGCGAAGCGGCGCGTCAGCTGAAGGTGGCCAAGTCCGTCGTGAGCGAGCGATTGACCGAGCTCGAGCGCGGCCTGGGCGCCCGTCTCGTGCAGCGTACGACACGTAAGCTCTCGCTCACCACGGACGGCCAGGCTTTCTACCAGCGCGCCAGTCACATTGTTCGGGACGTCAACGATGCCGCCGCCGAGATATCAGAGCGGCAGGGCACCCTCACCGGTCCGCTGCGCATTGCGGGACCGGTGAGTTTTGGCAGTCTTCATCTGGGGCCCGCGCTCTACCCGTTTCTCAAAGACAATCCCGGTATCGAATTGACGCTCGACCTCGATGATCGTTTGGTGGACGTGGTTGCCGAAGGCTACGATGCCGCCATTCGTCACTCGGCTGTTTGTGACGCTCGGGTCGTGGTCAAGCCGTTGGCGCAGAGCCGGCGCGTGCTTGTCGCGGCACCCGAGTACCTTGCGCTCCACGGCCGACCGCGCTCGCTCACCGATCTGAAGCAGCACCGAGCCATCGTCTACACCAACCGCGGCATCGCCGACTGGCGATTCCATGGAAGCAACGGCATGACTGTCGTGCGGACGCGAAATGGGCTTTGTGTCAACAACGGCCTGATCATGCGAGACGCCGCCGTGGCCGGGCTTGGTATCGCGCTGCTGCCCACGTTTCTGATTTCTGCCGCGCTCGCCTCGGGCGAGCTGAGCCTGGTTGACGTAGCGGCCGAACCCGAAGGCGCCGTGATCCATATCGCCTATCCGAAGGAAGGACGCGTTTCAGCCAAAGTGCGTGCGCTCACCGAGTGGCTGCGCGGAGCGTTCGGCGATCCACCGAGTTGGGATTCGGAAATCCCGCCTCCAAATCTGCGTCGGTACCCGTCCAGGGCCTCCCGTAGCGCATAGCCCCGAGTGTCAGCGGTGACCCTGACTGCGATTTGCTCATGCGATGCCCAAGTGCGGCGCTTCCGTAACGTACCGGATGTGACTCTCATGACTCGGCAGTCGCTGGCAGGTCGCGCGCAGGATCTCCTTTATCCGCCGCAGATAGTCGAGGTTGTCCTTCGACGGGACGGAGTCCAACAAGGGGTTGTAGTCTGTTGGCATGTGGCCCTGCCCGGTCAGTACGGCAAGCCAACTGGCCTCTCTAAAGAGTTCCTCGGGGGCAATCACGATGCGCCCTGTGCGCTTGAAGTGTTCTTCCTTGTACACCAGCCCTTCAGGCAAAGCCATGTTCCGGCAATACTCCCACAATGGCTCATGTTTGCCTTCTGTCGAATGATAATGAAGCACGAGAAAGTTTCTGACCGTCTCGAATTCCTGCGAGAAGATCCTATTGAACTGCTCAACGGTGTACGGGTCGCACTGGCGGGTCGGAAACAATGACAACAGCTTGGCGATCGCGCTTTGAATCAAATGGATACTGGTGGACTCCAGCGGCTCCAGAAACCCTCCGGACAGTCCGATCGCGACGACGTTCTTGATCCAGCATTTTTTGCGCCGACCCGCGACAAAACGAATGGGGCGCGGATCGGCCAAAGGTTTGCCGTCCAGATTATTCAGCAGAACCGACGCGGCTTCATCATCGCTGATGAACTGGCTGCTGTAGACGTAGCCATTGCCAGTGCGGTGCTGCAACGGGATGCGCCACTGCCAGCCGGCTGCCAGTGCCTCGGAGCGAGTATAGGGAACCGGCGGACCGGAACGCTCGGTGGGGACCGCCAGCGCGCGATCGCAAGGCAGCCATTGCGACCAGTCTTCAAACCCGGAGCTCAGGACGCCCTCGATCAGAACGCCACGCAGGCCCGAGCAATCGATGAACAGATCCGCGTCGAGCTGATCGCCTTTGTCGCTGTGCAGGCAAGTGATGAACCCCGTCTCAGGGTGCTGATCGATCTTGACGACCTTCCCCTCGCAACGCCGGACACCCCGCGCCTCTGATTGCTTGCGCAGATATCGGGCGTAGAGACTTGCGTCGAAGTGAAACGCATAGCCCAGAGTCGACAGGGGTGAGCTCGGATCCGACGTCGGGAAGGCGAATTTCCCGGCTCTGGCCGCGAGAGTCGCCAGCGAATACTCTTCAATGCCGTCGTTCAGACCCTCCTGCCGCGCCCTGATCCACCGATGATGGAAAGGCAAGCTGTCATTGGTGTCGCCATAACGTCCAAAGGGATGAAGATAGACGTGGCCGGGCCTGGCCCAGTTCTCGAATTCGATCCCGAGCTTATAGGTGGCCCGAGTCTCTCGCATGAACTCGTTGTGGTTCAGTCCGATCAGTTGATTGAACCAGTGAATGGTCGGGATGGTTGCCTCTCCGACTCCGATGGTTCCTATTTCGTCGGACTCGATCAGACAGATGCGGACCGGTTCCCCGATCACCTTGGACAACGCGGCGGCCGTCATCCACCCCGCGGTGCCTCCGCCCAGGATGGCGATCCTTCTGATTCTGTTCTCGTTCATCCCATCATCCCCTTTCGACAGCTGCGAAAAGGCAACCGATGCGAAGTGGTCGTGATCCCGGAGGCCTCGGTTTCAACGCGCCTTTGCCGGTGGGCGTACCGCCAGATAAACCGTACTCCAAAGCTGCGCCGCATTGGACTCGTCGACGTCGGCTCCCGCCACTCCAAAGGGTGCGATCCGGTAGCGTCCGCCGGAATGCGACCATGACCACAGTTCCGAATTGATCATATTGTGCGACGCCTGGATAGCGGACCAGAGGACTTTCTGAGCCTCGCGCAGGTGGGCCCGTACCCTGCCCGGAACATCTTTGCGCCGCAACTGCCGCTCCAGGCCTGCTGCGAAAAGTGCCTGTTGCCAGGACCACACCACCGTACCGTGATAGGCATTCCGGCTGAACCTCGCCTGAACGTCAGGCGCACAGAACACCGGATTCGCCACCACCATGCCCACGTCCGTCATCAGGCCGGCCGGAAAGGGCCGGATCAGTGCGCCAACGACCCGGTCCAGGCTTTCCACGTCGGGATCGCCGAACAACAGCGCAAATCCCTCGTCGGAATTCATGATCGGCACCGGCGAACCCGATGCGTCGAGCGCGACCGCATGGAACCGCACGTCACCCGGACTGAGCGCGGTCAACGCAGGCCGAGCGGGCACAGCGACAGAGGCCGAGTAAGCCATGATCGCTTCGGCCGCCGTTGCGCGCGGCACGCGGACGTCGAACAGCCCGGGGACCCGCTCGCGCCAGACCTTCGCCATGTCAGACGCCCGCGAGAACAACACTCGGTCGCCCTCATTCAGATACGGGGCGAGTAATCCACTGGCGTAAAACCGGCCTGTGGCCTCCAGCGCCGCGGGAACCAGAACCGCGTTCACGTCATACGGATACCGTCCGCCTCCGAGACCGTCTCCGCTATCGCGCCAGTCGCCAGCCAGCTGGCCCGGCTTCAATCTGATCAGATGCGACACCCGAGGGTCTCGCGCAAAGGCCGACGCGCTGTTTAACACGAGCCGCAAATTGGAGACCAGGTCATCGCCGGTCCGAATGGAAGGCTCGCCATGGCGTCCGTCGTCGTCGGACAGAAAGGCCACGACCTGTTGCCGACCACGAGCATCTTCCAGCAGCCATGCGCTTGCCACCGGCGCAAGCATGTAGTCGCCGTCAACCATGTTGTAGTTGAATACCGGAGCGTCGGACATCGATTTGTCCGATCGCAGGTGATCCAGAATGGAGAGTTCGCCGATGTCCTCTTCGTGTGCCACCTCGCCCCGATTCGACAGTCGCCGCAGCACCGCCCCCAGCCCGGCGTCGACCGCCTCCGGAGTCAGTGCCGGCATCAGCAGGCGGACCGACATCAAGGTATCCCGTCCGAAGTACGTATTGAACCTCCACGACCCGGCGAGGAGCTTTTCCCGGTAGCTCAGAAAGGCGAGCGCGTTGCGGGCGGCTGCGTCCGCGTCGGCGGTCTCGCTCAACAGACTCCGACTGACCAGCGGGGCCAAGGGTGTTTCGCCGCTGGCGCCGATAATCCTCAGCCCGATCCTGCCGTCCTTGCCTGCGTTGATGCGTCCGCCTTGCACAGCGCCGTCGATGACTTCCAGAGTCAGCCGATAGCCTGCGGCGCCGTCGATGCGATCGCGCGCCCAGGTGACGGTTCGCCCATTCGTGACGGGCTCTGCCGTGATGCCGGCGGGCACGGTCCCAAGCGCCTGATAGTCGCGCAACACGCGAACATTGGACAGAACCGCGTGAACGAAGGTCAGTTCTGGCGCACTGATCCGCGCCAGGATCGAGATGCCGTAGAGCAAACGACCCTTTGCGTCAGCCAAAACGACCGGCTGCGGTTTTCCATTGACCTCCCAGTTGGCCGCTTGCGTCAGGTGAGAAAACCACAGACCGACCCCGCTGTTGCCGGCGGGAAAAGCGACCAGAACCCTGGGATCCGTGCCGGATCGAAGCACCAGATGTGCGGCAACCTGACCATCCCTGACGAAACGGTTGATGTTCAGGCCCTCACGGACTTCAAAATCGAGCTCTGGCTCTGGTTGTGTTGGTGTCTCGGCGAGCGCCGGCACGGATGGGCTATGCAACAAGAAAGCGATTGCCAGGGTCGAGACGGCGCGACCTGCGCTTGACCTGGACAGGGCGTGTTGCCGTTTACAGGGTCGAACTGCTCGCGGTAAGGTTTCCATCGCCGGTGCGACATGCCAGCCGGCGCGACACGCCGGTCGGCGTCCACTCGTCCGAGCGTCAGAAGCTGTAGGTCAAGGTGACCAGAGCGTTGCGACCCGCAATACCGCGACCATAGAAGTAGCCGTTGGACGACGTTTGGGTCGCGCCCTGGCGAGGGTTACCTTCGGTGATTCCGATCACGTTGGTCAGATTGTCGACACTCACGTTGAGCTTGAGCTTCGACGTCACCTGATAGATCGACCCGATGCTGAACACCCCGTATCCTGGAATCGAAAGCCCATCGCCGCTGTCCGCGAAAAACTGACCGATGTACTTGTAGCGCAGGTACAGCTCGCCCCTGTTACCCGGGAAAAGGAATTCCGGAGTCATCGTAAATAGCTTCTTCGGCGTGTGCTGTGGCGTCAGACCGTCGAAACCAGGCATGCTAACTCCGTTGATCGACCCATTCGACAGTTCTGGAGTCTGGTACACGCCGAACGCGTTGAGCCGGAAGTACTGCACCGGACGGTAATCCAGATCGAGCTCCACGCCAGTGGTTCTCATGTCTGCCTTGAACGTGTCCAGATTCGCCTGGTTCTGCGGGTCCGGAAACTGGTAGAACTGGTTGTCGAATGTCGTATGAAACCCGGTCACGGATCCCACCAGCCCGTACCCCTGGTAGCGCAGGCCGCCCTCATACAGCGTCACGCTGGTTGCATCGGGAGCGGGGCTGCCGCCGCCAGGGGCCATCTGAAAGCCGAACGCATAGCGGCCGTACAGCGAGAAATTCGGCGTGAGCACGTAGTTCACGCCGACGCTGTTGGCCGTTTTCGAATGGCTGGTCTTGAATTCGGTCAGGGTACCGTCCCACGGGTTGGCCACTGGAAACAGCCCGCTGCCGACGCTGCCGGACGGCACCGGCCCGGTCGCCGTGTTGCCGTTGAAATAGTCATCGTGCAGTTCTTCGTAACGGACGCCAAAGTCCACGTGCAGTTTTTCGGCGATCGTCATTTCGTCGTTGAAGTAAAAGGAGGTCGACTCGGCCTTGTCGTTCCAGATGCCTTGGCCCCAATCGCCGTAGGACACCAGTCCATTGTCGGTCAGAGAGCCGACCACTTGACCTGCGCTATTGAGCGGGACAACGTTGTAAATGTGTGACTGCGGAGACACGCCGTTGATGACATGAGCGACCGCCGACTGATCGTTGGTGCGCCACACATCGAAGAACATCGCGCCGACGGTCAGCGAGTTGGCGATGTTGCCTCGGGTCATCTCCCAGCGCGCGCCGAAGTTGCTGGCGAAATCATAGCCAGTCTGCAACTGGTGATTGAGCCAGGTCTGCTGCATCAGGCCGTTGCCGTTCAAGGCATTCAGAGCCGCGACATTGGAGGCCGCGATGATCTGGCCGGTGGTCATGTCCTGAAAGGCGAACTGCGCTGCGCCCGGATAGGCCGCCGCTCCCGCCGTCAGCAGACCCGCAATCGGGGAATTGGCCCCGCCGCTCAAGTAATTGGAAGCGGTGGTCAGTCCCGCGTTGCCGGTGCCGCTGCCCGGAAAGACGCCGTTGAAATCCCACTTGTAGTCCAGATAGTGCGCTTTGGCGAAGGCACTGAATCCCTCGTTGAAAGGCAACTCGAGGTCGAACCTGATCTGCTTGGTGTTGGCGTGGATGCCGTCGATCAGCCGGAAATTGCGAATGCAATTGCCGGTCGCGCATGAGTCGGGGACTCCGATATTGCCGAACGCGGGGCCGGCGATATTGTCGTTGAGCACGTCCAGACCAGGCACGTTGCCGGGCTTGCCGTTGGCTCCGAACCTGAAAGGCATGTCGGCGTAATAAGGATCATGCTGATCACCCACCTTGCCGGTCAGCATGAAATAGCCGCCGCTCTCGAAGCGCTTCTTGATCGCGCCCTTCACGTGGTAGGTCTGGTACGTGAATCCGGAGTCTCGGGTGCCCCGGGTGGAGTCAAAATACCCTCCGATGTTGAAGGCCAGGTCGCTCGCGATCGGCGCCGAATAATAGAAGTCGGTGCGCCGTTCGTTGTAGGTGGTTGCCGCGAGTGCGATCGATCCTTCTTCCCCGTTGAAGTTCGGCTGCCTGGAGATGAAATTCACCGTGGCCGCAGCGCCATTGACCGTCAGGATGCCGGAACTGCCACCGCGCACGGCCTCGACGTGGTCGATCGTGATGTCGTTAGAAAACAATTCGTCGGGATTGAGGCCGCCGTAAAGGATCGGCAAGCCGTCTTCCTCGAACATGATGAAGCTCTGACCACCACCCTGAAGCCCGCGCACAGAATAGTTATTGGAAACTGCGCCGGCAGTGCCTTCGACGAACATCCCGGGAATCAATTCCAGAACGTCGTCGGTGCTGCGTGGCGCCTTGATGGCAAGGTCCCTCGCCGAGATCGGGGTGACATCCGCGGACGAGGTCAGCAGGCTGCGTGAACTCGACGTCGTGCCCGTGACGATGACTTTCTCCAGTGCGCTTTCCTGGCCACCCGCGGGCGGATTCTGGCCACCCTCAGGTGCTGTCTGAGCCATCGCCGCCGGCCCGCAGATCAGCAGGGCTGCGACGGATACCTTCTTGCTCAGAGCGCTTTTGCGCTTGAAGGACGGATCTCGGGATTGCGCCGGCAGCACCCACACCGTTGTCGACCCCGATGCGGCGAACACCGAACTCACGGCTGCGCTCAGCGCACGTTTCTTGAAGACCCGCATGCGTCTCGCTCCCCTTTGCAATGACGGCTCGTTCTTGGTGGGATGCGCCGCCACGATCGGACCCGCGCTGTCACGCAGGCGCCATCCGGATCCGATCCGAATATGTTGCCTCGGACCGTCAATGAAATCTATCAGGTGAATCCATGCAACCAGGGCCCGTAGCCTGGGCTGCTCTCGTGGCTTTTTATCCCTGACGCTGTTGGGCTTCCTCCAACGCGAATTGCCGGAGCTTGCATCGGCGTGCGACAGTACCGGCATGGTCGTCGGCCTCCTGCGAATACGGCAGCGCATCGTCGCGGATGCGGCCACCTTGCTGCTCGCATCGGTTGCGGCCGCTGGCGCGGTTGCCGCACCGGAACCGAGCCCAGTCGCACCGCCTTCGCAGGTCTACGGCGATCTGTTCGCTGCAGTACAAACCCGCGAGATCTTCGGGGACAGCAAGCTGTTTGCAGACGCGATTCCACGCAGTGCCCCGTCCGAGATCCTCGCCGCCTGGGACGTGCAGCGACAGTTGCCCGGGTTCTCGCTGCGAGAGTTTGTGCGCGCACACTTCGAGTTAGAGCCCGCGGCAGTACCGCCTGCGCTTGCCCCGCATCTGGACTTGTGTCAGCACATCGACGACTTATGGCATGTTCTGATGCGACCGATGACTGTGCCGGCGCCGGGGTCATCGTTGCTGCCGCTGCCATTTGCGGCGATCGTGCCGGGCGGCAGGTTCCGCGAAGCTTATTACTGGGACAGCTACTTCAGCCTGCTTGGAATCGCGGACGGCGCGGCCGGTGAACCCATCGACAACATCGTGAAGAACTTCGCCTACCTGATCGACACCTACGGCCACATCCCCAATGGCACCCGCAGCTACTACCTGAGCCGCTCGCAGCCGCCCTTCTTCTACGAAATGGTGGCGTTGACCTCACGCAACGATCCGGCCGCAGCATTTGCCCGCTACCTGCCGCAGCTGCGACGCGAGCATGCGTTCTGGATGGACGGCGAAAGCAGGGCCCGGCCCGGCCGACCCTATCGCCGCGTGGTTGCTCTTGCAGACAACGTGCGGTTGAACCGCTACTGGGACGACCGTGCCGCGCCGCGCGACGAATCCTATCGCGAGGACCTGACGCTGGCCCGTGGAACGACCCGTCCGGCTGACGAGGTTTACCGCAACGTTCGCGCTGCGGCCGAAAGCGGCTGGGACTTCAGCTCCCGCTGGCTGGCTGACGGCAAGACGCTCTCCTCGATCGAGACCACGAATATCGTTCCGGTCGATCTGAACAGCCTGCTATTCGGTCTGGAGACCGCGATTGCGCTGGGATGCGTGCGACTGCACGACGATGCTTGCATCGATGAGTTCACTCGCCGAAGCGCGGCGCGACATGCTGCCATGGACCGTTACCTGTGGCAGAACGAGTCCGGCGTTTTCGGCGACTACGACTGGCGCGGAAGGCACCCGACCGATCGGCTAAGCGCCGCGACGCTCTATCCGCTGTTTACGGGTCTGGCGCAGCCCGAGCAGGCACAGCGCGTGGCGCGCTTCGTCGAGATGAGGTTGCTCAAACCGGGCGGGCTGGCGACGACCGCGGTCGCCACCGGCCAGCAATGGGATCTGCCGAACGGGTGGGCGCCGCTGCAATGGATTGCCGTGCGCGGCCTGCGGGCCTATGGTGAAACCGAGCTCGCTGGCACCATCGCCGAGCGATGGTTGGCCAATGTCGGCCGGGTCTATCGGGCGTCGGGAAAACTCGTCGAGAAATACGACGTGGTCGATTTGGGCCGGCCGGGCGGGGGTGGCGAGTACCCGGTGCAGGATGGATTCGGTTGGACCAACGGCGTTACCGCCCAGCTCATGCGCCTGTATCCGGACACGAAGCGGTGCTCCAAACAGGCTTCGCAGGTGACCACGCGGACGGCGACGCTGCACTGACAGCGTCGCTATCAAGCAATTCTATTGAGTCACAGAGTGTGCTCTGCGCCAGACGTTGGGGCTCGCGCCGACGATCCGCCGGAAGACTTTGCAAAAATGAGACTGATCGCACAATCCACAAGCAAGGGCAATCTGGCACGTCGATTCTTCGGTTGTGAGCATCAGTTCACGCGCCAGCTCGATCCGCCTCACCGCAACGTATTCAAGCGGCGGCACGCCAAAACTGGTCTTGAATGCGCGAGAAAAGTGACTCACGCTTAGTTTGGTGACCGCCGTCAAGTCCTGCACTCTGATTTTCGAGGCCAGATGGGTGTCGATGTAGGCAACCACCCGCTTGGCTCGCCAGGGCGCCAGCCCACCACGCAGCTGTCTCGTCGACCCCCAGGGGCCTTCAATTTTCTCCGGCGAGCGCGCACCACGAAGCAGCGCCAGTGCCCGGGTGATGCAATCCCTGGCCAGGTCGCGGTTCGACTCGATTGCCGCTTCGGCATGCTCGATCAGCACTGCGATCGCGGTTGCCATCGGAACCCTGGCAGCACCCGATACCTCGGACAACGACACGGTGGTCATGCGACTGCCCCCATAAGTACTCCAGTTTCAATGCCGACGGCTGGCCGGCGCTTTGTGAAGCATCGTGGCGGCGTATTCGATGCCCTGGCCACAAGCACCACAGTGCTCCTTCACCACGGCCATCACCTCGTCGTAGTGCTGCTTTCTGCCCCAATCGCGCTGCAGTTCCAGCAGCACTTGCAATGCGGTCACCGACACAGCGCCGGCCTGCTCGATACGGCGGATGGCCGCATCATGCGCAGTCTTGCTCGTTCCGCCCGAAGCGTCCTCGACCGCGTAGACCCCATAGCCTTCCTCCAGCATCTGCAGCGCCGGGAAGGCCAGGCACGCTTCGCTCCAGAGCGCAGCGATCAGGAAATTCTTGCGCCCGGTATTTTTTACGGCCGCCACCAGTTCCTTGCTGTCCCATGAATTCAGGCTGGAACGCTCGATGGGTGTCAGGCCGGGGAACAGATCGAGCAGTTGCGGCGTGATGTTTCCGGTGAAACTCCTGGATTCGACCGCGGTCAGGATCGCCGGGAGGTGAAAAATCTTCGCCGCCTTTGCAAGTACCAGCACGTTATTCAGCAGATCCTGGCGATCAATGCTCGCCACGCCGAAGAACATCTGCGGTTGATGATCGATGAAGATCACCGCGCAATTGTCGGGGGTCAACAGGCCTTTGTCGGTCGAACTCGCGCTCATACACGTTGGCCTTTCGTCGCGGGAGTGGGCGGCAAAGAATGACTCCTAGCTCGCGGCAACGCCATTGACCGTGTGACCGTTGCGCCGGTACTGCGAAGGCAGCAGCCCTGTCTACTTCCTTCGGACGAGACGCGATGACCGGGTGAGCGGGCCTTGACGATCAATTAAAGCTGCACGAGCCCGCGCCGGCTGGCCACCGTGATGGCCTCCGTGCGGCTGAGCACGTTCAGCTTGGTGAAGATGCTTCGCAAGTGCGACTTCACCGTCGTCTCGCCAATGTAGAGGTTCTTGCCGATTTCCTTGTTGCTCTTGCCCCGGGCCAGAAGAGCCAGGACCTCCAGTTCGCGGCCGGTCAGGGGTTCATTGCTCATGCCCGCAGCGAGCTTCGCGACCACCGACGGTGGAATGCAAGTGCCTCCGGCGTGCACCTGGCGGATGCACTCCAGCAATTCCTCCCGCTGCGCATCCTTCAGCAGGTAGCCCTTTGCGCCGGCTTTGACCGCGCTCGAGATCTCGTTGTCCGTGTCGAACGTGGTCAAAACGATGATGCGGGCCAAAGGATCCTGCCGGCGAATCTCGTCAATCGCACCGACACCGTCCAGTACCGGCATTCGCAGGTCGAGCAAAACCACGTCCGGCCGATGCTTTCGCCAAAGGTTCACCGCGTCGCGGCCATTGGCGGCCTCCCCAACAACCATCATGTCCACCTGCCGGCCCACCATGGCCGCCAGTCCCTCGCGCACCATGACATGGTCGTCGGCGACCAGCACGCTGATTTTGTCTGCCAGCCCGTTTCTTGGTCGTGTTTTGAACGCAGCACTCATCGCGCTCATGGGCGGAGGTCGTCGGTCGAAGGCAGCATGATCGATATCGCAGTGCCCCCGCCCGTTGCGCTCTGAATGAAGAGGCGGCCGCCCATGCCTTCGACGCGTTCCTTCATTCCCAGCAAGCCGATTCCGTCGTGTCTGGCCTCGGGATCGAAGCCGCGCCCGTTGTCGCGCAGCTCCATCCGAATCCCCTGTGGGTCGAACATCAGGCGCGCTGCAAAATGAGTGGCTTGAGCGTGTCGGAGCGCGTTCGTCAATACTTCCTGCCCGACATGGAGCAGATTTTCCTCCCACTCCGGCCGCAGTTTGCGTGGCGCGCCTCGCAAACTCAATTCTGCCCGCACGGTAGTACCCTTGGTCATCTTCCGGAATAAAACCTCCAGCGCTTCGGGCAGGTCCTTGCCCTCCAGTGCCTGCGGACGAAGCGCCCGCACTGAACGCCGCGCCTCGTTCAGGCTCTCGCGGGCCAGGTCGCCGGCTCGGCTGACGTGTTCCTGCGCTTCCTTCGACAATCCCTTCGAGGTTGCATCTGCCGCTGCTTCCAATTGCACGATCACGCCGGTAAACGCCTGTGCGAGCGTGTCGTGAATGTCGCGGGCCATGCGGTTGCGTTCTGCCTCCAGGGCTGCCTGGCGGCTTTGCTGGGACAGACGTACCAGCTGAATCGCCAGCATGGCCTGATGCGCAAGCGCCCGGGTCAACTCGATTTGCTCCTTCTGAAAGTCCTGCTTTCGTGTGAAGCGGATGCCAATGACTCCGGCGACACTCGCGGCAACCAGCATGGGAACAAAGAGGATCGATACAACGCCAAGTCCCCGCAGATGCTTCTTCAGAAGCGCCTTCGTGGGGTCCGGATCAGTGTCTCGCATCACCCGGTGCCAGATCGCGTCCGGTTCCAAGCCAACCCGCATCCGCGCCGATTCCTGGTCAATGTCTTCCAACACCGCGTGCTGACCCCTGGTCAGGATCTGACTCCAGACTGGGTGCTCCTGGGAAAGCATCGGAAAACTCGCGGCGGGATGGAGCGCATCATTCGGGGTTTGAAACCGGCCGTCTTCAATCACGGCCACCAGGTCGAGCCAGCCACCATCGGCATTGCGGTCCCAGACGCTGACGCTGTGAGCGTCCGATTGCTCGACCATCGTTCGCAACACGTGTTCAAGCAATTTGTCGGGATCGGACTCCCGGGCAAACGAGTCCAGCAAACGGGTCAGGGCCGTCAGTTGACCACGTGCAAGGTGTTCCGAGGCGCGCAGTGCGGCCTCGCTTCGCAGCAGCTGGTCTTCCGCGCGCTTGCGCTGGGTGATGTCCGTTGATATTCCGCTCGCAAGAAACGCCTTGCCCTGGCCATCGAACGTCAGCACTCCTCGCTCGTGAATCCATCTGGTGGCTCCGTCAGGCCGGACGATACGATATTCGACGTCTTGATAACCCACCTTCTCACCGGCCATCCACCGCGAGAAATCCCCGATGACGCGCTCGCGATCGTCCGGGTGAATCGCCTGTGCCCAGCGACGCGGATTCCGATACAGATCATCGACCGGGAAGCCCCAGATTTTTTCAAAGCTCGGGCTGGCGTACAGAACGCGGTCGGGGTTCAGGGCCGTGAACCATATGACCTCGGAGATCGTATCGGCCATCCGGCGAAAGCGCTCCTCGCTTTCCCGCAGCGCCTCGTCGGTCAGCTTGCGCTCGATCGCGATCGCCAGCAGATGCGTGATCTGTTCGATGGTCTTGCGATCCTGCGCAGTCGGACTGCTCGGCTTGCTTGAATAGATCGCAAACGTGCCCAGCAGGCTCCCGGTCGCGGACAGTATGGGTGTGGACCAGCACGACCGTAGCCCGTATGTCAACGCCAATGCGCGGTACTCGAATTCCAGTGGGTCTGTGCTGAAATCCGAGACGACGACGGGCTCTCGGAAGTAAGCCGCCCTTCCACACGGGCCAACGGCCGGATCGATTGCACTGCCGTCTATCGCATTGATGTAACCGGCGGGAAGACTGGGACCCGCGCCATGCCAGAGGCGGTCGCCATCCGGATCGCAAAGCAGAATCGAGCAGCGAGAACTGCTCGACATCTGTTCGACGAGCTGACACAACGAATCAAGCAGAGGGGAAGGTGACTTCGCCGTTGTGGTCATTTTGAGATTTGGCCTGCCACGATCCAACCTGCAGCAAGTTACGCAGCTTTCAGTCGTCCGTCCACCCACTGGCCAGCCCCCAACAGGCGTCGGACACGTTCGCGCGGTGCCACGACGCCCGTTTCATGTGAGAACCTTGACTTGCGTTGAGGCGTGCCATACCGGTGACAAAAGCAGCACGCAGGTGCAATCAAGGCAGTCCTGCTCTGCGTAAAGTCCTCGAGCGCGCGGCCCGGCTCCGCCCGTATACAACAGGGGGGCATCACATGAGTGCGGTGACGGGCAGGGACGGCGCGCAGATCGACTTCAATGACTGGGACAGGTCGAACCGAGGGGAGCCATGATCTTAGGAATGTCGACATCCACGTTTACGCTGCTTCACGTTGTGCTGAGCCTGGTAGGAATCGGCGCCGGGCTGGTGGTCCTGGTCGGCCTGTTCGGCTCGAAATCACTCGAGGGCTGGGCCGCGACCTTTCTGGCCACCACCGTCTTGACAAGCGTCACGGGGTTCTTCTTTCCGCGCGATCAGATTTTGCCGTCGCATATCGTCGGCATCGTATCGTTGGTCGCTTTGGTCGGCGCGATGCTGGCGCTCTACGGCTATCGCCTCGCGGGATCCTGGCGCTGGGTCTACGTCGTGGGCGCCGTCCTTTCTCTTTATCTGAATGTCTTCGTCTTGTTCGCCCAGGCGTTCCAGAAGGTTCCGTTCCTTAATGCGCTGGCACCGAAGCAGTCCGATCCGCCTTTCATCGTCACGCAGCTCGTGGTGATGGCGGTCTTCGTGCTGGTTGGGACCAAGGCGTTCAAGTCATTCCACCCTCAGGCCAGCACGCCGGCGCTGAGGCCGCTTTGAGCCTGTTGAGCTGTCGTGGACCTGTAAAACGACGCCCCCAACAACCGAAACGAGGCAGGAGAACATCTTGAAATTTGAGAACACGATTGACGCCGTTGGTCAGTGGCTTGGCCGTTCGGCTGGCGGCGTCGGAAAACGTGCGACGCGGCCTTCAGCCGCTTGGTTCGTGCTCGGTGCATTGGTATTTTGGGCGGGGCACGCCCAGGCGCAGGGTGACCCCGCCGCCGGCAAGACGGTGTTCGCAAACCAGTGTGCATCGTGTCACACGACCGAAGCCGGCAAGAACGGATTCGGCCCGTCACTGGCAGCGGTCTTCGGCCGCAAGGCGGGAACCCTGGCTGGCTTTAGCTACTCACCCGCGATGGCCCAGGCCGGGCTCACCTGGGACGAGAAGACGCTCGATGTGTTCCTGACCTCATCGACCAAGGAGGTCCCGGGAACGTCGATGCCGGTGGCGCTGCCCAACCCGGTCGACCGGGCCAACGTGATTGCATATCTCGAAACGCTGGGCCGCGCCAGCACGGTGGAGGCCAGCGCGCCCGCCACCCACGCGGCGCTGCTGACTCAGGGTCCGACCCAGGATGAGCTGCTGCACGCGGCACAGGACAAGCAGAACTGGCTGTACGCGAGCAAGGATTACACCGGCCAGCGCTACGTCGATCTGCGCCAGATCACGCCCAAGAACGCCGGACAGCTGCGCGCCGCCTGCATCTACCGCTCGAACAACGCGGGCGCCACGCAATCGAACCTGCTGGTCTACAAGGGCGTGATGTATTTGACCATCGACAAGGCGATCGTGGCGATCGATGCGGCCACCTGCCGCGAGCGCTGGACCTACAACTGGGACGTCAAGGGCGCCGTGCTGTCGCCCGCCAATCGCGGCGTAGCGCTGAAGGACGGGCGTGTGGTGCGCGGCACCGCCGACGGCTATCTGATCGCGCTGGACATGGCCAAGGGCACGCTGCTGTGGAGCCAGAAGATCGCCGATGCGAAGAGCAGCCAGTATCTGAGCATGCCGCCGCTGATCTTTGAGGATCTGGTGATCTACGGGCCGGCCGGGGCGGATTGGGGGGCGAAGAACTGGATCGGTGCCTTCAAGCTTGCGACCGGCGAGCAGGTCTGGCGCTTTAACCTGATCCCGGATGCCGGCGAGCCGGGAGCGGAGACCTGGGAGAATCCCGAGGCGCGCGAGCATGGCGGTGGCAGCCTGTGGACACCGCTGTCGCTGGACGCCGCCAAGGGGGTGCTCTATGTTCCGGTCGGCAACCCGTCGCCGGACTTCTACCCGGACGTGCGCCCGGGCTTGGATCTGTATACGAACTCGGCGGTTGCGCTCGATGTCAGAACCGGCAAGCTGCTGTGGTACCGCAAATTCCTTCCGAGCGATGCCAATGACCGGGATTTGAGCCAGGTCAGTCCGCTGTTCAGCGCGACGGTCAAAGGCAAGCCGCGCAACCTGCTCACCATCTCCGGCAAGGACGGCATGCTGCGGCTGCTGGATCGCGACAGTCACGACGTGCTGTACGAGCTGCCCATCACAACTCGCACCAATTTCAATGCTGAGCCGACGGTCGCCGGCGTGCACGGTTGCCCGGGACTGCTGGGCGGCATGGAGTGGAACGGGCCGGCTTACAGCCCGGCGACCAAGACGCTGTATGTCGCCTCCGTGGACTGGTGCGGTATGTTCACCAAGTCCGACAAACCGCCGCAGTTCACCGAGAACGCCCACTACTACGGTGGCGCCGTCACGCCCGATCCTCGTGAGCAGGCGCGAGGCTGGCTGCAGGCGATCGACGCGACCACGGGCACCATGCGCTGGCGCCAGCAGTGGCCCACGCCGCTGGTGGCCGGCATCACGGTCACCTCGGGCGGCATGCTGTTCACGGGCGACCTGAACAACGACTTTCTCGCCATTGACGCCAGCAACGGAAAGACGCTCTACCATTTCAATACGGGCGGGACGATCGGCGGTGGCGTCATCAGCTACCAGCTCGCGGGCAAGCAGTACGTCGCCACGACCTCCGGCGTCGTCTCCGGATTCTTCGGGGGTTCCGGAACCTCCGCGGTGATCGTGTTCGCGTTGCCCTGAGTGCGAATGAAGCAGCGGCGCTAACGACGGGCCCGCGTCTTCAGATACTCGGCAGTCAGCAACAGCGGGTCGAAGGGTGGAAGAAGCTCCGCTCGAACGACGGCATCGGGTCCGATCAGCACCAGCGATCCGGCATAGCCCGTGTCATCGGCACGCGATGCGGGCCTGAATCGATCGGGCCCGGAAACACCCAGATCGTCCGTGAGCCGCCTCAGTGCTTGCCGGGAGCCGGTGGTCCCGATGAAGCGTTCGTCAAAGTACGCCAGATATCGGCGCAAGATCTCCGGCGTGTCTCGTTCCGGATCGAGCGACACGAACAGCACCTGCGTGGTCTTGATCGCTTCGGCCCGGGCGATCCGCTGATCCATTGACACCAGCGCGGAAAGCGCCGCGTCGCACGGTTGGGCGCATCGGGTATCGCCAAACAGGACAAAGGTCCACTGCCCTTGCAGGCGTTGGTGAGTAAACGCCTTGCCGTGCTGATCGACCAGCGCGAAAGAATCGACGGGCCAGCCCTGCAGTGCAAGGTTCACCCGTTGTGATTCACCGTCCTGGGCCCGAGACGGCAGGGCTGGACCCGCGGCAAGAAGCCACAGGGCGATCGCGCAAAGCAATGGCCGTTTCACGTTTCAAGTCGAATAGGTATGGGCCGCGCTCGCTTCGGATGGAACATCCCGGCGCGTCCGGATGGAGGCCGACTCGTGGCCCGCCCGCAACGAACGCATGACCACCAGCACGCTCGAGCCGAACATCAGGCCGGCCGCCACTGCCGGCTGCAGCAACCCGGTCACGGCGAGCATCAGGGCGACCGCGTTATAGCCCAGAGCCCAGGCAAGATTGACGAGGATGGATTTGCGCACCTGGTGCGCCAATTGCATGAGCCAGGGCAGACTGCCAAGGCCTCCCGGTGGAAGCGCAATATCGGCGCTCTCCCTGGCAAGATCCGCAGCCGCGCCCACTGCGATGCCAACCGATGCAGATGCCAGCACGGGGCCGTCGTTCAGTCCGTCCCCTACCATGGCGATCGGACCGCGCAGCTCGCTGGACCACTCACGCAAAGCCTGTACTTTGGCCTCGGGCGTGAGCCCGGCCTGCCACGTCGAAATGCCCAGTGCGTCGGCGACCTTGGCGACCGGTTCCTCGCTGTCGCCGCTCAACAAGAGCGTCTTCACGCGACGCTGATGCAGTGCCTTGATCACTGCCCCTGCTTCGGGCAATGTCGCGTCGGTCAGTGCGAGCAGCCCATACACGCCGTCCCCCCAGCCGATGTATACGAGCGTGCACCCGGGCGTTTTCGGCATGGCCGACAGTTTTTCGGGAACGATCCAGCCGAGGGCCGTCATGAACGAGGCAGACCCCATCGCGCACAGCACACCATCGACCTGGCCGGTCACGCCCGCGCCGGGATGGGCTCGAATTTGCGTCGACGGCGGGACGATCATGCGATTGGTTCGACCACGCTCGGCGATCGCACGCGCAATGCAATGCTCGGATCCGGCGGCGAGCGCGGTCGCGCGCAGCAACAGGTCGTGCTCAGTCTTGCCGTCGACCGCAACGTA
>Ga0137412_10001181_pt1 | contig 19888 bp, 21 predicted proteins | sample CZODoug2_1_16fun_FD_122160 | JGI IMG/M metagenome (GOLD analysis project Ga0137412, IMG submission 122160) | Vadose zone soil fungal communities from Angelo Coast Range Reserve, California, USA - CZODoug2_1_16fungal (Hybrid Assembly) | ecosystem: Environmental > Terrestrial > Soil > Vadose zone...
TCACTGCGCGCGCTGGTCAAACATCTGGACGCAATGACCGACGACGCCGTGGTCGGGCTGAACATCCCGACCGGCATCCCGCTGTACTACCGGCTGGACGCCTCGCTGCACCCGATCGTGCCGGGCGGGGAGTACCTGGATCCCGAGTCGGCCGCCGGTGCAGCAGCCGCGGTGGCCGCACAGGGCCGCTGAGGCACGATTCGGCTACCGCTCAGAGGTCGTCGAGCACTGCGTGGTTGCCGGTGAGGTCGGACTGCGGGTCCGGCCAGGTACCGGTGGCCAGGAACACCACGCGCCGGGCCACGGAGACCGCGTGGTCGGCGAAGCGCTCGTAGTAGCGGCTGAGCAGGGTGATGTCGATGGCCGACTCGACGTCGTGCGGCCAGGACGGGTCCAGCAGGATGGTGAACACCTTGCGGTGCAGGATGTCCATCTCGTCGTCGCTGCGGTCCAGTTCCAGCGCGGCGGCCACGTTGCGCGAGGCGATCACCTCGCCGGCCCGGGTCACGATCATCTGCGCGACGTAGTTCATCTCCAGGATCGTGGAGATCAGCTCAGTCGGGATCGCGTTGCGCGGGTGGCGCATCTGGGCGATCTTCGCGACGTGCAGGGCGAGATCGCCCATCCGCTCCAGGTCGTCGCTCATCCGCAGGCTGGTGACCAGCACCCGCAGGTCGGTGGCCACCACGGGCTGCTGGCGCGCCAGCAGGTCGACGATTTTCTCGTCCATCTCGTCGCGGCGCTTGTCGATCATCCGGTCGTGCTCGATGACGCTCTCGGCCAGATCGAGGTCAGCCTCGAGCAGGGCGGTGGTGGCCCGGCTCATAGCGAACCCGACCAGCTGCGTCATCTCGACCAGGCTGTTTCCGATGGCGGCGAGCTCACCGCGGAAGGCTTCGCGCATGGCTCTCAGGGTCCTCGGAAGCGGTGAACAGGGTCATGCGGGGGGGTGAACAGTACCCGACGAAGCCCTGCTCAGCGGCCTGCTGGTGTCCTGGAGGTATACGGGCGACCTACCATCGGCTCATGAGCACCGCCTTGGCAGGGGCCGCTGGGTGGACCTGTCGCTGATCCTGCTCGGCATCGCGCTGGGCTTGCTGGTGGGTCTGGCCGCAGGCCTGGCCTATCGCATCAGCGAGCGATCCATGCGAGGCGATGTCCCCTCGCCCGTCGAGGACGGCGAGTTGGCGCCCGGCGTGGGCCAGGTGCTGGTGGTGCTGCGTTCGCTGGCGGTTGTGCTCGACGATCGCGGCAAGGTGGTCAAAGCGAGCCCTGCGGCCTATGCGTTCGGCATTGTCCGCGCCCAGAGCCTGGTGGCCTCCGACCTGGTGCAGTTGGTCGAGGAGGTGCGCCGGGACGGGCGAATCCGCCAGGTGGAGCTGGAGCTGCCCCGCGGGCCGGTGGGCGGGGCGATGTTGCCGGTGAGCGCCCGGGTGGCGCCGCTGGGCTCGGAGCACGTGCTGGTGTTGATCGAGGACCAGACCGACGCCAAGCGGCTGGACGCGATCCGCCGCGACTTCGTGGCCAACGTCAGCCACGAACTCAAGACCCCGGTCGGTGCCCTGCGGTTGCTGGCCGAAGCGGTGCAACACGCCGCGGTCGACCCGGAGGCGGTGGAGCGCTTCGCGGCGCGCATGCACGTCGAGTCGCACCGGCTGTCCCAGCTGGTGCAGGAGCTGATTGACCTTTCCCGCCTGGAATCTGACGACCCGTTGAAGGAGCCCGGCGCGATCAGCGTCGACGACGTGGTCGGGGCCGGTCTGGATCGCGTGCGCGAATTGGCCGCGGCCCGCGAGATCGACCTGCGGATCACCGGCTCACACGGGCTGAAGGTCTACGGCAGTGCCCCGCAGATGGCCATGGCGCTGGGCAACCTGGTGGAGAACGCCGTCAACTACAGCCTCGGCGGCACCACGGTGACGGTCTCGGTGCGCCGGGCGGGCAGCCTTGCCGAGATCGCCGTGGTGGACCAGGGGATCGGCATCCCTGCCGCGGAGCAGGAGCGCATCTTCGAGCGCTTCTACCGGGTGGATCCGGCGCGCTCGCGGGCCACCGGTGGCACCGGGCTGGGGTTGTCGATCGTCAAGCACATCGCGCGCAACCACGGTGGTGACGTACGGGTGTTGAGCACGCCGGGCACCGGCTCGACGTTCACCCTGCGGCTGCCGTTGTTGACCACGGCGTCGGGACCGGTCCGACGCCCAATCGAGGTCGTTTCCGCGCCGGTGCGGAGACCAGCAGAACAGAGGTGGACGTGAATGGAAGGGGTGACTGAGTGACGAGACTGCTGGTGGTCGAGGACGAGGAATCGTTCTCCGATGCGTTGTCCTACATGCTTCGCAAGGAGGGTTTCGAGGTCGCGGTGGCCGGCACCGGTCCCGATGCGCTGGACGAGTTCGAGCGTGGCGGAGCCGACTTAATTCTGCTGGACCTGATGTTGCCGGGCCTGCCGGGCACGGAGGTATGCCGTCAACTGCGGCTGCGCTCCAATGTGCCGGTGATCATGCTGACCGCCAAGGACAGCGAGATCGACAAGGTGGTCGGGCTCGAGATCGGCGCGGATGACTACGTCACCAAGCCGTTCTCGCATCGGGAGTTGGTGGCCCGTATCCGTGCGGTGCTGCGCCGCCAGGGGGAGCTGGACGACACCGTCGATGCGGCGTTGGAGGCCGGTCCGGTCCGGATGGACGTGGAACGGCATGTGGTGACCGTGGGCGGGGACCCGATCGCGTTGCCGCTGAAGGAGTTCGAGCTGCTCGAACTCCTGCTGCGCAACGCCGGGCGGGTACTCACCCGGATGCAATTGATCGACCGCATCTGGGGTGCCGACTACGTGGGGGACACCAAGACCCTCGACGTGCACGTGAAGCGACTGCGGGCGAAGATCGAGCCCGATCCAGCCCTGCCCCGCTACCTGGTCACCGTGCGCGGGTTGGGCTACAAGTTCGAGCCCTAACGGGTAGGAACAGGCGGCTTGGTGGCCGGCTCGGTCGTGCTTGCGACCTGGCCGGCCTTCTTGCTGCCTGCGCTCGTTTTGGTGGCCTTGCTCGGGGTATCGCCCTCGGTGGCGATCGGTGTGGTGGTGGGCACCACGTCGGAGTAGAAGTACGTGCGGTCGACGCAGGCCACCTCGAACTTGATGTCGCCCGCGTTGCGGAAGTGCAGCACCATGTCGACGAAATCGCCCACCCGCAGCGAGGTCGCGTCGGGCACGGTGATCGGCGGTGAGTCGCCGACCCCGAGCTTGATCAACTGGCCGGGGTCGAGGTCCAGGTTCGGGTTCAGGGTGATCGTGGGGGAGCCCGGCGCAGTGTCGGTCAGCGTCACCGTTTGCAGTTGGTCGCGGCGGTTGCCGGCGTTGATCAGCGTCCCGGCGATGGCCGCGGAGGTGGCCGCCTGCCCCTTGACCAACACGATCGCGCGGGCCAGCACGTCATGCGCCTGACCGGCCGCGTTGTCCGCCTTCACTTCGTCCACCTGGGAGCTGAAACCGGCCCCACAGGCGCTCAGCGGAAGCGTCGCGGCGATCAGCACGGCAGCGGTGCGCGCACGACTTGAGAGGGTCACGGCAGCCTTCCCACGCATGTCCAACCCGGCAATCGGCGCACAGATTACCGGTCGTGTGCCGCCGGTCTGGCCACCGGCCCACCACCCGCGGCCGGGGCGCGCGGGGTCAACGCGGGTTGGGTCAGCGGCGCCAGCAGCAGGTCCAGTCCGGGCGGGGTGAACGGACCGGGCGCAGCTCGGGTAACCCGCCCGTCCGCGGCGACCAGCAGCAAGGTCAACGCCCGGGCGGGCCAGGCGTGCACCACCGCGCCACCGGGGTCGGAGAGCACATCCGGGTGCTCGAGCACGCCGAGCCGGGCGGCGGTCAGCCGCAGTGCCGGGGTGCCCCGGTCGTCGGTGTCCACCAGGTGCACCGGCAGCCGGTACTGCGCGGCCTCGCCGACCAGCACGGACAGGCCGTCGCTGCAGGCGCATTCGGCCGGCACCAGGGCGATCACGGCGGGCCGCAGATCACGCAACGCGCGCACGCCGTGTCCGGTGTCCACGCTGATCGCCGGCAGCAGCGGGCCGGCCGTCGTCTCGTCGGCCAGCGGTAACACCTGCGGGGGGCCGGCCCGCTTCGGGGAGATGGTCATGGCCAGCATGGTGATCAGCAGAACCAGACCCGCGCCGAACACGAAGGCGCGGTCCGGTCGCATTCGGTCACGACGGGTCCGGCGTCGTTCGCGGCGGTAGGCCCGGACCTCGTGGTCGAGTTCGCGGGCGTCGTTCGGGATGTCCACCAACACCCGGGGCAGGTCGGCCCAACGCGGGTCGTCACGACCCTCGTCTCCGTGTCCGCGGCCCGGTTCGGCCGCGCCCGCCGACCCCATCGGACCAGTATCCGTCTGGAAGCGTCGGGAGGGTACACCGTCGTTGCTTCACTGTCTGACCTGCGGGAGTACTACGTACAGAGGTTTGTCAAGTCCCGTTTAACCGCCTCGACGTGTGCTCTGACCTGCGCAAACGTCAAAGGCTCGGCAATATGGCGTGCTATCCTTGGGGCCGGTGAGAAAGGGGAACATCACCCATGGCTTTCAAGGTCGGCGAGACCGTCGTGTACCCACACCACGGAGCGGCCCTCATCGAGGCGATCGAAACCCGAACCATCAAGGGCGTCGATCGCACCTATTTGGTGCTCAAGGTCGCTCAGGGTGACCTGACCGTGCGTGTGCCGTCCGACAACGTCGATCTGGTGGGCGTTCGTGACGTGGTGGGCCAGGAAGGATTGGACCGGGTATTCGAGGTCCTGCGTGCCCCGCACACCGAGGAACCGACCAACTGGTCGCGTCGCTACAAGGCCAATCTGGAGAAGCTGGCCTCCGGTGACGTGATCAAGGTGGCCGAGGTAGTCCGCGACCTGTGGCGGCGCGAGCGCGACCGTGGCCTGTCCGCGGGCGAGAAGCGGATGCTGGCCAAGGCTCGGCAGATCCTGGTGAGCGAATTGGCCCTGGCCGAGAACACCAACGAGGACAAGGCGGAAGCCATCCTCGACGAGGTCCTCGCGTCGTAGCGGCCCGGCGGGCGCCTCGCTGCGTTGTCGTCGTCGCCGATACAAACCCGGTATCGGCTTCCTCCTCCGCCTTGCGATGCATCCCGCCGGATCCACTACGACAGGGTTTGTCGGCGACTAGCACGTAGAGTCAGCCGCCATGCGAACCGCTGCCGTGGTGCCTGCCGCCGGGCGCGGTGAGCGGCTGGGTCCCGGCACGCCCAAAGCGCTGCGCGAGCTCGGTGGGGTGCCGATCCTGGTGCACGCCGTGCGCGCGCTGGCGCAGGCCCGCAGCGTGGACATCGTGGTCATTGCCGCGCCCCCCGACGAGGTGGGCGCGGTGGCCGCGTTGCTCGCCGATCACGACGTGCCCGCCGAGGTGAGGGTGGTGCCCGGCGGGGCGACTCGGCAGGAGTCGGTGCGGTTGGCCGTGGCGGCGCTGCCGGACACGGTCGAGGTGGTGCTGGTGCACGACGCGGCGCGGCCGTTGGTGCCGGTGGAGTTGGTCGACGCGGTGGCCGCGGCGATCGCCGCCGGGGCGGATGCGGTGGTGCCGGTGCTGCCGTTGGCGGACACCGTCAAGCAGGTCGCCGGCGACGTGGTGGTGGCCACGCCGGATCGTTCCTCGTTGCGCGCGGTGCAGACCCCGCAGGGCTTCCGGCGGGCGGTTCTTGCCGATGCGCACGCGATGGCGGCCGGTGCCGATGCCACCGATGACGCCGGGTTGGTGGAGGCACTGGGGTTGCGGGTGCGCACGGTGCCGGGCAGTGCCGAGGCGTTCAAGGTCACCCGACCGTTGGATCTCCTGCTGGCCGAGGCATTGCTGGCACACCGACGCGCGGCGGGTGTTCGTTGACGCCCCGGGTCGGCATCGGGGTGGACGTACACGCGTTCGCCGCCGAGGACGACGCGACGTTGTTCCTCGCCGGGTTGGCGTGGCCGGGGGAACGGGCGCTGGCCGGGCACTCCGACGGGGACGCGGCCGCGCACGCCGCCTGCGACGCGTTGTTCTCCGCTGCCGGGCTGGCGGATCTGGGGGCACAGTTCGGTACCGGGCAGCCGGAGTGGGCAGGCGCGGCCGGGGTGACGTTGCTCGCCGAGGCCGCACGGCGGGTGCGGGCGGCCGGCTTCGAGATCGGCAACGTGGCCGTGGCGGTGATCGGGAACTCCCCGCGCCTGAGTCCGCGGCGGGCCGAGGCCGAGGCGGCGCTGTCCGCAGCGGCCGGCGCCCCCGTGTCGTTGTCCGCGACGACCACCGACGGGCTCGGCCTGACCGGCCGCGGTGAGGGCATCGCCGCGATCGCCACCGCCGTGGTGGTGCCCTCCGGGGCATGACCGCGCTCACTTCGGCGGCCTTCGCATGTGAACGGCAGTTTTCACGAACGTCTCGACCTTAAACCGCTGAGAAACCGCCGAGAAACGAGCGAACCGTAGCTTCGGTGGGGTCGGTGCCCCGTGGGCCGGCGGAGGGGAGCTCGGCATGGCACGTCGTTCATTGATCGTGCTGGGCCACGGCATGGTCGGACACAAGTTCGTGACCGCCGCCCTGGAACGGGGGGTGACCGCGGAATGGGACATCACCGTCCTCGGCGAGGAACCACGTCCGGCCTACGACCGCGTGGGGATGTCCTATTACTTCGCCGGCGCCACCGCGGAGGACCTCTCCCTGCTGCCTGACGGGCATTACGCGGACACCGCGATCACCCTGGAGCTGCGGGCCAAGGCGATCGAGATTGATCGCGCGGCGCGCACGGTAACCCTCGCCGACGGGCGGGTGTTCGGCTACGACGCCCTGGTGTTGGCTACCGGTTCCTACCCGTTCGTGCCGCCCGTGCCCGGCCGGGAGGCCGAGAATTGTTTCGTCTACCGCACCATCGAGGACCTCGAGGCGCTGCGTACCGCGGCCGCCGACGCCTCGACCGGGGTGGTGATCGGCGGTGGTCTGCTCGGTCTGGAAGCCGCGAACGCGCTGGTGAACCTCGGTCTGACCACGCACGTGGTGGAGATGGCCCCGCGTCTGATGCCGCTTCAGGTGGACACCGGGGGCGGCGACATGCTGGCCCGGCACATCGAAGCCCTCGGCGTGCACCTGCACCTGGGCGCGAGCACCGAGGCGATCGTGGCCGACGAACGCGGACGGGTGGCCCAGCTGCGGCTGGCCGGCTGCGACCCGTTGGACGTCGGCGTGCTGGTGTTCTCCGCGGGTATTCGCCCACGCGACGAACTGGCCCGCGAATGCGGCCTGGCGATCGGCGAGCGCGGCGGCGTGGTGATCGACGAGCAGTGCCGGACCAGCGACGAGGCCATCTACGCGATCGGTGAGGTGGCCTGCGCCGCCGGGCGGGTGTACGGATTGGTGGCGCCCGGCTACCAGATGGCCGAGACGGTCGCCACCGTTCTGGCCGGTGGCGACGGCGCGTTCACCGGCGCGGACATGTCCACCAAGCTGAAGTTGCTCGGCGTCGACGTGGCCAGCTTCGGTGACGCCTTCGCCACCACCAAGGGCTCGCTGGAGCTCACGTACTCCGATTCGGTTTCCCGTGTCTACAAGAAGATCGTGGTCTCCAACGACGGCAGCCGGCTGCTCGGCGGCATCCTGGTCGGCGACGCGTCGGCCTATCTGACGCTGCGTCCGATGGTCAGCGCCGGCCTGGCGTTGCCGTCGAACCCCGAGGACTTGATCCTGCCCGCGCGCTCCGGTGCGCCCGGTGGCATCGGCCCGGTGGCGCTGCCCGACGAGGCCACCATCTGCTCCTGCGAGAACGTGGACAAGGGCAGCATTGTCGCCGCCATCGGCGGCGGTGCCTGCACCATGGCCGAGCTCAAGGGCGCCACCAAGGCGGGCACCGGCTGCGGGTCCTGCGTGCCGCTGGTCAAGGCGTTGCTGGATCACGAGCTGGCCAAGGCCGGCGTCGCGATCAGCAAGGCGATCTGTGAGCACTTCGCCTACAGCCGCGCGGAGCTGTTCGACATCGTGCGGGTCACCGGCGCCACCACCTTCGGCGAGATTCTGTCCTCGCACGGCAGCGGCCGTGGATGTGACATCTGCAAGCCCGCTATGGCCTCGATCCTGGCCAGCCAGCACAACGAACACGTGCTGGAGGGCGACCGGGCCGCGCTGCAGGACACCAACGACCACCTGCTGGCCAACATGCAGCGCAACGGCACGTACTCCGTGGTGCCGCGCATCCCCGGCGGCGAGATCACCCCGGACGGGTTGATCGCGATCGGCGAGGTGGCCAAGGAGTTCGGTCTTTACACGAAGATCACCGGTGGGCAGCGCATCGACCTGTTCGGTGCTCGCGCCGAACAGCTGCCGTTGATCTGGCAGAAGCTGGTGGACGCCGGGTTCGAGTCCGGGCACGCGTACGGCAAGGCCCTGCGTACCGTGAAGTCCTGTGTGGGCAGCACCTGGTGCCGTTACGGCGTGCAGGACTCCGTGGGCATGGCGGTCGCACTCGAGCTGCGCTACCGCGGGTTGCGTGCCCCGCACAAGTTGAAGTCCGCGGTGTCCGGGTGCGCCCGGGAGTGCGCCGAGGCCCGTGGCAAGGACTTCGGCATCATCGCCACCGAGAGGGGCTGGAACCTCTACGTCGGCGGAAACGGCGGGGCCACCCCCAAGCACGCCATCGAATTGGCCCGCGATCTCGACGACGAAACGCTGATCCGCTACATCGACCGGTTCCTGATGTTCTACATCCGCACCGCGGATCGGCTGCAGCGCACCGCGCCGTGGCTGGAGGCGCTGCAGGGTGGCATCGACTACCTGCGGGCGGTCATCGTCGAGGATTCCCTCGGCATCGGCGCGGACCTGGAGGCCGACATGGCCCGCCACGTGGCGACCTACGCCGACGAATGGGCGGCCACCATCGCCGATCCGGAGAAGCTCAAGCGGTTCGTGTCCTTCGTCAACGCACCCGAGGTCCCGGACCCGACGATCTCCTTCGTCGACGAGCGCGGGCAGATCCGGCCGGCGCGTGCGGACGAGGTGGGGCAACCGCAGCTGATCGCCGGGCCCCGCTTGCAGCTCGGGGCCGCCCGATGAACGAACTCGCGCAACGCACCGACTGGGTCGACGTGATCGCCGAGGCCGACCTGGAGGTCGAACTCGGGGTGCCGGCGTTGGTCGGGTCCGAGCCGGTGGCGGTGTTCCGCACCTGGGACGGAGGCCTGTACGCCGTGTCCAACCTGGATCCGCGCACCGGCGCTTCGGTGATCGCCCGTGGCATCGTGGGTAGCCGCGGGGACGTGCCCACTGTGGCCTCCCCGCTGTACAAGGAGGTGTTCGACCTGCGTACCGGAATGTGTCTGGACGACCCGGCCAAGCGGTTGGCCCACTTCGAGGTGCGTGTCCTGGACGGTGTGGTCCAGGTCAGGGGGGCGGATGACCGCAGTCGTTGATGGCGGATTGCCCGAGCAGCGGGTGGAAGCGGTGTTCGGCGAGGAGTCGGCCACCGGTGCACCGCTGACCGGGTTCACGGTGGCGGTGACGGCCTGCCGGCGCCGCGAGGAACTGTGTGCATTGCTGGAGCGGCGCGGCGCCCGGGTGATCAGCGCGCCCGCAGTGTCCGTGCGTCCGCTCACTGATGACCGGGAACTGTTGGCCGCGACCCAGGCGTGCCTGGCCGAACCGCCCACGCTGGTGATCGCCACCACGGGGGTCGGGTTCCGGGGCTGGATCGAGGCCGCGGACGGCTGGGGGTTGGGCGAGGCGCTGCGCGACGTGCTGAGCAAGGCCGAGGTGTTCGCCCGCGGCCCCAAGGCGATGGGTGCGATCCGGGCGGCCGGGCTGCGGGAGAGCTGGTCGCCGGTGTCCGAGTCGCTGCGTGAGGTGCTCGATCACCTGCGTGCCGAGGGTGTGGCCGGGGTGCGCATCGCGGTGCAGTTGCACGGCGATCCCGAGCCGGAGTTGGTGGAGGGGCTGATCGCGGCCGGTGCGGACGTGGTCGCGATACCGGTGTATCAGTGGGCACCGCCGGACGACATCGCGCCGGTGATGCGGTTGGTGGACCTGGTGGCCACTCGCAACGTCGATGCGGTGGCGTTCACCAGCAAGCCCGCGGTGGCCGCCGTGTTGCGGGTCGCCGAGCAGATGGGTCGGCGGGAGGCGGTGATCGCGGCATTCCGCGGCGACGTGGTGCCGGCCTGCGTGGGCTCGGTGACTGCGGAACCGTTGACCGCGTTGGGCGTGCGCACGCTGCAGCCGGAGCGGCCGCGGTTGGGCGCCCTGGTGCGGGTCATCGCCGAGGAGTTGCCGGGCCGACGTCCGTCCGGGCTGATGGTGGACGGCCGCCTGTTGGAGATACGTGGACACGCGGTGGTCGTGGAGGGTCGCTTGGTGGACCTGCCGCCGGCCCCGATGGCGGTGCTGCGTGCCCTGGCCGAACAACCCGGTCGGGTGATGTCGCGCGCCCAACTGGTGCCGCGGTTGCCCAGCGGGGACGCGGCCAGCGAACACGCGGTGGAAATGGCGGTGACCCGGCTGCGTGCCGCGTTGGGGCCGGGGCAGTGGGTGCAGACCGTGGTGAAGCGCGGGTACCGGCTGCGTATGGATGCCTGACATGCCGTCAGATCCGGTGCTGCTGGCCGTGGCGCACGGCAGTCGACGCCCCGCCGCGCAGGACGACGTGCGCACCCTGTTGGGCGCGGTACGTGCGGCGCGGCCGGGGCTGAAGGTGCGGGAGGCCTACATCGAATTGGCCCAGCCGTCGTTGCCGGAGGTGTTGCGGGCGCAGCTCATTCCGGTCGTGGTGGTGCCGTTGCTGCTGGGCAGCGGGTACCACATCGCCCACGACGTGGCCGGGGTGGCGGCCTCGTACCGGGGCGGCGATGTGCCGTGCGCGCCGGCACTGGGCCCGGATCCGTTGTTGGCCGAGGCGCTGGCCGACCGGTTGCTGGCCGCCGAAGGGGACCGCGGCTCGGACGGCCCGATTGTGCTGGCGGCGGCGGGATCCTCCGATCCGCGCTCGTACGCCGACACCGAGGCGATGGCCGGGTTGCTGGCGATGCGGCTGGGCCGCCCCGTGGTGCCCGCCTATAACACCATGGCGCGGCCGTCGGTGCGGGACACGGTGGCGGCGCTGCGCGGGCGCCGGTACCAACGGGTCTCCGTGGCCGGGTACCTGCTGTGGCCCGGCCGCTTCGCTGCCGAGGTCGCGGCCTGCGGGGCCGACGTGGTCAGTGCACCGATCGGCCTGCACCCGGCGCTGGTGAAATTGGTGTTGGCGCGCTACGACTCCGTCCGGGTGGCGGCCGGGCAGTCCCGGGCGTCGCGGGCGGGTGATTAGGCGGAATACGCCCGTGGCCTCATGATCGTGGTGCACGATGCCCGTGATTGGGACTGCCCGGGGTGAGCCGTCGTTGGGTCGAGAACAGATGAGTTTGCTCCGCCGCGCGGCGGTAGTGGGCGGCCTCGGTCTGCTGGCCGCCTGCGGCCCCGGCAACCGGGTGGTACTCGAGACGCCCGCCAAGACCGTGGCGCCGACCGCTGGTGATGATGCGCCGACGGCGTGCCTGCACCGGTTCGACAAGGTGGCTGCGGCGTCGGGGCCGGCCCAAGACGCCTGGGACGCGCGCGGCGGCGCGCCGCTGTGGCGGCGTATTGGGCAGGCCACCGACCAGGTGGACGGGACGGCAACCGACTCGGGCCTGGCGCGCGGTTATCTGGCCGCATCGTTCGACAGTGCGGGCAATCGCATCGTGGTGCTCGTCGACCCGTCGTTGGTTGATCGGGACGCCCTGCAGCGTCGGCTGAACCTGCTGTCGGCGCAGGTGCAGAAAGCCCATCCGGTTTCCGGGCCGCCGATCCGGATCGCGATCTTCGCCGGTTGCTTCCCGGCGGACCAGATCGTGGCCCTGCGGCAGGAGGTCCGGGCCGGTGCCTCTCGGTTCGCCCTGCAGAAGTTGTGGGGGCCGGGTCTGGATTCGCGTACCCGGGTGACCGTGTTGACCGGCCGATCCGATGCGAAGGCCCAACTGGAGCAGATTTACGGCTCCATGGTGGACGTCGCCTACGGCAAGGCCGATCAGGCGAAGTAGGTGCCGGCTCGTTGCGGTGCGGTCGGGGCAAGTCCCGCACGCCGGTAGGCTTGGCCGGTGAGTCTGCGTCTGCACGACACTGCTGCCCGCGCTGTGCGCGAGTTCGTTCCGGTCGAGCCGGGTCGGGTGTCGGTCTACCTGTGCGGGGCCACCGTGCAGGCTCCGCCGCACATCGGGCACATCCGATCCGGGGTCAATTTCGACGTGCTGCGCCGGTGGCTGGAGTACCGCGGGTACGCGGTGACCTTCGTGCGCAACGTCACCGATATCGACGACAAGATCTTGGCCCGCGGGGCCGACGAGGGCGTGCCGTACTGGGTGGTCGCGGCGCGTAACGAGCGCGCGTTCTCCGACGCATACGCCGCGCTCGGCTGCCTGCCGCCGACCGTCGAACCCCGGGCCACCGGACACGTGCCCGAGATGATCGAACTGATGCACCGTCTGATCGACGTCGATGCGGCCTACGCGGTCGGCGGTGACGTGTACTTCAGTGTGCGGTCCTTCGCGGAGTACGGCGCACTGTCCGGCCAGCGCCCGGACGCGATGCAGCCGGCTGCGGACACCGACGTGGAGACGCACAAGCGCGACCTGCGCGACTTCGCGTTGTGGAAGTCGGCCAAGCCCGGCGAGCCGTACTGGGAAACCCCGTGGGGTCGGGGCCGGCCGGGCTGGCACCTGGAGTGCTCGGCGATGGCGGGCAAGTATCTGGGCGACCGCTTCGACATCCACGGCGGCGGTCTGGACCTGGTGTTCCCGCACCACGAGAACGAGATCGCCCAGTCGAAGGCGGCGGGCGAGGACTTCGCCAACTACTGGATGCACAACGCCTGGGTGACCATGTCCGGGGAGAAGATGAGCAAGTCGCTGGGCAACTCGCTGCTGGTCTCGGAGATGGTGCGCCGGTTCCGCCCGATCGAGCTGCGTTACTTCCTGGCCGCCCCGCACTACCGCTCGATGGTGGAGTACTCCGAGGAGGCGCTGATCGAGGCGGGCATCGCGTTCGGCCGCATCGAGACGTTCCTGCGCAATGCCGCTGACCTGCTCGGTGGGGTGGAGTCGGGCCCGGTGCCACCGGCCTTCGCCGAGGCGATGGACGACGACCTGGGCACCCCGGCCGCTTTCGGCGTGGTGCACACCACGGTTCGGGAGGGCAACACGGCGCTGGCCGCCGGCGACAAGGACGTGGTCGCCGCCCGCGCCGCGGAGGTGCGCGCCATGTTGGGCGTGCTGGGTCTGGACCCGGCGTGCCCGCCCTGGGCCTCCTCGGGCGGGGCAGACCTGACGGGCGTGGTCGATCGGCTGGTGCAAGAGTTGCTGACGCAGCGTCAGACAGCCAGGGAACGCAAGGACTTTGCTGCGGCTGACGCGATCCGGGACGGGCTGCGCGAGGCCGGCGTCCAGGTCGAGGACACCCCGGCCGGTCCGCGATGGATTGTGGGACAGGGCTGATGGCAGGCAACTCGAAACGCCAGGGCGCGATGCGCAACCCGGGCAGCAAGAAGGGTTCCGTGGTCGGCTCGGGTGGCAACAAAGCCCGCGGGCTGTCCGGCAAGGGCCCGACGCCGAAGGCAACCGAGCGCACCGGGCACCCGGCGGCGCGTCGGGCAGCAGCGGCGGCCCGCCGTGACGCCCCGTCAGGTCGGTCGGGCCGGTCGCCGGCCCGCGCGGTGAAAGAGGCCAACGAGGTCGTGGTCGGACGCAATTCGGTGCTCGAGGCGCTGGAGGCGGGCATTCCCGCTTCGCTGTTGCACATCGCCGAGCGCATCGAGTCCGACGACCGGGTGCGTGCCGTGCTCAAGCTGTGTGCGGACGCCGGCGTGCCCATGCTGGAGGTCCCTCGCATCGAGCTGGACCGGATCACCGGGCGTGCGCTGCACCAGGGCCTGGCCCTGTCCGTACCCGCCTATGAGTACGCCCATCCCGACGATCTGCTCGCGCGTGCCTCGCGGCTGCGGCAGAAACCGTTGCTGGTCGCGCTGGACGGGGTCACCGACCCGCGCAACCTCGGCGCCGTGCTGCGTTCGACCGAGGCGTTCGGCGGGCACGGGGTGTTGGTGCCCGAGCGGCGCGCGGCCGGCATGACCGCCGGGGCGTGGAAGGCCGCGGCCGGGGCGGGCGCCCGGCTGCCGGTGGCTCGGGCCACCAACCTGACCCGGGCGCTGCTGGCCTACCGCAAGGCGGGCCTGTTGGTGGTGACCCTGGAGGGCGGCGCCGCGATGTCGATCGAGGAACTCGAGGCGGTGAACGAGCCGATCTGCTTGGTGATCGGGTCGGAGGGCAAAGGCGTGTCGCGGTTGGTCGGTGAGACCGCCGACGTCCGGGTGCGCATCCCGCTGGCCGGGCCCACCGAGTCGCTCAACGCGGGCGTGGCAGCCGGCGTTGCGCTCTATGAGATAGCTCGACGTCGAGCAGTCTGACGTCCAAGTACGTCAGGAACCTGACGGTGCGTCCGGCTGCTGAGGATCCTCAGGCTCGGTGTCTGGCGATCGGGGTCGATCCCGCCTAGTCTCGGAAGGACGACGCCGATCTCGAGGAGAGCCCGTGCGAGTCTCCGATGTGTTGCGTGCCAAGGGTCCTGACGTAGTCACGGTGCGTCCGAGCACTTCTGTGCGGGAATTCGTGGAGATTCTGGCGACCCGCCGGATCGGTGCCTGTGTCGTTTCTGATGACGGCCGCACGCCGGACGGCATGGTCTCCGAGCGCGACATCGCGAAGGGTCTGGCCCAGCACGGCGCGGGGTTGCTCGAGCAGCCGGTGTCCGCGATCTGCACCTCCCTGGTGCGCACCGCGACCCCGGACTCGACCCTCGATGAGCTGATGCGGGCCATGACCGAGCACCGGATTCGGCACATGCCGATCGTGGTGGACGGGGCCCTGGTTGGGCTGGTCAGCATCGGCGATGTGGTCAAGAACCGCATCGACGAGTTGGAGGAGGAGCGCGCCCACCTGGTGGACTACATCTCCTCCGCGGGCTGAGCGGTTCCCCCAGATACGCTTGCCGGCGTTCGCCGGCGTGGCGCAATTGGTAGCGCACTCGACTTGTAATCGAGCGGTTCCCGGTTCGAGTCCGGGCGTCGGCTCTGCTTCGAAATTTTGGGTTCAGCCGGGTGCGCGGAGTCGGCACAGGATCGTGGTCGTCATCTCAGCCGCAAGTTTGGAGTCGCTGGGCCGGCGGGTGTCGCGGGGGAAGATCAGGTCGTCGAGCAGGGCCATGCCGAGCACCATCGCGGCCGCGCTCGCCCGGGTGGCCGGGCCGACGGGGCGGACGCCGGGGATCTCGGTGAGTTCCCCCAGGCCGAGGACCTTCTGCAGCTCGGCCGACACATGGTCGAGCAGGTCGTCCGTGGGCGGGGCGGTGCCGTCGAGTCGCTGAGCGATCGCCGAGATGAGGATCGGTCGGTACTCGCGGGCCAGGCGGGAGAGGTGGTCGACGAACCGCTCGACGCGTTGCTGCGGCGAGGAGCGGGCGACGTCGTTGCGGGCCTCGAGGTACTCCGTCACCACCTCGGCGAACGGTGCCACGAAGGCCGCGGTGAACAGCCCGGGCTTGTCCTGGAACTGGTTGAAGATCACCGTCTCGGACACCTCGGCCCGCGCTGCGATCGCCTTGGTGGTCGCGCCGGCGTAGCCCTTGGCGAGGAACTCATCGCGGGCAGCCCGCAGCAACAGCTCGCGCACGTCGGTCGAGGTTCGTCGTGGTCGCTTCATTGACTAGTGACACTACACAACTGCTACGATGGCCACAGTGGTGTAGCACTACATAACACCTTCAGGATGAGAGTTTTACTGATGCCCCATCACATCCAGTCGCCGGAGAGCGATCTGATCGGGCTCGACCCGGCGGAGCACGCCGGCCGGTACCAGCCGCACACCACGCACACGCATTACTTCGGGTTCCAGATCGCGCAGGCGCAGATCGGCTGCTACAGCTACATCCGCTACCAGCCGTACTTCCCGCTGATGCAGGGCAGCGTGCAGATCTTCCAGGGCCTGGACAACACCAGCGTGCTGGACATGGCCCATCTGGACTACTCGATGACGTTGCCCTGGCCGCAGGTCGACGGCCGGACCATCTCGACCTGTCGGGGTTACCGCATCGAGTTCGGCGAGTTGGGCCGCAAGGCCCGCATCACCTACCGCAGCGCGGACGGGCGGGCGGCGTTCGAGGTGGAGCAGACCGCGCTCAGCCCCTTGGTGGGTCGCGCCGCGGTGATCCCCGGTGAGGACCACATGGGCGCCCTGCAGCCCGGCGGCAGCGAACAGTTCATGCACTGCGTCGGCGAACTCACCCTGCACGGCACGACCTACCCCATCGACTGCCACACCATCCGGGACCGCTCGTGGAATCAGGACCGCAACGAGGACCGCCGCGGCCGCTTCGATCTGCCGCTGTGCTGGACGCCTGTCTACTTCGACGACGGGCAGTACTTCAACCAGGTGGGGTTCGAGGAGGCCGACCCGCTGTTCGCCTTCGTCGGCCGGGGCGAGCAGATCCGCGACGTGATCCGCGTCGAGCGCACCGTCACCGAGTTACATCCGAGCCTGTATTTCCCGTTGGCGCAGCAGATCGAGGCGGAGGACAGCGAGCACAACGTGCTGCGGATGACCGGTCGGGCCATCGCCGCATCGCCGGTTGTGGCCTGGCCGCATGCCTTCGCCTACGACAGCGTCTACCGCTGGGAGAGCGATGCCGGGGCTGTTGGGTTCGGGCCGTGCCAGGGCATCTGGTTCGAGGCCTATCAGCACGCGATGAAGAATCGGGCGCCGTGCCCATGAACCGACACCCCGGATAGCCTCGGCCCGGTCTGTTCCGACGGCAGGGGAGTCCTCGATGGGGCGTGTGTCCGGCAAGGTCGCGCTGATCACCGGTGCGGCGCGGGGGCAGGGCCGGGCGCACGCGATCCGGCTCGCCGAAGAGGGCGCCGACATCGTCGCCGTCGATGCCTGCACCACGTTCTCCACGGTGCCCTACGACCTCGCGACCCCCGACGACCTGGCACAGACCGCGAAGCTGGTCGAGGAGCGCGACCGCCGGGTGCTCGCCCGTCAGGTCGATGTGCGTGACCTCGGCGGGCTCAAGGCGACGGTCGCCGACGCGGTCGCCGAGTTCGGTGGCATCGACATCGTGGTCGCCAACGCCGGCATCGGCAGCTACGCGCGGTCCTGGGAGCTGACCGAGGAACAGTGGGAACAGATGCTCGGGATCAACCTCACCGGGGTCTGGAAGACCACCACGGCGTGCATCCCGGCGATGATCGACGGTGGGCGCGGCGGGTCCATCATCCTGACCAGTTCGCTGGCCGGGTTGCTCCCGTACGCGAACCTGTCGCACTACGTGGCGGCCAAGCACGGCGTGACCGGCCTGATGCGCGCGCTGGCGGTGGAGCTGGCTCCCCACAACATTCGGGTGAACTCGGTGCATCCCACCATCGTCAACACCGACATGGTGATGAACGATGCCACCCGCGGCCTGTTCCTGCCGCACTTGGAGAACCCGACTCAGGCGGAGATCGAGGCCTCGTTCGCCTTCATGCACGCCCTGAACGTGCCCTGGTGCGAGCCGAGCGACATCAGCAATCTCGTGCTGTTCCTCGCCTCGGAGGAATCCCGGTGCATGACCGGGACCACGCAGGTTATCGATCTCGGTGCAGGCTTCCCATTCAAGATTCCGCACAGCTGACGCAGCGTCAGTCGGCGAAACAGGGTCAGTCGGCAAAGAAGCGGCTGATCGCCGGTGCCACCTGACGGTGGTCGCGCACCGGCGTGACCCGACCGCGGCCCAACCGAGCCAGGTCGCGAGCCAGGTCCAGGTCGTGCTCGTCGGAGGTGTCCACCAGCACGTCCAGCCGCGGCAGGCGGGCCGCGAACTCCCGCGGGTCCGGCCCGGCGTTGTGCACGCAATCGGAGAGCAACAGGACCCGACGCTCGCGCAGCGCACTGCCCGCCAATTGGTCGCGGGCCACCTGTAGTGGAAAGGCGACGTTGGTTAATCCCCGCGCCGGGATGTGCAGCATCTGCTCCAGCAGCCGTCGGGGCACCACCGGTTGACCGAGCCCGCACATCAGGGTGGCGTCGGAGGCAAACGCCACCACCGCGAGGGTGTCCCGGACGAACTCGCCGGCCAACGCCCCGACAGTGGCTGCCGCGGTGCGCACCCGCTCACCGCGCATCGAGCCGGAGACGTCGACGAGCAGTACCACCGCGCGCCGCTGCCGCACGAACTCGCGCACCACAACGTCCTCGTCGCGCGGGTAGGGCGTGGCCAGGACGGCGTCGAAGGTGCGGTCAAGGTCGAGGTCATCCGAGGACCCACGCCATCCGACGCTGAGCGGCTCGCCGGGTCCGCGTCGACGCGTGTTGCGCCGGGGCGGGCGGGGCAGCGCCAGGCGCAGCGCGATCTGCCGGGCCCGGCGTAGCACCTCCGGGTCCGGGCTCGCGTCGCCGGCCAGCGTGGCTACCAGGCTGGCGCGCTCCGCGGTCTCGCCCGGGGCCGACCCGCTGCCGCCGGGCTGCTTCGTGGCTCCGTCGGGCCCGGCGGCCGCCATCCCACCCCCACCGGCGCCCGGAACGTGCAGCACCGGGGGAGCGTCCAGCACCTTGGGCTTACGTCGCAGCGGTGTGGGAGCCCCCGCTCGATTGCCGTCGGACCGCCGCCGGATGGGGCTGTCGGCGGCTACTGACCTTCAACCAGGCTTGGCAATGGAGGGGTCGAGCACGAAGTGGTCCTCCCAAATCGCGCGCAACACCTGCTCGGGCGTGGTCTCGGCGACATCGTCGAGGTGGATTCGTCCGGACAACGCCACGGTCATCGCCTGGAACACGACCTCGGGGTAGTCCTCGACCTCGTCGCTGAGCTCGACCAGCCGGGCCGCGATCAGCGCCAGATCGATGGCCCCGCGCACGCTGCTGCCCTGGCGAATGTCCCCATGGTCCCGCGTCGCCCGGGTCAGCCCCACCGCGTCGGCGACCAGCCGAGTCCGCACCGCCTCGGCCAACTCACCCAACGGCGCGCGCAGGGCGACGATGCCGCGCTCCGCCTCGTCGTCCTGGTAGTCCACCGCCAACCGACAGAACCGGTCGTGGATCGACGCGGACAGCCGGGTGGTGCCCACGTTGTCGTAGGGGTTCATCGACGCGATGATCCGGAACGTGGGCGCGGCGGTCACCGTGCCCACCCGCGGCACCGCGATCTGCCGTTCGGCCATCGCGGTCAACAGGGTGTTGAGGGTGTCCTCCGGCGCCCGGTTCAGCTCCTCCACGTACAGGAACCCACCGCAGCGCATGGCCTCGACCAACGGTCCCTCGACGAACGTGTCCGCGCTGTAGTCCGCGCGCAGCACCCGGGACGGACTGTGGTACCCGACCAGCTTTGCCGGCGTCAGATCCGCGTTGCCCTCCACGAACAACAGCGGGATGCCCCACTCCCGGGTGATCGCCCGCACCAGCGTGCTCTTCGAGGTCCCCGGCGGCCCCTCCAGCACAATGTCCCGGCCCGCGGCGACGGCGGCCAGCACCAGCTCGAGTTCTCGGCGCCGGCCAACGATCCCGGCGGCGATGCGATCCCGGACCTCGCGCAGGTTCGCCGTCATCGCCCATCCTCCCGACTATGCGCTCTCCTCAACGGACGCGACGGATCAGATGATGGCAGGTGCCGGAAGGCGCGCGTCGTGCTCGGCCATAGCCCGGGCGGTCGTGGCGGACACCGGAGCCACCAGCGCGGCGGCGACCACGTCGATGGTGGCCTCGGTGATCACGCTGACATCGGCCCGATCGCCGACGCGTGCGCAGCGGCTGAGCTCGGTGTTCGCATAG
>Ga0137412_10001183_pt1 | contig 19883 bp, 16 predicted proteins | sample CZODoug2_1_16fun_FD_122160 | JGI IMG/M metagenome (GOLD analysis project Ga0137412, IMG submission 122160) | Vadose zone soil fungal communities from Angelo Coast Range Reserve, California, USA - CZODoug2_1_16fungal (Hybrid Assembly) | ecosystem: Environmental > Terrestrial > Soil > Vadose zone...
TGCTGATGGCCTCGACGATTCGGCCGAGCGCCAGATCGTTGTCGGCCTGCGCGCTCGTCGGCACCGGAAAACCGGAGGTGAAGCCGCTGGTGTGATCGTCCGGGAGCCAGATGATCGTCAGATTGGGTACCGTGTTGCTCGCCACCTGCTGCTTGAACAGCGGCAGGTAGTAGTCAACGCGATACTGGTCAGGGATCCCGGTGTTGAATGACGGGTAATGTGGGTCGAGGATTTTCGACGCCGAGGGGACTGTCGTCGTCTCCGTAACGGAGTCGTCCGGAACGATGTTCTTGCCCTCTGCGCCTTGGGTCTCCTTGAAGAGGGCCGTGTTGTAGAAATCTGCCCAGGTGTAGGTCCCGGAGACGGATTGCGCACCGCTCCATTCGCCGTACATCTTGACCGTGAGGCCGAGCTTCTCCGCCTGCGACCACAGAAAGCCGCGCGGCGTATAGGTCAAGGCATCGTTGCTGTTGCCGCCCGGATAGCTGCGGACCCAGTCGGGTGATTCGATGTCGTTCGAGTAGAACGAGCCGGATTCAACGATCCACGGATGGCCATCGGCCGATTGCCGGCTCGGCGCATACACATTGTCGAGCAGCGGGAAGCGTTTGATCAGCGCCTTCTGGTTCGGGACGTTGCCGCCGAAGACGGCAAGGCCCGCATCGCCGTTGCCCTGCTGCACGTCGCCGAGCATCTGATCGTAGGTGCGATTCTCTTTGATGATCAAGAACACGTGTTTGATCAGCGACGGCTCGCCGATATGAACGGGAATGGCGACCGGCGCCGCATTGGGATCGACGTGCTCGCTACCGATGCGGACGTGCTTCGAATCCCAATGATTGTTGCTGATGACTTGCGCCGTCAGTTCCCGCAGTTTATCGGCCGACGGCAACGGAATGAGATTCACCACGCCGGTATCATGGTGGGTGTTGTAACCCGACACCCCTTCCGCGCTGCCGATCGAGCCCTGAGTACCCACACCTTTGTCATCCGCGACCACGAGCTCGTGCAGCGCGCGATTGTAGACAATGCCGGTCGGGAAATAGGCCGTCGGAATATAGCCCAGCACGGCGCTATCATCCCCATCCCGAGCGTGGTCGCCCTTACTGAGATCGATCACCGCAATGGCATTCGATTGCCCGAGGGTCACGTACGCTTTATCACCGGCGACCGCGATGTCATTTGCACCCGCACCGAACGCTCCGCCTTTAATGGGCGTGCCGACCTTGATGGTCCGCACGACCAGCTGACGCTCGGTGTCGATGACCGAAATACTGTCATCGTATGAATTGGCAACGTAGAGCATCGAGTCGTCGATCGTCATTCCGGCCGGGTGCAATCCCACTTCAATGGTCTTGATGAGTCGGCCCGCCGCAATATCGACCACCGAGACTGTGCCCGTCGTGGCCGAGGCGTTCACCGAATCCACGACGATGGGGGTCCCATCGGACAGATTCGTGAAATCGGATGATGTCGCAGGACGTCCTCCCTCGTTGCTCACATAGGCGAACTTGCCCTTGACCACGACATGATTGGGGGCGTTGCCGACATTTACTTGAGATTTGAGCTTGCCGCTCTTGAGGTCGAGTATACCGAGCGTGTTGCTGGCGTTGATGGCCACCAGGCCGATGGAACCATCGGCAACGGCGACCCCGCCGGGATTGGCCACCCCCGGAGAGTACAGGTTCGGATTGTCGGGCGCAGGGATCGGGATCGATTGCGCGGGCGTCAGCTTTCCCTTGTCATCGACCTGAGCAACGGCGACGAAGTTGCTGTCCTGACTGAAAAGCAACTTCGAACCGTCGCTGGAATACGCGATGCCCGTGAAAGATCCCGAGCTGTCGGTCGGCGGCGTATAGCGCTGGATCACTTCGCCGGTAACCGTATTAAAAATAATGATGGGTTCGGACGCACCCATCAGCATGACAGCGCCAGTCTTCGTCTGGTATTTCGGATTGACGGCGACCGACTTGGCGCGAACCGGCGATCCCAGATCGACGAGCGTGCCGGCTGGAGTGATTCGCTGATTGTCGGAAACGATATATGAGCCATCGTTCTGCGGGCCGACGGTGCGTGTGCTGTAATCTTGGGCCACGGCAAGCGTGGTGCCCCCGAGCGCGAGCGCGATACTTGCTGCGAGGTAGTTGTTGCGACGATTCGGATTCACGGTCTGTCTCCTTGATATCTACTCGAAGCCACTCGGTACGGTACCGAACGGCGTGAATTGAACGGGTTGGTGTGGGCCGTGCGACGTGCACGGGGCTAAGCATTTATTTTCGTTTTGAAGTCTATCAACGGGTTTCGCGCTGGCTAGAAGTCACCGATGAAACTTCTGTGAATACTTTGTGACATCATGTCATCACAATGCGCCCACTGTGCTCGAACGATCGCTGCGTGGTCAGTCGCCAGGGAAACTTTACAACTCTTTTCGATGGATTGCTGAGATGAGCTCGCTCTGTTTCGCTCGTGGCGAACGGCGCCAGTCACAGGGTCGTAATTTTTCCGCGTTAAGGTAATCGGATAATCGATAAAGGCGAATGCAATTGCGGCGTGTTGAATGTTTGACGAATACTCTACTTGCACTTCTACTCAGCGTGAGCAGCGCCGTCGGGCAGAGCACATCAGGCGAGGCGCGCGTTCCGCTTGCTCACGACTCTGATCTCGATGAGCTTCTCGTCAACGGCGCGCGAACCTCGGACCTGCCGCTTTTGACGCAACCGATCGCCGATACGCCGCAAACCATTACCGTCATTTCTGAAGAAGTCATGCAGCTTCGGGCCGCTAGCGACTTACGCGACGTTCTTCGTAACGCTCCGAGCGTTAGCGCACACGCGGATGAGGACAACGCTCAGGGTACCAACGTTCAGATCCGGGGATTTTCGGCGCGTTACGATATGTATCTCGATGGTCAGCTTGATTTCGGCAGTTACTATCGCGATCCGTTCAATCTGGAAGAGGTGGAAGTGCTCACCGGCCCTTCCTCGGTATTGTTCGGCCGCGGGTCCACGGGCGGCGCCATCGAGCAGGTCAGCAAGAAACCACGGATGGATGAATTCGCGGACGGCACCGTAAGTGTGGGTAGCGACCGCCTCAAGCGCATAACCACCGACGTGAACGTTCCTGTGCAAGAGGGCGCGGCCTTTCGCGTGACGGGCATGGCGCAGGACGGAGGTATAGCCGGCAGAGACGTCGTTCACACGAGGCGCGTCGGTATTGCCCCTTCTTTCACAGTGGGCATGAACAGCGCAACGCAATTAACGATCAGCTATTTGTATCAAAGACAATGGGACAAACCCGACTATGGCATACCCTGGGTGGATGTCGGGCCAACCACAAATGTCAGCCATCCGGCGCTCGTGCCGCCCGATAACTTCTATGGATTCCAGAGCGACTATTCGCGCGTGTCTGTAAATATACTGACCGCGTCGTTGCGAAGCCAGTTGGCCGAGAAGATCATCTTGCGAAACCAGATCCGCTACGGCGTCTACGACCAGAACTATCGCGAGGCGGAACCCGGAATCAAGCCCATTATCGCGCCAGGAACGCCGCTTTCCACTATCGAGGTCACTCGCACAGAACGCGGAGGCCGCGCCCATCAAAGCTTTTTGGACGACCAGCTCAGCTTTACTGCCGCATTTGAGACCTTCGGCATCCAACACACCTTGGTCGCGGGCGCGGAAGCGGGACGCCAAGTGTCCGAGCCGACAGTCTTGAAGTTCGCCGGGGTTCCAGGCACGAATCTAATCACGCCGGATGAAGACCAAGTTTTCAGTGGAACATCCGCACCGAGCTCCATCGTCCGCTTCGTGGCGAATACCGAGGCGCTATACGCGACCGACACGCTTCTGATCGGCGAGCACTGGGAACTGAACGGCGCGGCGCGGCTGGATCGATTCGATGCTGACTATCGAAACCAAGTGCCATCGCCCGTCACTCTTGAACACACGGATATCATTCCGTCCTGGCGCGGTGCGGTAATTTATAAACCGATTCCCAGTGTCAGTGTCTACGGGACGTATGGGACATCCTTCGATCCTTCCGCGGAGGGACTTTCGTTGAATGCCTCCACCGCCGATCTCGCCCCTGAACGAAGCCACTCCGCCGAGACCGGCGTCAAATGGGATCCAAATAAATATTTGTTACTCTCTGGGGCGGTGTTTCGTACCGTGATGAGTAATCTGCGCGAGGCATCGCCTACGGATCCTACGATTCAGATACTCGCCGGAACCGCCCGAAGCCAGGGCGTTGAACTGCAGGCTCAAGGGTACATGGCACCTGGCTGGCTGGTATTGGCTGGTTTTACCTACCTGGATGCATCAATTCTTTCTTCGCCTAATGGGGATCGCGGTTCACCACTGCAAAACGCGCCGCGCGAAAATCTACGGCTTTTCAGCACATTTGATTTAACAGGCAAGCTCACCATCGGCGGCGGCGTCGATTACTCGTCCAGTCGTGTGCCCGGAACCGTCGTGGACTCCAACGGCTTTCGGCAAGAAGTGCCAGGATATTGGAGCGCCTCCGCTTTGGCGCGGTACATGATCGCATCCAGAATTAACCTGCAGCTCAACGTCGACAATATTGCCGACAGACGATTTTACGACGGTCTCGACGACAACCACGTCAATGTGAGCGCCGGACGCTCTGTACGGCTCAGCTTCATCGTTCAAAAGTAGAGGAGTCGCTCGGCGATCGACTAGCGAGCTTTCCGTCTGATTGACCGAAATCGAATCCCCAATTTCATCGCCTTCTGTGCGACCGCACCCGGCGTACGACCAAGCTTCTTGGCCGCCTGAGGCCCGGAAAACCTTTCTTTTGCCAACCCACGAAGACTTTTCACATCGTCTTTAGACCACGCCAACAATACACGCCGCTTTGCCTTTGCCATCGCTGTTTCCTTTTTCAAAGTCGCACATCATACCGGTGCTTGAACGCACGAGCGGCTATTTTTTGCCCATTGCCCAATACGGTCGGTAGAATTGTACTTCATTAGCGGGGCCTCTCGTGAGGTTTACTAGCGAGGTCGACGTGAAGATCGCCACGTACAACGTCAATGGCGTCAATGGCCGTTTGCCCGTGTTGCTGCGGTGGCTCGCAGAGTCAGAACCGGACGTCGCCTGCCTGCAGGAACTCAAGGCGCCGCAGGAGAAATTTCCTGAAAAGGACATCCGCGATGCGGGCTACGGCGTGATCTGGCACGGTCAGAAAAGCTGGAACGGGGTAGCCATTCTTGCTCGAGGGCGAGACCCAATCGAGAGCCGACGAGGACTGCCAGGCGACCCGGACGATGTTCACAGCCGGTATATCGAGGCGACCGTCGAAGATCTAACCATCGGGTGCCTTTATCTCCCGAACGGCAACCCGGCGCCGGGACCGAAATTCGACTACAAGCTGCGCTGGTTCGAGCGCTTTGCGATCCACGGCGCCGGGCTCGTGAAACGAGATACGCCGGTCGTACTCGCCGGCGATTACAACGTGATGCCCACCGACATCGACGTCTACAAACCCGAGCGCTGGGTGGACGATGCGTTGTTCCGACCGGAGGTCCGCGCCGCCTATCATCGGCTGCTCGAACAAGGCTGGACCGATGCTTTGCGTACGCTCCATCCAGGCGAACGCATCTATACCTTCTGGGATTATTTCCGCAACGCCTACGGACGCGATGCGGGGCTGCGCATCGATCATTTGCTTCTCAACGCGCGTGCTGCACCGCGCCTGAGAGCTGCGGGGGTTGACCGACACGTGCGTGGCTGGGAGAAGACGAGCGATCACGCGCCGACGTGGGTTGAGCTTCGCGAAGCGCCGACGGGTTAAGAGCTAGCGCTAGAGCCGGCGAACCACGCCTTCGCCTCCATCGCAAGCATCCCGGACAGTCCGATTGCCCTCAAGTCGATGCGGTCGCTTTCGGGTTTACCCATGAAATGAATGGGCTGATTCACGTACAGCGGGCTCCGCGCGCGGAATTCAAAACGATGGAATCGATCCACTTGATTGAGCGCTAATAATCGTGCCAAGACGACAGCAACTAAAGGCCCATGCACGACCCGTTCCGGATAGCCTTCTTCGCGTTGCGTGTACAACTGGTCGAAATGGATGAGATGCGCGTTGAACGTTAATGCGGAGAAACGCATGAGCATGACCGGATCGGGGGTCAACGTAATGGCCCACGAGTCGGTGGCAGCGTTTTTCGCCGCGAAGCCATCCCTCGGAGCGGGTTGCGCCGGAACGGGCCCTTGCAGATATACGATGTCCCGCTCCTCGCGCACGCAAAGTGCACCGTTCTGAAAATATTGATACTCCGCTGTCACGACTTGAAAGGGACCACTTTTACCCTGCTTGTCGCGCCGCCCAAGGACTCGCTCCGTCATTTGCGCCCGTTCCCCGATTCGCAACGGCCGTAGGAATTCGGTTCGAGCGGCCGCGAACAGGCGTCGCCGCCGCAATGTGGAATCAACCCACTCTTGATTGACCATATGACCATCAGGCCCGATCGAGGAACGAGGCGCAGTCGGTAAAAAATACAACCAATGCCACAACGGCGGCAGCTCGACGGGGACGGCCGTCCGGGTTGGCAACCCCAGGGTCGCTTCAAGCGCCAGGACCGGCCAAGGATCCAAATTCGACTCGATCATTTACCGTTATTGTCCGTCTACGGGTATTGGCGACAATCATAACCGAACGGTGTCATCAGACTGCGAGTAAACAGAAAACAGCCCGCCGCCCGGACTTTTACGTGGCACGAGGAGCTCGCGTATGCGACGCTCGGCTCAAGGCAAGGGGAAGAGATGACTATAGATCAGGTCGAACAATCCGCAAAGCAGCATCAGGGCATCATCGATTGGGTTTCGAAGAATATGGGTGCGCGAGTGACAGGAATCCGCCGTCAGCGGCGCTGGCGGCCGGTGTGGCGCGTCGATGCCGAAAAGGATGGCGTTGCGCTGCCGCTGTTATTCAAGGGAACGCGAGCCTGGGACGATATTCCGTTTCCCCTTGAAAACGAATATCAGGTGATGCAGGTGCTCGAGGCGAACGGCATTCCCGTGCCGCCGCTTCACGGCCTTTGCCAATATCCAAAGGCGATAGTCATGTCCTGGGTGAAGGGTGGGCGGGATCCTGGTCTGGTGGTCGAGGCGCTGGAAAACAAGTCGGAGATTTCACCCGATCGCTGGCAAGCCAGCCTGCGCTACATGGAAATTCTGGCGAAAATGCACAGTATCGACCCCGCAAAGTTCGTCGCGGCGGGCTGCGAGATGCCCGTCGGTGATGCGGCAAAACAGCTGAATCTCTATGAACGTTTCCATCGAATGTACGAGGACAAGAAACTCGACGATCCCTTTATTGAGTTTTGCACTTTATGGTTGCGCCGCAATGTGCCGAAACATCGTCCGATGGTTAGCTATTGCACCGGTGATTGTGGTCAGTTCCTCTCCGAAGGCCCTGACCTTACGGCCGTCATCGATATGGAGGTCGGCCATCTGGCCGATCACTTTGCCGACCTCGCGTGCTTTCGCGGACGTCATCCTGTGGAGAACATGGGCGACGTCAAAGCCCTGTTCGATCACTACGCCAAGGCGTTGGGTCAGCCGCTCAATCTCGACGCCATCGCCTATCAGACGGTCGTGTTCCTCGTGTACGCGCTGTTCACGCCGCTTTTTGCCCTGGCTGAACCCTCGCCGGGCGGTGACTGGGTCGAAGGCGCCATTCAGGTGGCCTTCATCGGCCGCCGCGCAGCGGAGGCCATGGCGGAGATTCTGGGCGTCGAACTCGACGATCAATTTCAGTTGCCGCCACCGCGCCCGACTCCGATGGACGATCTCGCGCTCAACAAGCTGATCTTCGAGATCGATCGCCTGCCATTGTCGGACGCATTGGCGGATTGGCAGCGTTCGACCATCGCGTCCATCCCTCGTTACCTACGAAACCAACTCCATTACGGCGCATGGGTGCAGCAGCAGGAACTCGACGAACTCGTCGAATTCCTCGGGTACCGGCCGACCGACGTCGTGGAAGCCGACAAGGCCCTCGCGGCCTTCGTCAGGCAGGCCGACCCGGAACTCGACACAAAGCTTTTGAAGCTCTTCCATCACCGCTTGCTGCGCCTGTGTCATGTGATTACCGGTCCGAATCCACCGCAAGACCACCTGGTGCTGATGAAAGTTGAGCCCCTCCTCCACCGCTGACGACGATCTGCGTAAGCCGCTTCCCTTCCGGGCGCGACGGCGCCTTTGTTCACGTTGCCATGGGAACCCTCGTCGACACTCCAACCATCCGGCCGACCCAGCATATTTTCGTCGGGTCCAAGGCGCCGTGGTTCACGATCACCGACAACCTGCCCCAATACGAAGAATTTGCGCCGGTTGCCGAACCTACGCCTAGATAGGGTTGAATGCGGCTACCGTGTCAGCGACATCCGGCAATTCGCCGGCTACCAATCCGTTCTTTTCTGCGCGCACTTCTGACATAGCGATTACAGCCAAAGGCCTAGGGTACTGTCCTCGGGCGAGGTACCCCATTACATGAGGAGATTGTTATGAGTGCGTCAACAAGCTCAATGCAGCCGGGCACAACCCGGTCAGGACATACATCGGCGATCCGGGCCAAAAAGGTGATCGGTACGACAGTGAAAAATACGGAAGGTGAAAAGATTGGAACGATCGAAGATATTGCCTTGGACAAGCTTTCTAACAACATCATGTTTACCGTTTGCGGATTCGGCGGCTTTCTTGGCATGGGCGAAAAATATCACCCCATCCCGTGGGGTTTATTGAATTACCAGGAAAGCCAGGATGCCTATGTCGTGGGCGTGACCGCAGATCAACTCAGGGGTGCGCCAGCTGACACGATAGAGGAACTGATGAAAGGCAACGGAGTCGAGTATCGGGATCGGGCCTATACCTATTACAAAGCGCCGAAGTACTGGTAGACAAAGCCACGCGGAGCGAGCGGCTGACCCCTCGCTTCGCGCCGGCTGCGTATTCCGCGCGGAGGCACGAGTCTTGATCGGCTATGGCACGGCCCGGCAATGCCTTTTTGCTAGCGGGCCTCGTCTGCGGACTTGCGGCGGCGGGACTTTTTGATCTTAGCCGCTGCGCGTTGCGAATGCGGCCGCTGGCTCGCTGGCAAGACTTGATTTACTACGTCGCGGTTTTCCGCAGGCTCCGGTGTCCAAAGGCGACTCGCGACGAGATCCTGGATTATCTCGCGAACGATTCTGGTGAGGACGCGAGTAGCCGGAGCCATTGTGCGGCTCATCGAGGTGGCGAGAGCGAGCTGGCGCGACATCTTGGGACTATCGATTGACCAAAGCCAGAGCCGCTCGGCCGCAATGAGCGGCTGCACCGGCGCGTAAGGGAGTATCGTGTAGCCGAGGCCGTCCTCAACGAGCGCCACGATCGCTTGCAGGGAGTCGATTTCAACTTCGACCCGAGGGTGTAGTTGGTGCTGCGACAGAACGGCATCCACGAGCATGCGCAACCCATGCCGCTGACTCGGCAAGACCAGTGGGAGGCGAGCGAGCACGGATCCGCGAACCACGGTGCCGCGGCCGAGTCGGCTCGGATCCGACGGCGGGCCGAGAAGGTATAACTCTTCATCGCACAGCTGCTCCGTTAACAGCGTGCTCGTCTTTGGCGCATTGTAGATCACTGCCGCATCGAGCCGGCCCACCGAAAGCCACTCAAGGACAAACCCGCTGAATCCCTCCACTACCGTCAGCGATATCTTTGGATACTCTTTCCGAAGCTGATGTACGAGAGGTCGCGTGAGGATGGCACCTACGGTTGGGGGTACTCCGATGATCACACTTCCCGTCGGCGTGTTGCGGAGCGCCGTCAATTCATCGCCCGCTCTTGCCACAGCCCTAACAGCGATCTCGGCGTGTGAGGCCAGCAGACGCCCGGCATCGGTCAGAACCACGCCCCTGCCCGTTCGCAGGAACAGTTGCGTCTGCAGTTCCTTTTCGAGCGCCTTGATTTGACGGCTTAGAATGGGTTGCGCGACGCGAAGGGTCGCCGCGGCCTTGGAAAAGCTGCCGGCCTCCGAAACCGTGAGAAAGGCCTGCAGGTGCCTGAGCTCCAAAGTGCCTCCAATTTGGGCGGACCCGCCGGAATGCCGCGCGAGGGCATGACTGCCAAATCATAGCAGATAGGATGAGAGGCCCATTGGAGCCGCCCTTCTCCCCGGCTACGATTTCATTTGTTCGAAAGGATGCTGGGGCTTCGTCGGTCGGCGCCCATGGGAGTTGTTAGTTGGATAACGTGCTGGATCACTCGAACGTCCGCGACGAGGTGCGGAAGCTTTGTGAGCGGTTCCCGGGAGAATATTGGCGAACTCAGGATCGACAGAGCCGGTATCCAAGTGAGTTTGTCGCTGCGTTGACGGAAGCTGGCTACCTGGCGGCCTTGATTCCCGAGGAATATGGGGGTGCAGGCCTTCCGCTGTCGGCCGGTGCGGCCATTCTTGAGGAAATCCAACACGGCGGCTGCAATGGCGCCGCATGTCACGCTCAGATGTACATCATGGGCACGCTCCTCCGGCACGGCAGTGACGAGCAAAAGCAGCGCTACCTTCCACAAATTGCGTCGGGAGAGCTTCGCTTGCAGGCGTTCGGGGTGACAGAGCCGACCAGCGGCACTGATACAAGCTCGATCAAGACCTTCGCCGAGCGGCGCGGCGACGGTTATGTTGTCAATGGACAGAAGATTTGGACGTCTCGTGCTGAACACTCGGACCTCATGCTGCTGTTGTCGCGCACTACGCCGCGCGACGAGGTTGCGAAGAAGTCCGACGGGCTCTCCGTCTTTATTCTCGACATGCGTGAGGCGAAGGGACAGGGCCTCACGATTCGTCCTATCCGCACGATGATGAATCATTCGACGACCGAAGTGTTCTTCGACGATGTATTCGTTCCTTCAACCAACCTGATCGGCGAAGAAGGAAAGGGCTTTCGCTACATCCTTTCGGGTATGAACGCCGAGCGCATCCTGATCGGTGCGGAGTGTATCGGCGATGCGAAGTGGTTCATCGAAAAGGCCTCTGATTACGCGCGCGAGCGGATCGTCTTTGGGCGACCGATCGGACAGAATCAGGGCATCCAGTTTCCGATCGCCAAGGCTTACGCTCAGATGCGAGCGGCTGAATTGATGATTGCTCGAGCGGCGGCGCTTTACGAGGCCGGAGCCGAGTGCGGGGCCGAGGCCAACATGGGGAAGATGCTGGCGGCGGATGCGTCCTGGGCGGCCGCCGAAGCCTGTGTTCAGACCCACGGAGGATTCGGATTTGCAGAGGAGTACGACATCGAACGCAAATTTCGTGAAACGCGGTTATACCAGGTCGCGCCCATCTCGACGAATCTCATCTTGGCGTATTTGGCGGAGCATGTGCTGCGGCTGCCGAGATCGTATTGATGGCCGATCCGTCACCCCTCGCGCTGTCGGGCTTAACCGTCCCGCGACGAGCGGCATGACGGGCGCCACGATGACGGGCGCCACGACCATCGGGACGATCATGAAGAACATGGTGACCACCGCGACGATCATCGATAGATCCGGGCTCATGTAAATGGGCGAACCGCGTCGGGATAGTACTGCGGTGCTTCGCGCCGGTCGAACATACCGTAATCGCGCACCACGCGAACACGGCGAAGCCGCGCGTCCTCGCGCAGCTTCGCGCTTGTCTCGTAAGCTTCAGCGGCTGCGTGATCGCGCCACGACATCAGAACGATGAGATCTCCGGGCGTGAGTACCGCGTCAAAGACGTCCCAGCTAGAAAGGCCCGGCGCCGTTGGCTCAAGCCCTAGCCATTTCGCGATTTCGTCTGCGCGCGCTTGCGTTACCCGCTCCGGCGACTCTTTGGCATCGATCAGAGTAATGGTCGTTCCCTCTCCTGTCTGCGTTTCATCCAGGCGCTGTTCCTGAAGGCGATAGCCATCGGGAACTCGAGTGTCCCGGGTCACTTGGCCGACGCGCAGGTGATAGTCGAGAAAAACCTCAGTTCGGCCTTTCTCCTGCACGTCATGATGTTTCGCCCGAGTGCGCCATCGGACCAGGGCTTTTTCATCGCGCCAACCTGAAAGCGAGAGCAGCCATCCTTCGCGCGTCAAGCAGCGGTAACGGACGTTGTCGACGAATCCTTCGATTTGCTCGAGCTCAGGCCTCAGCATCTTGGCGTGACCAAGATAGGCGTCCCATTGATCGGATTTCGGATGAACCTCGAATATGACTGAAAACATATCTGATCCTCGGGCTGCAATTCTCTAGGCCTTGATCGCAGCAAACGCTGTGCGTGCTAGCGATCCAAGTTCCCGCGGTCCCATTTGGCGGCGTCCGCGGCCGCGGCATAAGTGCCATTGAGGAACTCGAGTACCACACTGTCGGGATCAGATGATTCAAGAACCTCAGCGTAATTCAGCACAAATTCGCCGAGGTCCTTGTTAAAGGCGCCGTTTCCGGGAATCGTAACCTCCGCCAAACCATGTGGTACCGGCGCTGCATAACTATAGAAGGCGGCTTGTCCGTACCCTCCATTTCCGGGCCAGAACCCTGCACTAATACACTCGTGTGAATAGGCTTCCGCTTGTATCGAATCAGCGCCCGGGCGCTCAGGGGCTCTCCGGCCGTTGAAGCGCGTGACCGCAAGATCAAAGGAGCCCCAGAAAAAGTGCACCGGGCTGATCTTGCCGCGAAAATTACCGGAGAAGCGCTTGAAAAGCGTATCGGCGTGGGTCAGCACTTGCCAAAACCGGTTCGCGGCTTCCCGATCGTAGCTCCTGTGGATGGTGTCGCGATCAAATCGAATGGGATCCTTCAACTCGACCGGCACGGGATCGATATGGATCACCACCGATAAAGCCCTCAGGGCATCCAGATAGGATGCAAAGAAATCCGCAACGCTTTGCGGTTGGAGAGAAAGCGCGCGGGTCTGGCCGGAGCTACAACGGAATAGAAGTTCGTGCGAAATGAAATCGAACTCGACATCGAGGAGCCCGCCCTGCGGTAGCGGCATTACCGAAGTAGTCAGCCCACGCGCAGTCACGTAGAGCGGAACATGCCACCAGTGGCTTTGAATGGGTGCGAGCGCAAGGCGAGTCTTGCCGACAATCTGCGTGAACATATGCAACGTATTGGCAGTATCCGCCCATTGCTGCCAATCCAGTGCAGGCCAGGTTCCTGGCGCCGATACCTCAGCCATAGAAACGGTGCCTCCTGGTTTAGGTAAGATCATGCGAATCGACTGTTTCCGGGCAATTAAGTCAAATTACTGGCGCCCGGAGGCAACCATTGCGTGGACTACCTATCAAATGTGCGCTCGAATCGATAGTTTACGCGACTACTCGACCCGACAATCGATACAACATGACAGCCAAAGCCCGCACATCGGTCGAATTGTTCGTCAACGCCGCCGCCGAGGCGGCACATATGGCGAAACGAGCCGGCCTGATTTACGTATCCGACAGCGCTGCCGGCTATCGACGCGAGCGTGTGGGTAAGCGCTTTCGATACTTTCTCCCCGATAACCGGCAACTACGAGCCCCGGCCGTACTGAAGCGCATCGCCAGTCTTGCGATTCCGCCGGCCTATGCAAATGTCTGGATCTGCATGGACCCGCGCGGTCATTTGCAAGCGACCGGCCGTGATGCGCGCGGTCGAAAACAGTATCGATACCATCCCGAGTGGCGGAGCACGCGCGACGATGCCAAGTTCGACCGCATGGTCATTTTCGCTGAGGCGCTGCCCCGGCTGCGGCGCAAACTGGCGCGTGATCTGGCGCTTGACGGGCTTCCGCGCCAAAAGGTTCTCGCGGTGGTCATCAGTATCTTGGACGCCACCCGGATTCGCGTCGGCAACGTCGAATACGCGCGCGACAACAAGAGCTTCGGTCTAACCACGTTATTGAACCGCCACGTGAGTTTCATCCGAGACGGCCGCGCCGTATTGAACTTCCGCGGCAAAGGCGGCGTTCCGCATGAAGTCCCCATCGACGATAAGCGCATTGCAAGAATCGTCAAGCATTGCCAAGAGCTTCCGGGACAGCAGCTTTTCCAATACGTGACGGACGAGGGTCAGCGCGCCCCCATCGACTCCGGACAAGTCAACGACTATCTGCGAGACGCCATGGGTGATGATTTCACGGCCAAAGACTTTCGAACCTGGGGCGCCACTCTCCAGGCCATCATTCTTCTCGCGCGCACGCCCCGCCCTAACGACGCCAGCGACCGCGCCTTCAAGAGCGAAATAGTCAAGGTTGTCAAGCAGGTCGCGGCAGAACTTCGCAACACCCCCGCGGTCTGCCGCAAGTCTTACATCAATCCCATCGTCTTTGAAGCTTGGCGATCCGGCACGATCCAAAAAGCGTTCAATGGCGGCCTTAAGCTTGCCGCACCACGACAAACCGAAACTCGTGTTCTGTCCTTCTTGAGTCACCGCGCAACTATGGCGATGCGCGCAAGCGCGACTTGAGCGCAGGAGCCCTGCTCCTTCGGCGTCCGCCCGCAATCACGACCGGCGAAACCCCTCTCACCGGCCCACAGCGCCTATGCCTCCGCACAAGCGCGTATCATGCCTTGCATCGATCAGTAATGAGGCACTCCCATGGAAGACAAGCAATCGAGAGAGGAATTCGACACCGGAATGAGCAAAATCAGGCACGAAATAAAGAGTCGCTTGGTACCGCATGGCCTTTTTGGCAGCGTTACGGGTGTCGACATTGGCCCGTCGGACAATATCTCCGGCTCGAGGATCGAGATCGTCGCAAAAGGCAGAACGGCTGGCAGGCTGTTTGACCGCCAGCAAATCGAAGGCTGTCGACTCAGGGTGGGCGGCACGGTCCTCTTGGAGATCATTTCAATGGTTGACGAACTGTCGGCTTCGCGTAATTAAGGGTTAAGGGCTGCGGTTCCACCACCACGCGGCGCCGAACAGCGCCACCATCATCAAGGACGAGACCAGCTTGATGATCGTACCGAAGAGCAGCCCGAACCAGGCGCTCACACCCACGTGCGTCGAGCGCAGAACGCTGTTGCCGGCGGACAATTCGCCCAGCACCGCGCCAAGAAAAGGCCCGAGCAGCAGGCCGGGCAGCCCAAAAAACAGCCCGATCACGGTACCCACAAGGGCGCCCCACACTGCCTGCTTACTGGCTCCCGCTCGCTTCGCGCCCAACGCGCCGGCGAGCAAGTCCACGGTCAATCCAATCGTACCGATGACTGCGATGCCCAGCAGCCACCAAAGGCCGAGATGGTGGTAACGATCCACGCCGGCAATCAACCAGATGCCTCCGAAGATCAACGGGATGCCGGGCAGCGCCGGCACAATGGCGCCGACCAGGCCCACCACTATCAGCGCGCCCGCGACGACATACAGAATATTCATTCCGCCGGCGCGCCGCGGTGTGGGCCGCCGCTCACTTGAGGTCCGTGACTCGCCTGCCTCTTTCCCCGCGACGTTCTTTTCCGCCGTAGCTGCCATGCCCTGGATTCCAGAGATCATGAGTGCGTCGCGATGAGCCGCGCCTATCGTCGTGGTGCTGATACGAGCAACGGCACGCCGCGCTCATCGAGCAATTCTTGAGCGGCAATCGCGGCGCTTCTCTCGATAAAAATCGAGTGCCCAGCAGTCCCATCGCCGCAGGGCAACATGAGGCGTTGCTAATGATCGACACCGCGTGCCACTCACTGCGCGGCGGAGCTGGCGCTATCGATTGCTTCGCGGAGGGCGGCGCTTTGGTCGGTCGTTTCCACATGAACAGCTTCTCCATTGCGGCATTCTGACTACGTTCCCGCGCGGTCGCTCGACGGGCAATACCTGATAAGCGCATTTGAATGAGAGGTTTCGCTTACTTGATAGGTCTCGGCAGCCGCCCGCTACTGTCGAAAGGGGATACGGCACCCATCATTTGAGTAAACGTAAAGCGCGGGCGAATAACGTCACCGCGGCAAAAAAAAGCGCCCCAGAGCAACGAAGGCCGCAGCTCGCCCGGAGATGGGTTGGAGAAAGTTAGATCGCGAATGCGAACCGCAACCATGCAACTACACCGCTAAGCTACGGGGACAGCGATGGTGAACTCCAGCGACCATCTCCCTGCAACCGATAGGTTGCTTTTTTTTGTTGAGCCGGCAACATGTAATCGATCGTGACGTTGTTGTTATTGCCGGCGATAGTCGGCACCGGCAGTTGCGCGTTGGGCCAGCGATTCAAAACGACTTGCACATTCTTGAAAGTGATTCCGTTGTTGTTCGCAGAAGGCGCATTGCCGATGGGCTCCTTTACAGGCGAATCAGCCATGTCTTTCAAAACGACGTTCTCGAACCTTATGTTGCTGTAGCCTTTCGCCGGAAATCGAATCCCTGCGGGAAACACGTTGTTGAGAAATGCCGAATCGAAGGTTGCCGTGACGTTGCTGACGGTCAGTCCATCGGACGGCAGTACGTCCATGAAGCCGTCCGGCCGGCTCGACGAATACTTATCCACGCTGCACTTCGTACACCCTAATTTGAGTGACGACGCATACCCGCTCATGCCGTCCGCGCCCCCCTTGTCGCGGGCTACGCCGACACGCGGTCCGCTATCGATGACATTCGAAATGTGGATGTCGGAGTTGAACAACTCCGGGTCGCCATCGCTATTGTAATTCAGATAGAACAAGTGCGGAGGCGGAAACCACTTGCCGATCCCGCCGCTGTTTCCGCCGTTGGCATCCTGTAGATCGCCGTAACGGTGCGATTGAACATTGTCGAACGTAGCATCGCGCACATTTCCCTGCCACCCCATTAGAGTGCCGTCGAAATACACATCCGAGAACCACAGCTTGTGCGGTACCGAGACATACTGCGCGCTGCGCGGCGTCTTCCCGTTCACGGCCTGATTGCTCTTCCAGTTCGGTGAAAATGAAACCGCCATGGGCAAGAAGTGATCGCCGCCCGCCGCGGGCGGCACGGATAGCCGTAAGCCTTTGAATACGATATTGGATGCATCCCCGGTGATGAAAAACACGGCAGCCGGGTTCACGCCGCCGACCCAGATGGATTTGATCCAACCCTGGCCGTTGTCGAAATTGATGGAGCGATTGGCCGCCAACCATGAGGTCAACACCAGGTCGTTGAAGGCACCGGCAGGCTGAGTCTTGGTGCCCGCACCCGCCGTCACGGATTTGCCATTGATTTCATAGCCCCCTGCGCTTCCGTTGATCGGCACGACGCCATCCCATACGACATCCCAATTGGTCAGGTTGATGTTGTTCGAATTGGCGATGACGAACGCGGGGTGAAACACATTGTCGACGATGAATTTGCCGTTGCCGGTGAATTCGACCGACGTGCCGTTGTCGATGAAAATTCCGCGATCGACCGCCACACCGGAATGCAGTCGAACCGGGCAGTCCACAACCAACGTAAACGCCGAATTCTTGGCCGCCGCAAATGCTTTGGTTGCTCCCGCCGTGTCATCGCCGGTGCCGCTGCAGGAGACGTAAGAACTGATCGACTTCCTGTCCGCGCCGGAATTGCCGTGCGCGACCCCACATCCCGCTATCGCGCAGGCGAGCGCGAGTGGTAAGCATAAGGACGAGCGCGACGAGCGTAAAATATGATGCATGGGTTGTCCTGGGAACGGAGCCGGTTAGTACACATGAAGGCCTAAGCGCGCGATGTAGGAAGACAGGCTAAGCGAAAGCGGCTTGCGCTTACACGCAGCTTCGGAAGGACGGCGAGGGGCGCTATTGCACTTCTGGACCGGTGCATGATTGCCCGAGTTCCTTCGTCTATGATAATCAAAATATAATCAACTACTTAAGATATACTTCTTATGTTAATTCGCGATCGAACGGCAGTAAAAATTCAACACCGGATACGTGACGAGTGGCTCTCTCAGCGCGAGGACGTGCGTACGCTCAGCGCCCCGCCGGAACTCGACTGGGCTGGCGTTCGCCCCCAGCCGCGAGCTCACCGTGACCAATGCCTGGTTGGCGGTCGGACGACCATGCCGTCATCCACGCGGTGAATTGCTCGGTCGGCAACGGCTTTGAGACGAAGTAGCCCTGGATCAGATCGCACCCGAGGCGGCCGAGCGCCTCCCAGCTCGACGCGGCCTCGACTCCTTCCGCAACCACCTTGAGATTCAACGCGTGCCCCAGGTTGATTGTCGACCTCACAATCACGTCATCGTCGCCCTGTGCTTCGAACTCCTGGATGAAGGACCGGTCAATCTTTACCTCATCCACCGGCAACCGCTTCAGGTGGGCGAGCGATGAGTATCCTGTCCCGAAATCGTCTATCGAGAAGCGAATGCCAAGCACGCGCAGCTGCTCCATCATCCGCAGCGTGGCTAGCAGGTCCTTCATGGCACCGCTCTCGGTGACTTCCAGCACGACGTGGCTGGCATCCGCGCCGGTTTGCGCGAGAAGAACGGCGACGCTATCGGCAAAACCGGGATCCGCCAGATCCACCGGCGAGACATTGATCGACACATCGATCCCAAATCCCGCTTCTTGCCAACACCGAAGGTCCCGCAGCGCCGTCGCGACGACCCACGCTGTGAGAGAGCGAATCGCTCCCGTTCGTTCGGCATGCGGGATGAAATCACTCGGCGGGATGAAGCCTTTGTGCGGGTGTAGCCAACGCACCAGGGCCTCACATCCAACCAGTTGGCCTGTTGAGGCATCGACCTTGGGCTGATAGTGGAGTTGGAGTTCGTCCGCGACGATGGCATGGCGTAGGTCACCGAGGATCGCGAGGCGTTGGCGGTGGCTGCTGTCATCGCCCTCACGGTAGCGGCCGACGATGACGCCGGTCTCCTTAGCGCGATGGAGCGCGAGGTCTGCGCGCTGCAGGAGTTCGGCTGCCTGGCCTCCGTCAGCGGGGAACACGACGACGCCGACGCGCAACTCCAACTGAAAAGACACGCCGCAGTAGTCGAATGAACCTCGTAACCGCTCGGCAATGATCTCAGCCTGATGGGCGGCCTCGGCAGCGCCCACGGACTCGAGGAGAAGAAGAAAACGGTCGGTTCCAATGTGACCGACACGATCTGGCTGACCTTCGTGCGCCAGGAGACGCCGCGCCATTTCGGACAATACCTCATCGCCGGCCGCGTGACCGAACGAACCGATGATGTTTTGGAATTGCTGAATCTCGACCAGGCAGACGCTCACCGCCCGATGTGCCAGCTGCGCGCGGATCAATAATTCGTCGAGGATCGCCGTGATTCGCGGACGGGTCGGCAGACCGGTCAATGCGTCATGGTTCGCCTGATGCCGGATGGTCGCCTCCCGATCGGCAACCGCGGCGCGCATGGCGTTGAAGGCACTTGCGAGACCTTTCAGCTCGGTGGTGCTCGCCGGGGGCACCTCGACGCTGTAGTCACCCGCCTCGAGACGTTCCGCCGCCTTCTTCAGATCCTCGACCGGCCTCGTCGCGCTCCGTGCCAGCAGCACCGCGAGGGCGGATGCAATGGCGAGCGACAGCCCGCCGATTGCAAATATCGAGTCTCTGACGCCATTGTAGGGGCGCAAAGCGTTGGCCAGCGATCTCTGCAGAACCAACGTCAAATGACCATTGGCCGAGCGGATGGGGTTGGTCCACGTCAAGATCCTGTCGCTGCCTACCTCTACCACGAATGGCGTTGCTTCGGGCGCACCCGTGATCGCGACGAAGGGCGGCCGTTCCTGTCGATCCACCGACGTGGCGATATACTGCGGCCCGTCCGGAGCCCCCGCGACGAACGAGACGTCGACACCCAGGAGTCGAGACAGGTCGGTGGCGACACCGTCATCGAGCGCGAAGCCCATTGCCGCCCACCCGATCGGCTCCGGTGCGAGCACTGGCGCGAGCACCACTTGGTAGGGGCGGCCATCGATGAGGCGATAGAACTGCAGGATCTCGCCATCTAGGTCGC
>Ga0137412_10001185_pt1 | contig 19877 bp, 17 predicted proteins | sample CZODoug2_1_16fun_FD_122160 | JGI IMG/M metagenome (GOLD analysis project Ga0137412, IMG submission 122160) | Vadose zone soil fungal communities from Angelo Coast Range Reserve, California, USA - CZODoug2_1_16fungal (Hybrid Assembly) | ecosystem: Environmental > Terrestrial > Soil > Vadose zone...
CGGGCCGCGAAGTCGGGGGTGTCGAATTCGGCGCTCCCGGTCAGCGGCGAGCCCTCCTGCTTGTGCCGCCCGAAGATCTGCTGCTGATTGCCGACGCGGTCGGTGTCCCACGTCTCCAGCAGCGTTCTGATCTTGCGGACCACTTGGTAGGTGCCGCCGTTCATCCACGGCTGATCGCCGCCCGCGACCCAGACGTAACGGGAGTACTCGTCGCTGGTGGCGATGTTGCGGGTCCCGTCCTTGAACCCCAACAGGTTTCGTGGCGTCTGCTGACCGGGGCCTGCCGAGGCGCGGCCGAAGCCGAGCACCGCCCAGGACGGAGACACGATGCTGCGCCCGAGCCGCGCCAGGTTGCGCACCGCGTGGTAGCAGACCTGCGGGTCGTCGGCACAGGCCTGCACGCTGAGGTCGCCACCGGTGAACTTGGGATCGAGGGTGTCGCCGTTGAGCGGCGGCAGCGGCGAGAACAGTGCCGGCTTGTGCGACGCGAGACCGAACCGCTCGCCGAACACCGAAGGGCCGAGCCCGATCGTCACGGTCAGGCTCGCCGGGCTCAGCCCGAAGACTTCACCGGTGTCGCCGGGAGGCTGGACCTCGACGCCCGGTTGCACGGCGCCCACGGGTGCACCCTGCTGGAGCACCGCAGCCGCGGCCGACCACCGGGCCAGCAGGGTCTGCAACGACCTTCGGGTCGCCGCGTCGGCGAACGTGAACGTCATGAAGACGCTGTGACGTTGCGGCGGAGTCTCGATGCCGCCCTGGTGGCCCTGTCCGTAGAACGGGTAGCTGCCATGGAGGTCGACGACGTCGTCAACGTTGGGTGACGACGCCATCGCCATACCTGCGGCGCCCCCGGCGATCCCACCGAGGGCGGCTCCGCCAAGTCCGGCCCACAGTGCGCCGGAAAGCATTCCGCGCCGGGACACCCCCGATTCGATGCCGTCGGCCGTCATCAGGTGGCCGAGACCACCTTCTGCGCGACAGTGGACAGGCTTTCGTGCAGCGGCTGGATCACCGCGGTGAGCTTGGCCGCGTCGGCCGCCCGAACCTGAGGCGTGTACACCTGGTAGCCGCCGAGCGCCTTCGCATCCCGGTAGCCGTCGAGCGTCGTCAGTACGGTCTGGAATTGCTGATCGAGCTGCGTCACCAGGTTGGCGTCGATCTTCTGCAGACCCGGCCGGAGGGAGGCATAAGCCTGTTGTGCGCCTTCGACATTGCCTGCGAAGTCCACCAGGTCGATGTGGCTGAAGGCTTCCTCCTCGCCGTTGATCTTGGTGTTCTGCACCTCTTCGATCAGATCGGCGGCGCCGTTGGCGAGATCCTCCGGCTTGTACTGCAATGGCCCGACGACGCCGACGAGCTTGCCGACGTTGCCGACCAATTCGGTGCTGAGCGCCTTGGTGGCGGGCGTGATGGCATTGCCCTGCCAGAGGTCACGCTCGATGGCGTGGAAGCCCTTCCAGCCCACCTTGTCGTCCACCGGCGTCGACTCGCGCATGTCGATGAGGTAGTCGAGGTTGCCCGCGTTGTCGTCGACCGCGAAGCCGGGGACCACGAAACCCTCAACGCTCGACTCGGCCCGCTCGTAGAACGGCCGCGCCTTGGCGTAGGCGGTCTTTGCGGCCTCGACGTTGCCCGACTGCACGGCCGTGTCGAGCGCCTTGACCGATGTGTTCAGCTGATTGACCTGGTCGACCACGTACGCCGAATAGTCCTTGGTCCCTTGGCTCAGGATCGTCTGCACGGTTCCGGTGGGCGCCGTTGGCGCTTCTCCGGTGACGGTGAAGTCGAGGTACTCCGATCCCGCACCCGGGCAGTACACCTTGTACTTCCCGCCGTCGAGGGTGACGGTGAACGAGACCGGATCGAGGCCTGGTGCGAGGTTCTCCTTCTCGCCCACGATGCGCTGGTCCTTCAACACCTCCATCTCGGTGATACCGGGTGCGCTGGCGTTGGTCACCGTGAACGTGACTGGCCCTGCGGGCACCGTGGCGGAATCCAGTGAGCACGTGTCCTTCCCGGCATCGTTGGCCAGAGTGACCTTCACCGCCTTGACGCCGTTGGCGGCACTCGAGTTGGCGCCTGCGCTGCTCGGGGTGCTCTTGGCGGCATCGGTGCTCGAACTGCACGCGGTGGCCGAAAGGGCCAGCGCTGCAGCGGCGGCCGGCACGACCAGCCAGATGTTACGAGACAACGATCTCGTCTCGCTTCGGTTGCTCACCATGATGTTGTTGTTTGCCTTCCCTTTTCGGAGTCTTGAGGCCGCCGCGGACCGCAACGCATGACACGGCCACGGCGGCCGCGCCCAGCACGATCGGGAGCCACACCGTCCACAGCGTGCGTTCCCTTCCGTCGTTGTCGGCCTGGGTGATCTGCGCGGCGGCCGCGTCGTCGTCGGAGGTCGCGGTGGCCCAATCGGTGTCGAGGCCGCCGACGCTGACGACCTTCCGGCTGACCAGACCGCCACCACTGAGCGTCGCCACCCGCGTACTGGCGCCCTCGGCTGCGACGACGTCGTCGCCATGGACGCGCACCGTGTAGACGGTGCTGGCACTCCAGGTGGCGTCGAACGGTCCCGGAGTGCGGGCACTTCCCAACCCGACGGGCAGGCGTCCCCCGGTCAGGTGCGCCAACTCACCGAGGCTGATCGGGGTCGTGGTGACATCGGGGTCGGCGGGGATCTTCGCCTGCAAGACGGTGACGTCGACGCCATCGACCGCCTGCTGACCCGCGTCGTCGAGTCGGATGTGTTGATCCTCGCCGCCGGTGCCGGTGACGGTGAGTGTGCGAGACGCCCCTTCGGTGCCGACCGTGACGGTCGCGGCGCGTCCGCCGGCGGTGGTGACCGCCCGCGTCGGCCCCGGGGAATCGGTGCCGACTGCCGGGATGAACACGGCCATCGCCGCCGCGGCCGCCGCGAGTCCCGCCGCGGTGCACACCAGGATTCGGCGTTTCGCGGCGGGCGCCGGGGCGAGCCGGGCCGGCCACAGGAACACGATCAGGACGGGCACGGCATAGAGGAGCCAGCCGAGTACTTCGATCAGGCGGGGGTCGGGAGGAACTCCGAACATTCCCGTGATCAATGCCCCGAGAACGGATTTCGTGGGCATCCAGCCCGAGAGGTCGAACGCACGCTGCTGACCGATGCTGATCCAGCCCGCCTCGTGCGCCGTCCGCAGACTGCTCATCACGAGACCGGCCGCGATGAACACCAGGAAGACTCCGGTGATGCGGAAGAACCGGCCCAGATTGAGTTTGAGACTGCCCAAGTAGATTCCGGCGCCCAAGGCGATCGCCACGGCGATGCCTGCCAGACCACCGAGCACGGCGAACCATCGACTGCCGTGCGTCGCTTGGGCCGCCGCGAGCAGGAAGACCGCGGTTTCGAAGCCCTCCTTGAGCACGGCGAGGAAGGCCATCACCGCAAGCGCGAACGCACCGCCGCTGTTGATCGCCTGTGCCGCTTCCCGTTCCAGCTCACCCTTCATGCGAAAGGCGTTGCGGTTCATCCAGATGATCATCGTCGTCACGAAGACGACGGCGATCGCGCCGATGACCGTCTCCAGCATCTCCTGCTGGCGCTGGGGGAGCGATGCGGACACGACCTCCAAGCCCGCGCCGACCGCGATGCTGATGGCGACGGCCAATCCGACGCCGATGAACATCGGGCGTACGGGCTTGTCGTTGCGTTTGAGGAAGGCGCCGACGATGCTGACGATGAGCGTGGCTTCGAGACCCTCGCGCAGCCCGATGAGGAACGTGCCAACGAAGATGCCCTGCACGTTCCTCCCGTCACCTCAGGCCGTCGGCCGCTGAACCCAGCCCTGGGTAAGGTTAGGCTTACCGGTGCGTGCGTGACAGGCTCGCGGGCACTTGCCCAGGCAACTCACAGCGATCCTCACAGGGTCCGCCGGTTCGGCGAACGCTGGCGAGGTCAGCCGTGGTCGGCGAGGAGTTCGGCTGTCTGCGAGGCGGTTTCGACGGCCATGCTCGACAAGCCCGCCCGCCTCACCAGGTCATCGAATCGCCGGGCCGCGTAGAACGCCTCACGGAGCAGGGTCATCGCCGAGCGCGTGCCGATCAACTCCAACGCACGCTCCGGTCAGCCGATTCCGACCCCGATGCCAAACGAACCGCTGTCCTCGTCGGGATGATTCGGGCACGACACGTCGACGTATGCAGTGGTGCGGCTTTCGGGGGAGTCGCCTGGAATGTTGACCCCGGTCACCTGACACACGTCGAGCTGTTCGGTGTTGAAGCCGCTCACCCAGTTGATCTGAACGATGTAACCCTCACTCTTCAGTTCATTGATGACGGTGTCGGCAGATCCGTGAGGCACCGGTTCGGCGGCAGCTACTGGCGCAGCGGCAATGGCAGCGGTGATCAGCAGCAGGGGCGCGAGGTGTGCCGTCTTCAGCGACATTGGACCCTCCAAACTGCTTTGGGCGTGTAGCCCATGGTACGGATTCAGGGTGGCGGCGAGTGGCCGGTTGAGTCAGGCGGTCGGCCGGCTCGCCAGCGCTACGATGAGATCAAACATCTGCCGTTAATGGACCGCCTCCGACTCGCCAAACATCGGGGATCTCATGCCACTCTTCACCGTCACCCTGCGGTCCGGCAGAACGGTGACGGAGAAGGACGCAATATCTGCCGCCATTCACGAAGCCAGCGTCAGCGCAGGCTATCCCGAGGACGATCACTTCCAGAGGTTCATCTCCTTGGACGAGGCCGACTTTCGCGTCAGCCCTCGCTATCCCGATCTGCAGAAGCCTCGCAGTGAGCACGTCCTGATGATCGAGGTCCTGGTCTCGTCGGGGACTGCTGACGACAGGAAGCGCTTGCTCCTGTCCGCGATCGTGACTCGCCTACAAGCCGCTGGAACGGACCCCGACGACGTCATGGTCTTCTTCGGCGAGATCGACCGTGCCAGTAGCTCCTTCGGAGGCGGGCGTCTCGCTCAGCCCGTCGAGGTGCGGCCCTGAACGCTCACTGACCTTCGGTCACGAGCGGTTGTCAACGGATTTGAGTCTCAGCCCGTCGTCACGTGGTCATGATCTCGGCGCCGAACCCGCGGGACGCGCCGGTAATGAACCACACACTCGTGTTCGGATCTCCCTCGACGACGACTGGCGGTGTCTCGATGGAATCTATGTCAGTGAATCGGATTCGGGTGGAGTGTCGCCGCAATGCCGTCTCGGTTCAGAAGACGGTACGGACTGCTCCGATGAGCGTGGGTTCGTCCGACCTGGCATCGTCCACGACTGGAATGACCGTCCACTTGTCGAACGCGGTGCATGGGTGGGAGATGCCGCATCGAATCACCTCTCCTAGCCGCAGATCCGAGGCTTCGGAAAGTGTCAGGTAAGCGTGCTGGTCATTTAGTTGTGTGATTTCAGCACCTTTCAGGGCGAGAGACGACGATGCGGAATCACGTCCACGAATCAACTGAGGGATCGGCAAGGCGCCGTCGTACGGGGCGTCTCTCCGGCCGGCGTTGAGCAAGGCGAGACCCGGCTCCGGCCTCGACACGACTTGAGCCCATAGGTGTAGGGCAGGCCTCAACCGGGGTCCGTCAGGTGCGGCGAACGGCGAGGAGTTCTGGTACAGCCCATCGTCATGCGTCAGATAGCAACCCGAGCGCAGGACGATTCTCGGCTTCACCGGTGCGCCAGACAGTCGGTCCGCCCACCGCTCGACCACGATGTCGAAGAAGCTACTTCCGCCTGCGCTGATCACGGGATCTTCGGTCTCTGCGAACAGGCCGGCATCAGCGATTGCCTCGTAACTGTCTGCGATGCCGTCGCAGAAGGCGGCGACCAACGCCCGTCCGCCTGGGCCGCGCGCCCCCCGCAGAGAGCCCTCCCAGGCCGTCACCCCGCACAACTGAAGATTGCGGGCGTTGCGTACAACCCGTGCTGCGGCAAGGCATTCCGCGACGCTCCGAGCGCCAGTTCGGGCCCCGGGTGCGCCACCTTCCACCAGAACCTGAAGTGGAGGCGCATCCTCGGGATAGGTAGCCGCAATCATGGTTGCCGACTGCGCGGAGTCCGTCCAGACGTAGACACGAAGCTCCGGGTCGGCCGAACGAAGGTGAGCAATGTGCAGTAGGTCCGAGGCGGACAGGACCGCGCCGGCATGAATTACTCGCTTGATCCCCGCAGCATGTGCCACCCGCAGCTGCCAAGGGGTGGCGACGGTGATGGCCCAAGCGCCCGCCTCGAGCTGCCGACGCCAAAGAGCCGGTGACATAGTGGTTTTCCCGTGGGGAGCGAGGTCCACACCACGAGCATCGGTGAAGCCGCGCATGACCCCAATATTGTGCTCAACGGCACTGGCATCAAGTGTGAGCACCGGGGTTGGCAACTCCGACACTCGAATCCGAGCCTGCACGAGCTGCGAAATCGTGCGATCTTGATGTGCGGGTCCGAACGCCTTGGTGCGCCAGTCGACGAGGAACGAGTCGGCTTCGGATACCCAGCTAGGCGGATTGATGTAGGAGCCCTTTCAACAGAACGAAATGAACTTCGACCTCGGCAGAGTCCCTAGGTGTCCAGCCGTGAGAAGAAGCCGCCGATGTGCTTGGCCGTCAGGTCGCGAGCAGTCTCGGGATCCTTGCGCTTGACGGCCTCCAGGATTGCGGCATGCTCGCTCTCCTCTTCCACCCAGGTCGCGTGACGGCGCCACGTCGAGACACTGATCATCGCGACCTGATCCTGGATTTCGTCGAGGATCCTGCGCAGATGGTCATTCCCACATGGCGCGTACAGGCCGCGGTGAAAGCGCCGATTCGCGATCGATCGATCCGCTAGGGCGCCATCACCGGTACCCGCGTTTCTCGCTGCGAGAAGCGCTTCCTCGCACTTGGCCAAGGACGCCTCGTGATGGAACGGAACAGCACGGGCGACGGCCTCTGGCTCGTTCAGAAGGCGAACCTCGAACAGATATCTAGCGGCAGATGGATCGATGTCGCGGACGACAGTTCCCTTGTATGCGTGGGATGTCACGACACCCTTGCGTGCCAACACTCGCAACGCCTCCCTGATGGGAGTCTTCGAAACGTGAAGCTGCTCGGCCAACGTCGCCTCGATGATGCGTTCGCCCGCCGCCAACTCGCCACGCAAGATTGCGCGCTCTATCCGATCAGCCACGAACTCAGCGCGCGTCTGATGAATGTCATCTGCCATCGGCGAGGTCACTTTCACAGTTTAGGTGTCGCACTGGTGATTCCGTGTATGGGCACGGGACCGACGCCGAACGAGTCGTACGCGACATGATCGACTCAACCATCCGAACCTGCGAGCTGGCCGCGGACCAGTCCGGCGTCCACCACCACGGTCTGCCCGGTCATGCCGGTTAGCCGGTCGGAAAGAGCTACGAACGTCTCCGCGATCTCCTTTGGTGTACACAAGCGGCGCAACGGATTAGACGACGCGAGGTTGGTGTACCAGTCGGGACGGTGAGCCCATTCAGCTCTGTTTCGGGCGGTGGGGATGTCACCGGGCGCAACCGCGTTGATGCGTATCCCCTCGCCGCCGAGGGGGCTCGTCAGCGAATTGACGAGCCCAATGATGCCGGCCTTGGCCGCGGCATAAGCAGGCAGACCACAGGAAATCAACGCGTCGGTCGACGTCGTGAAGGCAATCGACCGGTCACCGTTTGCGGCGCGCAAGTTCGGAACAGCGGTCTGAAGCGTCACGAAGGCGCTAATCAGGTTGTGTTCAAGGGATGCTCGAAACACCTCGAGCGGCAGCTGCGTCGGATCAGGGCTGTTCTTCTCAGCCGGCAGCGCACCGCCGGCAATGGACACGACGTGCTGGATCGGCCCGATCTGGCGCATCACCTCGTGCATCGCGTCCTCGTCGGTGAGGTCCACGACAATCGGTGTAAACGATGCTTGCTCCGGCGCCGCGACACGGTCCAGGCCGAACACCTGATGTCCTGCCTCGAGATAGCAGGTAACCGTCGCCGATCCGATGCCGCCGGATGCGCCGGTCACCAGGACGCTACTCACCTGCTGCATCCCAGGCGGTGATCGCGGTAGCCAACTCCACGCTCTCCTCGATGGTCAAGGCACTGATCGGCGGCCTCACATAGGCGTTCTGCAGGTAACCGCGCTGCCGCATCGCTTCCTTGACGGCAGGCACATTCAAGGCATTGCCGTTCCGTTCGCGAATCTGCTCGAATGGCTTGATCAGAAGCCAGAGTTCCCTCGCGGTTGCGTAGTCGCCCGCCGTCAATGCGTTGAGCAGCTTCACCGACAAGCCGGGCGCGACGTTGACGAGTCCCGAAGTGAAGCCTCGTCCTCCGGCCAGCCAGAAGAACGGCGCCCACGACTCGGCGAGTCCACACACCGGAACGACCTGCGAGCCAAAGTTTTCGACGAGGCGCGCAAACCCCATGAGGTCAGGCCGTGCGTATTTGATCGCTACGACGTTCTCGATCGCCACGATGCGCTCCATCACCGCTTGGGACGGCTCCTGGCCGCGGACATAGACAACGACGGGTGAGCCCGCGGCGTCTGAGAGCGCTGTGTAGTAGTCGATCAATCCGGTGTCTGAAACGTAGGCATGCGATGGCGCGTGGACCATGAAGCCGGCGGCGCCCAAGCCGACCGCATGCTCGATCACCTCGAGAGCCGTACGCACGTCACCGCCGATCCCGACGAGTGTGCTGGCATCGCGCGCGGCGTCGATGGTCGCCGCCGTAACTCCGAGGATTTCATCCTGAGTCAGGCTGGAGTACTCCGCTGTGTTGCCACACGCGATGATGAGCTCGACATGGGCGTCGGTGATCCGCCTGACGACCTTCGAGAGTTCGTCGAAGTCGACGGCTCCGTCGTGATCGAAGGGCGTTATGGGAATCGCGCTGATTCCTGTCAGCAGCGACGCGAGCTTCTCCTGCACGAGCGTGGACATCAAAACTTCAATACCTCTCTGGAACACCGGGACCTGCTAGGCCGGAGGAACATTGTTATTTGCCGATGCCTGCGGTCAAGCCTTTCACGAAGAAACGTTGACCAAACGCGTAGAGCAGAAGAATCGGCACTATCGATAGGAACGATCCAGCCATGACGAGTGGCTGTTGGGTTACGTAGCGACCCTGAAACACCGACAAACCGGCCATGAGCGTTCGAGACTTGTCGTCCTGCAAGAAGACCAGGGCGATGAGCAGCTCATTCCAGCCGTAAATTATGTTGACGAGCATCAGGGTAAAGAGGGCTGGAGAGGTGAGCGGAGCCACTATCAGCCGGAGAGTGCCAAACGGGGACAGCCCATCCATTCTCGCGGCTTCGAGCAGTTCCACGGGAATGGTTCTCATGAAATTCGTGATGAAGAACACCGAGAATGGGAGGAACAGACCGACGTAGAAGATGATCACGGACGGGAGCCGATTGATCAGGTGCACGTTCACCATCACGGTAAATATTGGTGCAAGGAGGACAACCGGCGGAATGACCATGAACGCGACATTCGAATTGAAAAGCGTGCTCCGCCCTCTGAACCGACCGAAGACGAAGGCGTATCCCGCGGGTAAGGCGATCGCGGTGGACAGCGTGGCTGATATCAGCGTGACGATCAAACTGTTCCACGCCCAACGTGGGACTGCCATCGACCGAATCACCTGCAGGTAGTTGCTCGCCGTGCTGTGTATGGGCAGGCCGAGCGGCGAAAGTTCGTATGCCGCATTGGTTTTGAGCGACGTCTGAAGGATGAACCAGATCGGATAGAGGGATGCGACGCATACGAGGACGAGGAATGCATGTTTTACGACTGAGCCGATTTTGATTCGCCGAATCATCGCTCACCCTGCTTCGCACGGAGACGGGTATAAATCGCTATGAGCACGCCTGAGATGAGCAGCAAGACCACCGCCGCGGCCGAACTCAGGCCGGGCGAACTGTACTGAAAGGCGTAGCGCCACACGTACAGATCCATCACGCTCGAGGCGTTGCCGGGCCCGCCATGTGTCAGTACGTAGACATACGGGAACGTCCACGCGATCACCTGGATGGCTTGGAGCACCAGGAAGAACTCCACCGTCCCGCGAACCTGTGGCAGGACGACCAGGCGGTTCGTTTGCCAACGTGTCGCGCCGTCGATGGCCGCAGCCTCGGACAACTCTCTAGGCAACGACAGCAAGGAAGCCGTAAACACGACGACGCCAAACCCGAGCTGCGTCCAAACCAGCACGCCACCAATGGAAAACAGCACGATGTTGCTGTTTCCTATCCAGTCCAGAGCCAAGAAGTCCAGGGATAGTCCCCGTAGAGTGATGTTGAGGATGCCGTTCTGTTGGAGCAAGTACGAGAAGCTGATTCCGATGGCCGTGGCAGGAATGATGTAAGGGACGAAGACCATCAGGCGGTACGCGCGCCATCCCTTCGTTCCCTCGTAGAGCATCAACGCAATCGTCATTGCCACGACGGTTACGACCGGGACGACGGCGAGCAGTTTCAGGCTGTTGAACAGCGACGTCATGAAGACCGGATCTTGGAAGAGTGACCGGTAATTCTCCAGGCCACTGAACGTCGTCTCGCCCATGCTGGTGGAATAGAAGCTATTCCGGATGACGGTGATCAGTGGATATGCGAACACCAGCCCGAGGCATACGACCATCGGCAGTATGAACGCGTAGGGCCACGAGTCACCCCTCGATCGCCGCCCCTTCACCGGCGGCGATGGGGCGACGATCGTTCGATCCACAGTCGTGTGGACGGCAGGGCCCACGAACTATCCCTCCGCCCACTTGGCGTAGGTCTTGAAGTCATCTGGCTGCTGTGTTTGCCATGCCTTGATGATTCCCGCGATCTGTGACGTTGCGTCACTGGCCGAGGTCGATCCCGCTAGCAAGGCCTGTGCCACGGTGCGGAGTCCTTGATCATCGACCTGCGGCGGGGCGTAGTTCTCGGCCCAGAGTTGGTTCGGGAGCGTGTCGAGCTTGTACAACTGCGCCATCACCGGGTCTTTGACCACCGACGGATCGAAGCGCTTGTCTGCGGGGAATGCACCCGTGGTCGTGTACCAGCTCGTCAAGTTCTCCGGCGTGTGCAGCCATGTCAGGAACGCGGCCGCTTGTGCCTTCTCGGCGGACCAGGACGTGATGAAGGCAGATATCGACTGGGTCGCGTCGTAGTACTGGGCAAGCTTGCCCGTCCCCAGCAGAGGGGTCTTCCCGACGCCGAACTTGCTCCCCAATCCCTGCTTCACCCAGGCGGCCACGTTGCCGTCGGTCGCCCACGTCATGGCGCCCTTGCCCTGGGCAAAGCTTTGCCATGCCTGGGTGGCTTCCACAGACGCGACGTCACTGCTCAGGTAACCCTTGTCCTTGAGCTCGGCAAGCCGGGTCAGATATCCCGAGTACTTCGGATCGGAGAAATCGGCCTTGCCGGCGTACACCGCTTGCAGCTCTTCGATCGAATCGAGGGTCTGGGTACCCACGACGGACTGGAACCACGAGCCGAAGGCGCCTTCCTTGTCACCCACCGTGATGGGGGTGATGCCGGCTGCCTTCAGCTTGGCGCAGTCGGCCAAGAACTCATCCCACGTTTGCGGACCGTGGGTGCTATCGAGACCTGCCTTCTCGAAGAGCTCCTTGTTCCAAACGAAGGGAACGCCAAGGAGATACAACGGCATGGCCCAGACCTTGTCCTGATACGTGTTCTCCTGTGTGTTGAGCCACTGGCTCAGCTCGGACTCGGGGATCAGGCCCGTCAATGGAGCGACCTGGCCTCGCCAGACCGGGGTCAGGACCGGCAGCGTCGCCCATTGCATCGCGATGTCCGGGCCGGTCTTGGCTTGAGCCGCAGTCTGGAAGGCTCCTTGCAGCGTCTGTGTCGCCTGCGGCACCAGCTCGATGTGGATGCCAGGGTGGAGCCCTTCGTAGCGAGACACGGCCGCTTGCATCCAGGCCGTCGACCCGGGTACGTCGGACTCACCCCAGAACCAATACGTCAGGCTGCCGGTATAGGGATCACCGGAGGCCTGGGAGCCTTGGTCCGAGGATCCGGAGCAAGCGCCGAGAATCAGAGCGAGCACTGCGGTAGCAGAGGCAAACGCGAGCCTCCGCTTCGAACGCCAAATATGGTTCACCTGCACAACCCTTTCGGTAGAAGGTGCGCTTCCCAGCGCCGGTCAATTGCCATCCCGTGGAAGCCCTATTCCCGGGGCCGCAGAATGTAACGTCGTTCGTAATGCGCCTCAGTCGGCGCATGCCCTACGAGGGGCTGCTGCGGAGCAATTTCGCGGTCGTAGTAGGCCGCGTAATGCTTGACGCGCTCCTGATCGAGCTCTACGCCGAGACCTGGACGATCGGGAACCTTCAGCGCTGATCCATTGAATGGCATCAGCCCACCCTCGATAATGTCGTCTGACAGATTCCAGTAGTACGTCTGATTGTCGAGAATGAAATTCCTGTGAGCCGCGTGTAGTTGCAAGACCGCGGCGGTGCCGACGCCCAGTTCACCGAAGGTATGAGTGACCACTGGCAATCCAGCAATTTCGGCAAGGCCTGCAGCCAAGCGAGCCCCAGAGAAACCCGAGTCGAATCTAGGGTCTAGCTGAAGGGCATCAGCGGCCTGGTGCTTGATGACGTTCAAGCTGCCCTCGACCGATAGCGAAGCCTCGTGCGCAAGAATCGGGACTGATACCGACTGACGAACCGCCGCCATATCCTCAAGATTGGAAGCAAGCACGGGCTGTTCGACGTATTCCAGGTCATATTCCGACATGCGCGAGATGATGCGCTTGGCTGCACCAGGAGACCAAGCCTGATTCGCGTCGACCCGTATGCGAGGCTCATCGCCTACTGCTGATCGCACGGCCGCTAGCCGAGCGATGTCCGTCTCTGGTTCGAAACCCACTTTGAAGTAGAGCGTTCTGAATCCACGTTCAACCCAGTCAACTGCCTCATCAGCCATTTGGGCTGGATCGGCTGGTGGGATGTCTGCGTAGAAATTTGACTCGGTGCGCCATGCGCTGCCCCAGATGCGGTGTAGCGGTTGGCCGCATACCTTTCCGACGATGTCCCACATGGCCATGTCGAGGCCCGCCAGGGCCCAGGAAAGTCCTTGCGTACCGAGGTGCGCCATTCCGGTCTCGGCATAGATCTCGTGGCGAAGGACGTCATGTTCGAAGGGGTCGCGATCGAGAATGAGTGATTCGACTCCCTTCAGAAGTGCGACCGTGATGTCCGGATTCCCTGCGAAGACCACGGGGGACTCGCCGATCCCGGTGACACCGTCGTCGGTGAGCACCTCCACGAGAACGCTGCACTGGGCTGATGTGCCGTGGCCCTTTCTCCGCCAAGACGATCGGTATTCTCTGAGCTGAGGTACGGCGACGATTGTGGTTCTAAGTTCCCGTATTTTCATCGCACATCCTTGGAACGCTCGAAGTGGAACCGCCGCAATCCGTCTGCGGTAGTGATCTGGACCGTTCCGTTCGCATGCAGATCCTGCAGAATTGCAGCGGCGCTCGGTGCAAGGTCGGCCGCACGGTTCGGCGGTAGGCCGGGATAGTTTTCATGGACCGCCTGGCAGACGTCGGCGAGCGTCTCCGCTCCACTGTTGAGCGCCGCCGTTACGTTCGCTTCCAGAACGCCAATCGCATCGCGCGAATCCTTGATGAAGGCCGCCACGTCCGCGCCGTACATCGGTGCTTCGTGCGCACATAGCAGGATGTCGACGTTCAGGCCCGCGATCCGATCCAACGTTGCCTCGTATGTCGATCGCGAGAGGAACTGTGGCGGGTACAAAAGAGAGCCGTCCAGATTCCGAATGCCGTATCCCATTACGGCATCGCCTGCTATGAGCGCTCGCTCGTCGGGCATCCAGATCCCCAAATGGCCGTGGCTGTGACCGGGGATGTGAACGATGGCTGCTCGCGTCTGCTGGTGACTGAACCATCTTTCGTCAGTGATGCGTTCGTCTACCTCGAACCCGGCGCCCAACCTCCCGGCGATTCGGGCGAGAGCTGAGCTGTCGAGCCTCATGTCGTCCGTGCGCGCGAACGTCTCGTAGCGCTGCGCGATTGTGTCAGTAGGACTTCCGAGTGGCGGACTGTCGGCTGCATGGGCGACGACCGTCAACCCCGGATAGGCCGCTCGTAAGCTCGCTGTTCCGCCACAGTGATCAGCGTCGGGGTGGGTCAACACGAGTGTGATGTCGTCCGGTTCGAAACCCAACTCGTTGATCGTTGGAACGATTGTGCCGTGGGGGCTCGACGGAAGGCCCGCGTCCACGATCACGAGCTGCTGTCCGGAAACGAGCAGGAACTGACATAGCAGCCGCGTTCCGTCTATCTCCTCCAGGCGGATCAGCCCTGGGATGATCTCGTCCGTCGCCGCAGTCACGCCGTCTCCGGGGACCGCAGTTTTGCCAACGCGCTACCGACTTCGTCATCGTCGATCGCGAGCATCGCCATGCGAGGGCTGATGTAGTCGGCAAGTTCCGGTAGGTCGAAGCTTTCAAGCAAGTTGTGCCTGAACAGCATTGGGCTGATCGGTCGCTCCGATGACATGAGCTCTTCCAGCGTTTGCAGGTCACGTGCCACCACGCCGGCCACTCGGCGGTCCATCGCGGCGGCGAGCAATGCGACGAGCCCGAGGGCCCCCGTACCCCAGACCGCGATCCTTCCCTTGTCGATCTGCTGCGCGGAGGAGTATCTGTCCGACAGAAAGTCGACGCAGCGAATCGTGTCCCAGACGCGTTGGTTCAACAGGTCTCGATCCAGCATCCACGCGGCGGTAGCCATCTCGAATTCCGATGTCGCAGACTCGCCGGTGCCACGAAGGTCCGGCAGCAGTACCGCCCAGCCCTCGCGCTGCGCATGACGCACCTCGGTGAGCTTCGCGGCCTCGCCCTTGCCGCCTTCGTCCAGCACGATCAGCACGGGCGCAAGGTGATCCGACCAGTTCAGGGGCAGGGTGAAAACCACGTCGAGCGTGATCCCTGGCTCGGTGGAAAGCGTCAACCGCTGGGCGTGCAAATCAGGGAACGAAATGTGGTTCGTGACGCGAGCCGCAAGCGGGGTTCGCTCTGGGAACGGACCGAGCGCGCGCCCCAGTCCGTCAGCCGTGACGGGGGAGCGCTGCTTCCGCAGTAGGTCTGCTCGGCGTTTGGCGAGCTCCACGACGGGGCCGTTCGAGTCGATCGGCTGCGGCAGACACGTGCCCGTGGAGTCGACAGGGCCTGCGCTCTGCGGCAGCTCCGCGCTCGACCTGTTGTGGGGGACCTCCCACTGTGGGTTGAACAGCACATGTCCCGACTCGGATGAGCAAGCCTGCGTGCCGACCAGCTTCCGGATGAGGAAGTCAGCGACGGCATGCCGCATGCCTGGCAAGAGGCCATGCCCACCTGGAACCTCGACGTAATCGAAGGTGTCGTCAGTACCTTCGCGTTCCAACAGGCGCCGAATCTCGTGCACTACCTCTCGCGCCCCGCCAATCGGGAATCCGGGATCCTCGGTGGCGTTGGCGACGAGAAGCTGCCTCGGCGAGACGCAGGAAAGGATTTCACCAACGGTTCCGACGGTGCACAGAGTGGGCAACTGATTGCATAGGTCAACCCAGCTGTCCCAGCCAGTGCCGAACGCGGCGTCGCGAATTTGGCTGAGGTGGGTGTTCACCATGCAGACAATTGCGGCGACGCTGATCCGCTCGTCGAGTACTGAGGCAAATATCGAGGAGAACCCTCCGCCTGAGGCGCCGACGATTCCTATTCGCGCGGAATCGATTTCGTCGCGTTGATCGAGTAAATCGACGCCAGCCAGACTGTCATTGACCATCAACCCCAAGGAGGTCAAGCCGACGAGCAGCGGAGCCAATTGGCCGTGTTGGTGCCACCCGATGCGCCGTTCGCCCTGCCCCAGGGTGTCGTAACAGAGCACGGCGATCCCATTCGAGGCCAGGTATTGATTGAAGCTCTGTATGTTGGCGGCGAGCTTCGCATCCTCCATCCAATGGCCCGGCGGATGAACGACGGCGGGATGCGGGCCCTTACCGTGGGGCAAATACAGAAGTGCGGGCACTTGAAGTCCGCGCGCTGCTTGATAGACGATCTTTTCGACATCGAAGCCGTCCGCAGCGATTCTGTCGATCCCGGAATACTTCCGATCCTGTTCGATCCGATCCAGTCCGAGAGCGTCACGCAGGTGTCGCTTTAGATCGGATCTGGACGCCGTCGCGGGGCCGAATCCGCCCGATGGTGATGAATGCGCGGCAAGCTCGGCTGCCCGCTTCAGAACGAAGTCCGGGACCATCGCCCCCCGAGGGGGTTCAGTCAGGAGCTCTGCGAAGGATTTCATCGGGCCTTTCGGCATGAGACGTCCAGGACGGAGTGAGGTTCAAGCTCGTCGAGACTTCGGTCGCGCCATCAACGGAGCGGTGAAAACGCACCACGGCGATGTGATACGGCATAAGTTATACTATGTATCGTTCGTGGTCAACGGTCGGTTCACGACAAATTTGCCGCTGAACCGCTGTGCCGATCGCCCATGCCGGTGGAGGGTTTGAAACGCATGTCAACTGTCACGTTCGAGAATGCAAGCCGCAACTTTCCGGGTCAGAAGCGCCCTGCGGTCGATCGCTTGAATCTCAAGGTTGACGACGGGGAATTCCTCGTCCTCGTCGGACCGTCAGGTTGTGGTAAGTCCACGTCGCTACGGATGCTCGCCGGACTGGAACCCGTTGATGGGGGTCGCATCCTGATCGACGACGACGACGTCACTGGTGTGGAGCCCAAGGATCGCGACATCGCGATGGTGTTTCAGAACTATGCCCTCTACCCCCATATGTCGGTGGCCGAGAACATGGGATTCGCGCTAAAGATCGCCGGTACCAAGAAATCTGAGATCGAACAGCGTGTGCGAGAAGCCGCGGTGATATTGGAACTGGAGTCGTTTCTGGACCGCAAACCCAAAGCCCTCTCCGGCGGGCAACGGCAGAGAGTGGCGATGGGCCGGGCGATCGTGCGGCAACCGCGCGTGTTCTTGATGGACGAGCCGCTGTCGAACCTCGACGCGAAACTGCGGGTGCAGACCCGTTCCCAAATAGTGCAGTTGCAGCGGAGATTGGGCGCAACCACCGTCTACGTGACCCACGACCAAATCGAGGCGATGACGATGGGTGACCGCGTCGCCGTTCTCAATGATGGGGTCATACAACAGTGCGCAACGCCGCGGGAGATGTATGCACGGCCGGCGAACCTGTTCGTCGCCGGGTTTCTCGGGTCGCCGAGCATGAATCTGGTCGAGCTGCCTGTCATCGAGGGCGGTGTTCGCTTCGGCGACATCACCATTCCGGTCGAAAGACAAGCTCTCAGCGCGGCAGATTCGGGGCGCGTGACCGTGGGCGTTCGTCCGGAGGACCTGCAGATCGTCGACGTGGGCCTGGAATTCGAGGTCGACGTCATCGAAGAGTTGGGCGCCGATGCATACGCATACGGGCGAGCCAACATCAACGAATTTCAGGGTGGATCGGCACAGACACTGGTCGCCCGCGTTGATTGGCGCCAGCCGCCGCTCAAAGGTGATCGGGTACGCCTGGCCCCGATCGGCGGCCACGCACTCCACGTCTTCGACACGGAAAGCGGCGTGCGACTGTCGTGATCTTCGGCTGGCGCCCAGCAAGTGGTGGGAGGCTCGGTATGGGCCAAAAGTGCTGCTTTGGAAGGCTATTCGTCATCCCCCAGGATCATCCCGAGATGAGCGTGTCCAACACACACGAAGTCAAGGCCCGCGTGCGCCGTTGCTAGCCGCGAATCGACCATGGGATCAATTCCTCCGTGGCCATTCCCAGTTGCGACGGTTCCAACGAAACCACGGTCCGTCAAAGACGGCGACGAACACGGCGGCGAAGCCCACGGCCATTACTGCCTTCCAGCCGTTCGGAATCATTGCCGCCGTGGATAACGCTCCACCGATCAACCAACACCACCAGTACATCCGGCGCTCCCCGCGTGGATCGTTCGCTTGGGGCCTGAAGGTGTACTTGTGATACCTCGCTGCGACTACGAGCACCCCGCCGACGACGAGCGCTCCAGCCGGCCAGTACGACAGCGCTGTGGACAGCTCGTCACTCATCTAGGCCGGCGCCGACTCCGGTTGTACCGCAGCGTGACGTGATCGCTGGCGTGATCGACCAAGCCGACCCCGCGATTCAGTAACGCGGTGAACATCGACATATCCTCCCACGACGCAGTCCCCGGGTGGCCTACGCGGCGTTGAACGCCTGAGACCTTGGACGTGGGAGTGCCGCCATGTGGTGTTGCAACCCGGTAGAGCGCGACCGCATCACCCTTGAACTCCTGTGGGTAACTCTTCCTCGCCATCGGTTGATCGTCTCGCGTCCCCCAGAGCAATCCTGGATTCAAGCGTGTCCGACACACGGGGTCAAGTCCCCCAATCGCCAATGGCTGGTTGGCAGCCTGGTCTCGGACGGGCGACTGGCACCATGGCTAAAACCGTGTCATTTGCTAGTTGGTCGCGATTCGGTTCGAAGCGGAGTCGGATGTGGGCCCAGACATGCACTACAACACCTCTATTGTTGGCCCGTGAATTGACGGATGCGTCGTAAAACTCGACACGCCGCACGCATCCCAGGAAACTTCGCCAGGTCGGTCAGTATCTGTAGCAGCGCAGACTGCGAGCTGTTTTCCGACACGAACCTGGGGATGAGCGAGTGCTCCCGAGAAGACGTCGGCGGCGTGGCCGCCGCCTGTGGACGGTCGCCACCGCGACGGTGGTCGCCCTGGCGTGCACCACAGCGGTCAGCACCGAGCTCTTGAGCTCGCGACCGCGCGAAGTCATAGCGGTCGTCGCAGGTTCCATCGACCCGGCGCCGACGACGACCGCCATCGCCGACTCGGACGTCTACGGGATGGCGCAGGCCGACGTGGACAAGACGATGGATGCGATTCGGTCGGCCAATGTCCGGTCGGTCCGACTTCTGATTCCGTGGGCCGGGGTGGAGGCCACGCAAGGCCAGCTCGACTGGAGCACGGTCGACAAGACGGTGAACTCCGCCGCGGCCCGACAATTATCCGTTGTCGGCGTCGTGAACTCCTCACCGATATGGGCGGTCGCGCCCGGTGGGCAGTATCTGAGCGGCCGGCCCGCGTCGCCGGCCACGTACGGGGACTTCGTGGCCAAGGTCGCCTCGCGATACCAGGGAAAGATTGCCGCCCTGGAGATTTGGAACGAACCCAACGGAATCCAGTTCTACACACCGGCACCCGATCCTGCGGGGTACGTCGACCTCCTGAAGGCGAGCTACGCCAAGATCAAGGCGGTCGACCCCTCGATCGTCGTTCTCGGGGGGTCGATGGGCTCGATCCTCGACTACGGCGCCGCGGCAATCAGCCCACCGAACTTCTTGACCCAGATGTACGCCGCGGGGGCGAAGGGGTACTTCGACGCGCTGGCATTCCATCCCTACCACTACAGCCTGAAGTTCTCCGACGGCTTGCAACTGGAAGGCTCGCCCCTTCTGCAGTTGATGGCGATGCGGAACACCATGGTGGCCAACGGCGATGGCGATAAGAAGATCTGGTCGACCGAGTACGGCGAACCCTCGTCACAGGGCGGCGACGCGGTGCAGAACGCGTTCGTCACCGACATCCTGACCAAATGGCAGGAGTTGCCCTACACCGGTCCGATGTTCGTCTACACGACACGCGATGGGCAGTCGGGCGGTTTCAATGCCGTCGACACCTTCGGCGTCCTGCGCGCCGACTGGAGTCCCAAACCGGTATTGCAGACCGTCCAGGCCGCAGCGAGCGGCAGCCTCGCCAAATCTGCTGAATTTCAGCGCTTTTCGACTGTGAACGACCCGAATCTGGGTACGCCGTTGAGCCCGGTCTACAAGGTCAATGCGCAGAACTG
>Ga0137412_10001186_pt1 | contig 19875 bp, 17 predicted proteins | sample CZODoug2_1_16fun_FD_122160 | JGI IMG/M metagenome (GOLD analysis project Ga0137412, IMG submission 122160) | Vadose zone soil fungal communities from Angelo Coast Range Reserve, California, USA - CZODoug2_1_16fungal (Hybrid Assembly) | ecosystem: Environmental > Terrestrial > Soil > Vadose zone...
AATTATAACGGCTGAAAAGGTTGAAAAGCGGTAGGCCTGTTTGGTCCTCGTGTTACGGCCAAACCATCAATTGGGGCACATACGTCATGATGTGTCCGGCAATGCCCGTCACAGACCGGCAGCAGACATAACTGACGGTTTCAAAGAATTACGAGTGAGGACAGCCCATGGATTTTGAGTTTTCCGAGCGCCAGCGCCAGTGGCGCGATCGCGTCGTTGCTTTCACAAGCAAGTACATAGAGCCGGCCGTCGAGACCTATGACAAGCAGCAGAAAGAGGGTGAGCGGTGGAAGGTCTTGCCTGTTGTCCAGGAGCTCAAAGCGAAAGCCAAGGCTGAAGGCCTCTGGAATTTGTTCATGCCGCCGAGCCAGCACGAGGATGACGAATTTTTCGGTGCCGGTCTGACAAATCTCGAATATGCGCTGTGTGCCGAGCATATGGGGCGGACGATGTTTGCTTCAGAAGTATTTAATTGCTCGGCGCCGGACACGGGCAATATGGAAGTGTTCTTGCGGCACGCCAACAAGGAGCAGAAGCGCAAATGGTTGCGACCACTGTTGGATGGTGAGATACGCTCCGCGTTTTTGATGACCGAACCTGCCGTGGCATCGTCTGATGCCACCAACATCGAGACACGGATTGAGCGTAAAGGTGACTACTATGTCATCAATGGCCGCAAGTGGTTTTCGTCAGGCCTCGGTGATCCGCGTTGCAAGATCGCGATCTTGATGGGTAAGACCAATCCGGATAATCCCCGGCATCAGCAACAATCCCAAATCCTGGTGCCTCTCGACACTCCCGGCATAACCATCGAGCGTATGCTTCCGCTCTTTGGCTATGACGATGCGCCGCACGGCCACGGGCAGGTGTTGCTCCAGGATGTTAAGGTGCCCGTCGAGAACTTGTTGTTAGGCGAGGGGCGGGGCTTCGAGATTGCGCAGGAGCGTCTCGGACCGGGCCGTATCCATCACTGTATGCGGACAATAGGTGCTGCCGAGTCAGCGCTTGAGCTTATGGTGAAGCGGTTGACCCAGCGAGAGGCGTTCGGCAAGCGCTTGATTGAACACTCTGTGTGGGAGCAGCGCATCGGTGAAGCTCGGACAAATATTGAGCTAACGCGCCTGCTGGTTTTGAAGGCGGCCGATATGATGGACAAAGTCGGAAATAAAGCCGCTCAGCTGGAAATTGCGATGATCAAGGTTGCCGCACCAGCCATGGCGCTCGAGGTGATCGATAACGCTATTCAGGCTTGGGGCGGCGCCGGTGTGACCAACGATGTTAATCTCGCTCACAACTACGCCTTCATCCGCGGTCTGCGCGTTGCGGATGGTCCAGATGAGGTTCACAACAGGACAATCGCTCGTCTGGAGATTCGTTGGCACAGCAATACACCATCATCTTCGAAATCAGCCTTTTCGTGAGGTAGACAATGGGGCTCCTCAATGAAGAGGCCGGGAGCCTGTCGGTATATTGGAAAGCTACCCAAGTCTCACACGCGACAGAACATCTCGAGCAACGCACTCCTCGCAATCGTGCTTATCGAAACCAAAACTAACTAAAGGCATCCAAATGTCGAAGAATGGACCAATCCTCATCACCGGTGCCGGCGGCGCTGTTGGCTCGGTCAGCAAGAAGATGATCGAGATGCTCCTAAAGGATGGCTACCGTGTTCGCGGTTTCTTGCGAACGGATGATGAGCGGGCCCAAGCGCTGCGCCTCATGGGTGTAGAGGTTTTCGTCGGCGACCTTTTAAATCCGTCGGATGTCGCAAATGCGATGAAGGGCTGTCGCCGTGTCTATTTCAGCATGAGCCTGAACCCTTACTACACCGATGCGACCATTTTGATGGCGGCGGTCGCCCGGGCTCAGGGCAACATCGAAGTGTTCGTGAATATCTCCGAATATGAGCAGTCGCGGATGACATATGGTCGGATGACTTCGGCGCGCGAAGCTCGAAATAGCGAATTCGGCGGTCTTGTTGCGGATTGGTCTCCTCAGCAGCGCGCGCATTGGGCGTCTGAGCAGGCACTGAAATGGTCAGGCCTTCCTGTCGCGAACATCCAAGCCACGATATTTGTCGAAAACCCCATCATTTCCGCGTTCGTTATCAAGCCGATGCTTGAATCCGGCGAGCTGCATTTGCCTTTCGGCCACCAAAAGCTGGCGCCCATCGCGGCGTATGACGTGGCCGAGCTCTGCGCAAAGATTCTTATGGATCCAGGGCCTCATCTAAACAAGGACTACGTGCTGACTGGGCCTCACCTGATCGGCGCGCAAGATCTTGCTGATAGCTACTCGACGTTGATCGGGCGCACGATTACCTACGTTCCGAATGATCCCGACGAGTGGAGTAAGGCCGTTATCGACAAAGCCCTTGCACACAACCCGCACGTCGCAGCACACCTCAAGACGCTTGTTCTGTTCGTCGCTGGGGGTTTTTACAATGTCGTGACCGGCGAGCTCGAGCAACTGTTGGGGCGTACTCCCAAGGACACTTCATGGGCGCTCGCGCAACACCCCCGTTTGAAGCAAGCCTTACGACAACTTGAGATGTCTAAGGCGAGCCCCTAGATCGTCGGTGCAAGACGGTTGCTACGGTGATCTATTGCACGAGATAGTACGGGCTGCGCGAGACCAGGGATAGAATCTAACACTGGTGCCCTCGGTTCTGGCGGCGATGATGGTGTCGGGGTTGGCCGTCCACGTGAGGGGCGTCGGGTCGGCCTTGGTCTCGGCAACAGAGCGGTTGATAGCGGCTTGGAAATCGACGACGGAGCGGAAGACACCGTGCTCGACCGGCGGCGGCTGGGCTTGATTGTGCGGTCCAGGACGTTGACTTAGGCGAAACGGCGTCGTGGTGCCGTGCCGCTTGGCGTTGCTCTCCTTTGTGGAATCAGCACCCGAGCCTACCCCGGGCAACGCGGAGCTCTTCACAAATTCAACAGAACCGGGGACATCGCTCTTGAAATCTAAACCAAAATAGATGTACATCATAATACCAAAGTACGATCGTACGGCAACTGTAGAGACTGCGCGGCTAATTGCGCATACTGCTTATCGGGCAATCGAAATAGCAGTTTTGTAAAGTATCCGTCGCAACCTGCTGCGATACAACGACGCTCATGAATATGAGTGTCCACGTGCTGGCGCGATTGTTCAATTCCGAATTGGCGATTAGCCCCCAGCTGTCGTTATGTTCATCGAGTACCAAAAGACGAGGAACCTATAGTAATGTCGAACGCTTCCACGGCGCCTTTACGGGACGGCATACGTCAGCGCACGGTTAGTGCGAACGGTCTGGAGTTTCCGGTATTTGAAGCGGGATCAGGTCCCCTTGTGCTGTGTCTCCACGGTTTTCCCGATCATGCGCAGAGTTGGATCCCACTGCTCCACCGGCTGGCAGCAGAAGGATATTGGGCAGTCGCGCCGGCAATGCGCGGCTATTGGCCGGGAGGCGCCGCCCCCGACGGTTCGTACCGGGGTTCAGCGACAGGCGCTGATGTTATCGCGCTAATTGAGGCTCTTGGATGCGATCAAGCGAACCTCATCGGGCATGATTTTGGCGCACGCGCAGTTTACTCTGCAGCCAGTCTGGATCCGGCACGCGTTCGCAAGCTTGTTGGTCTCGCCGTGCCTCACGGGCCACAGATCATGACCGCTTTCGTTGCGAATGGCGATCAGCAGCGGCGCAGCTGGTACATGTTCTTTTTTCAGACCCGTCTCGCCGAAACTGCCGTGCAGCTCAACGATTTCGCGTTTATCGAACGGCTTTGGCGGGAATGGTCGCCGAGGTACATTTTGCCTCCTGCTGATCGCGCCGCGTTGAATCAAATGCTTCGTCAGCCAGGCGTCTTGCCGCAAACGCTCGCATATTATCGCCAGCTGTTCGCAGCGCCGTCCACAGATCCGGCCGTACAAGCGCTGGAAACTCGAGCCAATAATGTCATCCATGCGCCTTCGCTTTACCTTCACGGCGCCGAGGACGGGTGCATGTCGGTAGAATTGAGCGAAGGCATGGAGGCCGTATTCAAGAACGGACTGCAACGAATTGTCATTCCCGATGTCGGTCATTTCCTTCATTTGGAGCAACCGGACGAGGTGGCCGGCCATATCGTTCGCTTCCTGAAAGCCTGAAAGACACATCTAGGTCGGAGCGGACTTGCGGTCCGATGGTTGGTCCTGCCGCAAGATCTGCAGCAGAATTGACGATAAACGCCGACCATGTGTCGCAGTACGCACAATCGGAAATTGTAACTTGAGGAGAGCATAGGGTGGCAAGCAAAATCGGGACAACCTGGCAGATCGGGCAGGCCACCGTGACGCGGATCGAAGAGCTCTTGGGACCGGGTTTGCAGCCCGAAGAACTGCTCGCGACGTGGGACCCTATCGTCCTGAAGGAACATGGGCATTGGATGGTACCCAACTTCTATCAACCATCCACCAATCAATTTATCATGTCGGTGCACTCTTGGCTGATCCGCACGCCGCATCACACCATTTTGGTCGACACTTGCTGCGGAAACGCCAAAAACAGACCGGCGTCGCCCCACTTTAATCAACTTGACGTGCCCTACCTCGATCGGCTCCGGTGCTGTGGCGTCGAGCCCGAAGACATCGACTATGTCCTATGCACGCATCTCCACGTGGACCACGTCGGCTGGAATACCCGCTTGCTCGACGGACGGTGGGTTCCAACGTTTCCAAACGCGAAATATGTGTTTTCCAGCGAAGAGCTGAACTTCTGGGATCCTTCGAAAAATCCACATTTACCCGAGGAACCCCGCGCAGTCTTCGCCGACTCGGTGCTGCCTGTGATTGCCGCGAAACAGGCCCATGTCGTCAGCATGACTGACCAATTGAGCGATATTCTTTTGATCGAGCCGACTCCGGGACATTCGCCAGGCCACATTATGCTGCGGCTGCTTAGCGGGCAGGACGAGGGCGTTTTCATCGGCGACGTGATGCACAATCCGATACAGGTTTATCAGCCGACCTGGAATAGTCGGTTTTGCATGGATTCCGAACAGGCTGTTCAGTCGCGTATGCGAGTACTCGGCCATTGTGCGGAGCGGAGCTGCCTGATGTTTCCTACACATTTTGGGACGCCCCACGCTGGACGTATCCGCAATAATGCCAATTCGTTTTCTTTTGAATTTGGGGAGGCCTGATAGTTATCTAATCCGTCGGGCATCAACTCAGCCACGAAACGAGATCGCCGCAAGATGGTCCGAGTCAAACAGCCCCGGGGTTGCCAACGGTCCCGAATGCAGCCGACCTGCTCGCATGTCAGGGCTTTCGTGGCTTGCCCCGCTCTGGCGCGCGACGCGCTGCTGGTCCCGCAGCCGAGCGCGAATTCATATCTGAATAGACTATGGTCAAGTATGACGTTGCTCTTCGCTTCGGCGCAAGATTAGCTAACCGAATGATGGGCCCGTCCGGCTGGGCAAGACAGCACAATTGAAGTCTTCAGATCAGGCGATACGGTAACTCTGCGTTTTCCAAAACGACAGCCGCCTCGATATGATGCATCGGAACTCAGCCATGGCTAAAACTGCGAACCAAGACGAGGAGTTTTCAGGCACCCAACCAGTCGAAGAACGCAATCGTATCGACGAAGGGAAACTTAACGCCTGGATGGCTGGGAATGTCGAAGGATACAGAGGGCCGCTCAGCATACTACAATTCAGGGGCGGGCAGTCCAACCCGACTTATCGGCTCGATACTCCCACGGCATCCTTTGTGCTGCGGCGCAAGCCGTTTGGTAAGCTGCTTCCCTCGGCCCATGCGGTGGATCGCGAGTTTCGCGTGATTTCGATGCTTCGTCAGCAAGGTTTCCCGGTGGCGCAGCCGTATGCGTTATGCATGGACGATAACGTGATCGGCTCGGCCTTTTACGTAATGTCTATGGAGCCTGGGCGTGTATTGTGGGATCCGACGTTGCCGGGCATTGCCCGCGAACAACGGAGAGCCATGTTCGTGTCGAAGATTACGACCCTGGCGCGGCTTCACAGTTACGATCCACATCAAATCGGCCTCGGAGACTTCGGTCGTTCGGGAAACTATTTTGCCCGTCAGATCGAGCGCTGGACCAAGCAGTATCGCGCGTCCGAAACTGAGCGGATCGAGGAGGTCGAGCGCCTGATCGACTGGTTACCGATGACGCTACCCAAGCAGGAGCGCCTCGCCATCGTGCATGGCGACTACCGCTTGGACAACATAATTTTCCATCCGACCGAACCAACAGTAAAGGCGGTGCTCGATTGGGAATTGTCGACGGTTGGTGATCCGATGGCAGATTTCACCTATCTCCTGATGCAATGGTCTATGCCAGGTCTGGCTAAGGCGGATTTGGGAGCGCTCGATATACCGACAATGGAGGACGCGGCGCGGATCTATGGGGACTGCACCGGGATCGAATTGCCCGATTTAAATTGGTACTTTTCCTACAATCTATTCCGGCTTGTCGGCATTATGCAGGGGATCGCAGGTCGCATACGAGAGGGCACCGCGGCGAGCGCCAAAGCAAGCGAGGCGGCAGCACTTACAATTCCACTGGCGCAGGCGGCATGGGATTTCGCGCGGAAAGCAGGAGCGAGATGATCTTTGTATCTGTACTGCGACTTGGATAATCACGGCAAAATACAATTCACTGGGAAAATTAAGGAAACGGCCATGGATAATCCATGCTTGCGGCTGATAGCTGCTTCAGTCGGAAGCGCAACTCGCCCACAAGCAGACGTGATGCCCATGCGTCAGGGAGAAATGCGTGCCGTTGCCGAACTTGTGATGAGATCTTTTCTTGCGATCCCCATGCACAGCAATTGACTCCGGAGAGGCCTTGATAACTCTGATCATAAGAGTTACATTTTTTCCGAAAACTCAGACCGCAGCCACCACCGACGGTGCAAGGAAATCATATGAAGTTTCGGCGTGTGATGGCAGCATCTGGTGTATTGTTGGGCATTCTAGTCTCGGGTGCAGTGTTCGCAGTCGCAAACGCCCAATCGAATCCGAGAACCCCGGCCGCCGGCGACGGGCCGTGGGACCAGCAGATTAATTCGGCTGCCGTGTCGGCGGATGCCTGGTTCGACAATTACAAGTTCCGTGACGGAGAGACGCTGGAGCGCGTCAAGATCCATTATGCTACCCTTGGCACGCCGCATCGAAACGCCAGGGGCGACATCGATAATGCCGTCCTCGTTCTGCATTGGACCGGAGCTGACAGCCGGGCACTTCTGAGCCCAACCTTTGCGAAGGCACTCTTCGATGCTGGCCGTCCGCTCGACGCGAACCGCTACTACCTGCTCTTTCCCGACAGTGTAGGCCATGGTCGATCCAGCCGGCCGAGCGATGGGCTGAAAGCGAAATTCCCCAACTACGACTATGGCGACATCGTCGATCTGCAGCATAAGCTGCTGACTGAAACATTGGGTGTCGAGCACCTCCATGCCATTCTGGGTATGTCCATGGGCGGAATGAATGCCTGGCAATGGGCCGAAGCCTATCCCGGCATGATGGACGGTGTGATGCCGGTGGTGTCGCTGCCGATCAAGGTTTCGGGTCGAAACCTTCTGTGGCGCCGCATGGTCATTGATGGGATCCGTTCCGATCCGGAGTGGAAGAACGGAGAGTACGCGCGGACTCCGCTCGGTTGGACCCTAGGTTACGGCGTGCTGCGGTTGATGATTGACAGCGCTTCGAGCCTTCAGACGACCATTCCCGACGGGCCTGCGGCAGAGCGCTTCATTGCTGCCAACCGTATTCAGGCCGAGCATGCTGACGCAAACGATATTCTTTACTCGCTCAAGTCGTCACTTACCTACAACCCTGAGCCTGAGCTTGCCAAAATCAAGACGAAGCTCTTCGCTCTCAATTTTTCCGATGATGAGTTCAACCCCGACAAACTGCAAGTTCTCCAGAATATTGTCCCAAAGCTCGCACATGGTCGTTATGTGGTTCAAGAGGGAACCCCGACATCGCCGGGCCATTTCACAATGACGCGGCCCGAGCTTTGGGCTCCGCATGTCGCCGAGTTCATGCAATGGCTTGGCGACACGGCTGACCGGGCAAGCAAGTAAATATAGCGCTCCCTCGCTACCAGACCGTTCCGGGTCCCGAGGCGCGCCGTATTCTATTCTCAAACGCGAGCGATCGATTACGGCGTCGACGTTTGCGAGAACGCGATGCCCTATCTTGAGCGAACGACCTCGCAGCCCGCGTACATCTGAAGCTTTGCGGCAAATGCAGTCAATGCCCAGCCGCCTCCGGTTGGTGATGTTATCAGCGAACGTTCAGTCGCAGCCAAGTCTGTGGTCAGTTGGATCGCCAGCGTAGTTGGGGCATCGGAGCGTGCTCGTACCGCGCGCCGATCGCTGCGATGATTATCGGATCCGCCTGCAACAGTGCACCGAGGTCCTCGTCGTCCGCGAGTACGAACAGTGACAGGCCGAAGCCGCCCGCGGGGTCATAGACGGGGCCGTGAGCCACGACCTTGCCTGCTTCGAGCAACGATTGCAGATAGTGTCCATGCTCCTTCATGAACCGCGCTTCGTCGACCGACATCGTCCGCATGAAGTCCGGTCGAGGCGGATAAAATTTGCAGAAGAAGTAGCGCATACGGTCCTCCAGATATCTCGGTGGCTTGGGTTGTTGGGCCGCTCCGGATCGAAGTGATCCAATACGCTCATGTCCAGCTAACGCGCAGCCATTCCGCTCGGATTGACAATAGATACCAAAAGAGAACTGATCAACAAGCGCTTGCTCATGATGAGCGGCAGCGGGAGCACCCAGAAGTGCGGATGCACTGGCCACTCTGCCGGATCCAAAAATCCTGTCGCGAGCACAAAGAGCAGGAATCGAAGCGCTTTTCCAAAGATGGGCTCTAAAGTTAGGCGGCGAGCAATTCATATTTGAACAAGCCGTATTCGCATGGGAATGAACGCTCTCTCCGTTTATCAGGTAGGTTTCATAGACGACTACGCATCGGGGTCGTGGCGGATCCGGTCAGACTTGCAGATGAATCGAGCTGAGGTCAGTCGAGGTATCTTGATCTAAGATGAGCCACAGTTTTGAGCTGCCTATCGAGCGCATCACGATTCCAGTGCTGCAGCGATGGAAGCACGACGGGCGGCGTGTCGTAATGACCACTGCCTATGATGCGGTTACGGCACGCATCGCAGATCCCGTCGTAGACGTCATTCTTGTTGGCGACAGCGTCGGTAACGTCTGCTTGGGTTTCGACAACACTCTGCCGGTCAGCATGGCGATGATGAACCATCATCTCGATGCGGTTGCGCGCACAAGGCCTCGCGCTTTGCTCGTAGCCGATATGCTCTTTCTAAGCTTTCATCTCCGTCCCGAAGAGACGATCCGCAACGCCGGAGGCTTCCTGCAGCGTGGCGCTGACGCCGTGAAACTTGAGGGAGGAGCCAAACGTGCTGAAATGGTGCGCGCCCTGGTCGATAGCGAAATTCCCGTCATGGGCCACCTCGGTCTCACCCCACAGAGCGTCAACGTCATGGGCGGCTTCAAGGTGCAGGGCCGGAAAGCCGACGATGCGCTGCGCCTGCTCGACGACGCACACCGTCTACAGGAGGCCGGGTGCTTCGCTCTCGTCCTTGAGGGAATTCCGTCCGAGTTGGCTGCGCGGGCGACGGAATCGCTGACGATACCCACTATTGGCATAGGCGCGGGTCCAGGTTGCTCAGGCCAGGTGCTCGTATTGCACGATGTGCTGGGGCTTACCGAGGGCCATCGTCCTAAGTTCGTTCGCACCTATGCAGATGGCTTTCAGCTGCTGCAGGATGCGTTATCGCGATGGGTTGCGGATGTCCGCAACGGCAGGTTTCCGGCACCACAAGAGTCCTATGGGATTCCCGAAGATATTGCCAACGCGATAGAAAAGCTGGACGCCCAGCAACCCAACTTGATGTAAACGCAACATGCAGACAACCGACTGAGCGCGGCTATCGGCCGCACACTTCACTCGGATCGTCTCCGACGGAGGCAAAGATTTACGCGAGGGAAATCTTCACCTTAACTTCCTCCGCCTTGGTTGCGCCGGGATCCCCCGCGGCGCGCCAGCAACCGCTGTTAAAGTACCGTTTAGGTACGTCGCAAATCCCCTCGCTTCGGGCGGCTGTCTGAAGGCCAAAGAAACTGGCCGCCTGGGTCAGTCGGCTCGTCCTCGGTGATTTGCAAACGACTATCTTTGGCTTGACTAGTTCTAAAAAAGAACTGTAGAAGGGAAGACGACCGATCGCGACGACCGCGATGTGCCGGGTGCAGCGCTGGACGGCGTTGGGACCGGTTCAGCGAACTTCGCGATGCCTCCTCGGATTGATGAGGGACGAGCAGCCGGCAACGCAACAAAACAGAACCGTGTGCCCGGAAGAGCGCAGCGCGGTTGGGAGGACGAACAATGTTAATGAAATGGAAGATCGTGGCGGCTGTGGCTTTGCTTTTGAGCGGTCCGGCATTCGCGGCCGAAGAGCCGGGAATCTCAGCGACCGAGATCAAGATCGGCGGTGTTTTTCCTTTCAGCGGACCGGCGTCATCGATCGGTCTCGTGGGCAGGGGAGTTATCGCCTATATTCAGTCGGTCAATGACCGCGGCGGCATCAACGGACGAAAGATCAACTACATCACATATGATGACGCATACAGCCCTCCCAAAGCCGTGGAGCACGTGCGCAAACTCGTTGAGAGCGATGAAGTGTCGTTCATGTTCGGTCAGCTCGGTACCCCCGGCCTCTCGGCTACAGCAAAATACCTGCGGTCGAACGGAGTGCCCAGCATCGCAATTATCAGCGGGTCATCCAAGTTCACGGACGTCGCCAATTATTCGCTGACCACGACAGGTCTCGTCAGCTACGATACCGAAGGAAAAATCTACGCCAAATATCTGACGAGGGCGCTGCCAAACGCCAAGTATGCCATCCTCTTTCAGAACGACGACCTCGGTAAAGACTATGTCAACGCGTTCAAGGCGTTTCTCGGAAAGGACTTCGACCGAAAGGTCGTGACCGCATCCTATGAGGTCACCGAGCCGACGGTTGATTCACAGGTCGTCACTCTGAAGAGCTCCGGTGCCGACGCTCTCGTGATCGCCGGCACCCCGAAATTTGCCGCGCAGGCCATCCGGCAAGCCGCAGTGATAGGCTGGAAGGCAACCGTAATCCTCAACTTCCCATCCGGCTCGGTTGGTGGCACGCTCGCACCGGCGGGTCTTGACAAATCGGTAGGCGCGATCGTCGGCACGACCAACAAGGATATTCTCGATCCGACATGGAAAGATGACTCTGCCATGCAGGCCTATCGGACGTTTCTCGACAAGTATTTGCCGGGCGTCGATATTACCAACGGTAGCTATCTCACCGGCTATCAGCAAGGCATCCTGCTTGAGCAGATACTTAAGCAATGCGGGAATGATCTGTCCCGCAAGAATATTCTCGCGCAGGCCAAGAACCTGAAAGACTTCGTCGTCCCGACCGCGCTGCCCGGAATCAAAGTCAATACCAGCGAAACCGAGAACATGATCTGGACGCAGATGCGCCTGCAACGATGGACCGGCACGACCTGGGAAGTCTTCGGGGACGTGTTGGACGCCAAGTCCGAATGAGCGCGCATCAGGCAACGCGGCGGATGCGGCATTAGTTGCGTGCGGGTCGCTGGCGCTGTGCATCAATGGAAGTGCACAGCGCGCGATCGCCGTTCCACCAATTCGGGAGATCATTCGATGTCGACGAAGGCACTGACGTTTGCGCCGCGGGAGCTTTCCATAGAGCGTCGAACCGATGGGGCGCTGATATTGAGCTCGCCCCTTGAGTTGGGGAAGTGTGACTGGCGCATCACCGATTTTCTTCCGACCTGGGCAGATGCCGCTCCGGATAGAGTTTTCCTTGCGCAACGCAAGGCGGGGGGAGGGTGGGACGAGATCACCTATAGCGAAGCGTGGACGCAGGTTCAGGCGGTCGGCCAAAGCCTGATCGATATGGGCGCAAAGGCGGCTGACAAACTGGCCGTGCTTTCAGGAAACTCCATCGAGAACGCGGTGATCTCGTTTGCCGCGATGTCGATAGGGGTCATCCTGGCGCCGATATCGCCAAACTATACGTTGATGCCCGGCGGCCTGGCTCGTCTCAAAGATATCGCCGAAACGCTGCGCCCGAATTTTGTTTTCGTTCAAAGCGGACGCGACTTTTCCGCGGGCCGCTCAATTCCCGAACTGGCAGCCGCGACCTGGATCAGTGTCGATGGCGCGCCGGACACGGTGCCATTCCGGGCTTTGACAGGCAGAACCAGGAGCGAAGGATTCGAGCGTGCATTACGTGCGGTGTCTTGCGATGATATCGCAAAGATTCTCTTCACATCCGGTTCCACCGGTTTCCCCAAGGGCGTGCTTAACACCCACCGCATGATGGCGAGCTCCCTGCAAATGGGGAGTTTGCTGGTGTCTCCTCCCAAGGCGCCGGTGCAGGTTGAGTGGCTGCCCTGGCACCATACGATGGGCAGTAACGTAATTCTTCACGGCATTCTCAAGAACGGCGGCACGCTCTACATCGACGATGGCCGGCCGCTGCCTCAGCTCTTCCATAAGACAGTCGCGAATCTGAAGGAGATTTCGCCGACCGCCATGTTCAACGTGCCTGCCGGCTACAATCTCCTGTGCGACGCGATCGAGAATGACCGCGACCTTGGCGTCAGCGTGTTCAAACGGATGGACAGATTGAACTATGCCGGAGCTGCAATTTCGCAGGGCACGCTTGAAAAACTCTACCGATTGACATTGTCGATCACCGGCCGGCGAATTCCGGTCATGTCGGGCTATGGCACCACCGAAACGGCCCCGACAATCAGCACGACGCATTGGGCCACCGACCAGCCGGGGGAGATTGGTCTTCCCGCGCCGGGTCTGCAGCTAAAGCTAATCCCGGTTTCCGATACCTACGAGGCAAGGGTCAAGGGACCTAACGTTACCCCCGGCTATCTGGGACGGCCGGATTTGACGGAAAAGGCCTTCGATGAGGAAGGATTCTATCGCATCGGCGACACCGTCTCGTTTCTTGACCCAGAAAAGCCGGAGCTTGGGCTGCGTTTTACAGGCAGAATTTCTGAAAACTTCAAGCTCGCGAACGGGACGTGGGTCTCGATCGGGAATGTGCGCGCAGCAATCCTGGCAGTAACGCGCGGCGTATTGCTGGACGTCGTCATCGCGGGAGAAAATTGTGAATCGTGCGCGTTGCTATGCTGGTTGAATCCGACCGAGGCAGCGCGGATTTCGAAGACACCAGCCTCGGATTTGACCTGCGATCTCCTCGTGGTTCAATTTCTGAAAGATCGTCTTCAGGAATACAATGAGACCGTCGGAAGCAGCGAAAGAATCTATTCGTTTTCACTGCTGAAGGAGCCGCCATCAATGGCGGCAGGAGAAATCACCGACAAGGCCTACATCAATCAACGGGCTGTGCTGAAACATCGCCTTGAGCAGGTAGAGCGCCTCTACCGGAACGAGCCGGATCGAGATGTGATCCGGGTCTGAGGGCGTTTGGTCGTTCGCAACCATTGCAGGGCATCCGGTGTCTGCCATATGGCGTCCGCGGATATGCCTGCGCTGAGATTTGCTTAGCGAGGCAGTGAGCAGCTACCTCAAGCGGCGCTGCGGCGCGCCTTTGCCTTCGGTTTCTCTGGCGCCCTCATTGCCGGGGTGCTTCGAGCGCCAGGACCAGGGTGGACATGAACTTCCTTGGCCGAAAGCGACTCACCGCATTCGGAGCACACCATGACCGGATCGAAGTTCTTTCCGCATTTGCTGTGCTCATGCAGCAACGGCCGCCCGCGCTCGTCGACCATGTGAGTATCCCCCCAATGCACGATCGCCATCATGATCGGATAAAGGTCGAGTCCTTTTTGGGTAAGGATGTATTCATGCCGTTTGGGCGATTCTTGATAGGGAATGCGGCGGAGCACGCCTTGCCGGACCAGTTTCTTCAGCCGCTCGGCGAGCAGATGGCGTGTAATTCCGAGCGCCGATTGGAATCCCTCGAAACGACGGGTGCGCAGGAAGCATTCGCGCAGGATCAGGAGCGTCCAACGATCGCCAATCACGCCGATGGTTCGGGCCATCGAGCATGGCTCTTCCTCAAGCTCATCCCATCTCATTCCAAGTCTCCAGTCATTCCGGCACACAATCCACTCGAATCGTCCACGAAAATCTCAACTTCCTACCATTCTATATAGGTACTCAATTCCAAACAATCCCCCAAGGAGTAGAGAAACCAGCCGTAAACCTCATGGTTTGACAGTTCGTTTTTAGAACTGTAAAGACGGGTGGTGGCCGGAGTTCGGTTATTGGTTACCAAACCTGATCATTCAATGCGCTCTGCGGGAGAAGCCGATATGTCCCTGAAGGTTGAATTCCAGTTCGATTTCGGCAGCCCGAACGCCTATCTCGCGGAAATAGCCCTTCCGGGCATCGAGCGGCGTACCGGCGTGAAATTCGAGTACGTCCCGGTTTTGCTCGGCGGCATTTACAAGGCGACCGGCAACATGTCGCCGTCCGAATCGCTTCATGGAATCAAGAACAAACCGGAATATCAGGCACTGGAGACCCAGCGCTTCATTCGCCGTCACAACGTCACGAAATTTCGTCAGAATCCGTTCTTTCCAGTTAATACTCTGATGCTGATGCGCGGCGTCGTCGCGGCCCAGTTCGAAGGCATGTTCGAACCCTATTTCCGCGCCGCCTACCATCATATGTGGGAAGAGCCGAAGAAAATGGACGATCCGGAAATCTTTCGAAATGCGTTCGTCTCCTCGGGGATCGATATCGACAGGCTGATCGCGCGCGCACAACAGGATGACGTCAAGAAGACCCTGATCGACCGGACCAACGACGCGGTCAGTCGGGGAGCGTTCGGCTCGCCGACTTTCTTTGTCGGTAAGGAAATGTTCTTCGGCAAGGATCAGCTTCGTGACGTCGAGGAATCGATTGTCGAACAGACCTGCCAACCTGTGCCCAAGACAGCGTAGAACCGGGAACCAAGGCAGATCCTATCCAGGACTGCGCGACGAAAAGCTCGTCGTCGACCCCTAGCACAATAACATACAGGGAGAATTCCATGCCTGGTCCACTTAACGGTGTCCGTGTGCTCGACTTGACCGGCGTGGTGTCGGGGCCGTTCGCGACCATGTTTCTCGCGGACCAGGGCGCAGACGTGCTGAAGATCGAGCCGATCGGCGGGGACATTACTCGCCGCAGCCGTGCCACCATTGACAAGGATGGCGAGTTCTCCGCGCTCTTTATCTCTTCAAACCGCGGCAAGCGTTCGCTGTCGATCGACGTCAAGAGCACTGCTGGCCGGGAGGTCCTCGCCAGGCTGGTCGCGCAGGCTGATGTGCTGGTGCAGAATTTTCGGCCCGGCACCACGGAGCGCCTCGGTCTAGGCGTAGAAGAGTTGCGCCAGCGCCATCCGCGCCTGATCTACGTCTCGATCAGCGGCGTCGGCGATACCGGCCCGTACGTGAAGAAGCGCGTCTACGATCCGATCATTCAGGGCCTGTCCGGCTTTGCCGACATCCAGTCCCAGCCGGTCACCAACCGTCCTCAGATGATCCGCACCATCGTTTGTGACAAGACCACCGCAGTGTTTACCGCGCAGGCGGTGGCGGCGGCGCTCTATGCCCGCGAGAAGACCGGGCAGGGCGATCACATCCAGGTCGCGATGCTGGATGCGATGATTTCCTACCTGTGGCCGGAAGGCATGATGCAGTACACGGTGGTAGGAGCCGAGGCCACCGCCGCCGATCCCAACGACCGCCCGGATCTCGTGTTCAAGACCAGCGATGGCTACATCACGGCCGGCACCATCTCGGATTCCGAATGGCAGGGCTTTTGCCGGGCCTCTGGCGATCCCGAGCTTGCCAAGGATCCCCGGTTTGCCACGCCGGGGGCGCGCTCGGTCAACGCCACGGCCCGCATCAACAAGATGGCGGAATACATAGGCCTGCACACAACAGCCGAATGGCTGGAGCGGCTCGACGCTGCCGACGTACCTTGCGCGCCGATCCTGCGACGGGGCGAAATCATCCACAATGAACAGGTGGTGGCGCGCGGTATCATCGCGGAGTTCGATCAGCCAAGGGTCGGGCGGGTGCGCCAGCCCAAGCCTGCGGCCCGCTTCGAAATCAATGAATCTGCAATCGGCGGACCGGCACCGAGGGTCGGTGAGCATTCGCGCGAGGTGCTACGTGAGCTGGGCTACGACGACAACGCCATCGACAAGATGGTCGCCGAACGCGCGGTACGCGTGGCGGTCTAGAGACCCCATCGATTCTGATTGGATGAGGCTCTAGCGTTTTTTGACGCGTCTCTTCACGCGAACCGGTGCCCAATTCGCTTGAAACGCGCCGGCCACGGCTTCCCGCGCGACCGGCGATCAGACTTTCGCCGGTGCCGGAGTGATCGGCGTCATCGGGACATTCGCCGCGACCGCTTGCTGATAGGCTTTCCGCTTCTTAATGCGTTCAAGATAGGGCTGTGCATTGTCACAAATGCCGACACCGTAAGCTATGGCCCAATCGAGGCAGGTCGTGAGCAGGATATCGGCGCTGGTGAACTGGTCACCCATCAGGAACTGCCGGCCGTCCGCAAGCGCGACCTCCACGTGTCGTAACTGTTGCCTAAAATACGCGCCGGCCTGCGCGACGACTTCCGGAGCAATTCCATAGATATGGCCCAGTGCATCCGCGCGATGGCGGCGCATCACGTAAAGGCTGGTGGAATCCAGCTCGGCCACGATAAAGAAGCACCATTCGAGCCATGCGGCATAGTCGCGCTGGGTTTCGGGAATCAGCGAACGGTCCGGTGTCGAATAGGTTCGCGACAGATAGGCAACAATCGCGGCGCTTTCGCCGATGCTGAAGTCACCGTCCTCCAGCAAGGGGATCTTCTGGCGGGGATTGAGCCTGGTGTATTCGGCGGTCTTGGTCTCACCTGTCCGCGACCCGATCGGCTTGACCTTGTAGGACAAGCCAAGTTCGTGCATGGCCCAGTGCGCACGAATGGTGCGGCTAGTACCGACGCCCCATAGGGTGAGATCGGGTGTGGCGCTCATCACCATTTCTCCACGGACGGACGAAGATCGAGTTCATGGGTCCAACCGTCCCGGCTTTGTTGATGGGCGAACCAATAGGCCTCGGCAATGGAAGATGTCTTCGTCAGGCTATCCGGCGGAATTTCCGTTGCTTCGATTCCCTTTGCCGCTTTCATGCGCTGATGGATAGCTTCGCTATCCACGCCGGCGTCGATGATAAGATGGACGACGTGGATGTTCTTCGGTCCCAACTCGCGGGCCATGGCCTGGGCGACCGCGCGTAGCGCGAACTTCGCAGATGAAAATGCCGAAAAGCCCCGACCGCCGCGAACGCTGGCGGTCGCGCCGGTAAAGAAGATGGTGCCGCGCCCGCGCGGGAGCATGACGCGTGTGGCCTCGCGCCCGACCAGGAAACCGGCATAGCAAGCCAGTTCCCAGGCCTTGAAGAACAGCTTTTCGGTGGTATCCACCAGCGGCTTGTTGACGTTTGACCCGGCATTGAAAAGGCAGACCTCGATCGGCCCGATGCTGGTTTCGACGTCGGAAAAAAGTTTCTGGACCTCGGCTTCCTGACGCGCATCGACGCTGAAGGCGTGAATGCGATGGCCGGCAGCCGTCAGTTCGTCCACAAGCCCCTTGGATTTGGCAGCCTCGCGCCGGCAGATACAAACCGTATAGCCGCCTTTGGCAAAACGCCGCGCGACGGCCGCGCCGATGGCGTCGCCTGCGCCAACAAGTAATGCTACGCCGCGACTCTCCAACATTTTCGCTTCTCCCATTAGTTCTTATTTGACACTGACAGGTATCGCCTATCGGCTGCGTTGTAAACGAACTTTTCCTTGATGTACAGATATGACAGGAATTATGTCGTTTTAAGCGATTAAAGCTGGATGACAATTTTCCAATTGACGAGTTCTAAAAAAGAACGCTAAGTCACTGTGGTCAGATGCGCCGCAGCAAGGCGGGTTAAGTGGTCGGGAGGTTAGTGGTGGCGAGTCTTTCAGAGGCGATCAATATCGATGAGATTGCTGGGGGGCTGCCGAGCCGTATTCATGAAGTAATGGCTGGCCCTGTCGCCAATGCCCCTGACCAGATCGCGCTGGTCGAAGACGGCGCCGCCTGGAGCTATCGTGACCTGGATAGGCGGGTCACCGAGATTGCCGCCGTTCTCTCCTCGTTCGGCGTGAGAGCAGGCGATCGCATGATCATTGTCAGTGAGAACTGCATTGCGCTGGCTGTGTTGTTGCTGGCGGCGAGTCGACTCGGCGCCTGGGCGATCGTCGCGAACCCGCGATTGTCGGCGCGCGAGCTGGACCAGATTCGCGATCATAGCGGCGCGCGTCGGATGTTCTTTTCTTCAAGTGTCTCGAAAGAGGCGGCGGCCCACGCGTCGCGCCTTGAAGCGGAGAACCGGCAGTTAGGCCCGTTGCAGGACATCGGCGTCGGGCCGCTGAACGAAAGCGCAACCGTTGAGCCGACGGAAGCTGATCCCGCAAAGCAAGTCGCGGTGCTGATCTATACGTCGGGAACGACGGGGACGCCGAAGGGGGTGATGCTCTCCCACGACAATCTGTTGATCAGCGCGAAGACCACGGCGTACGTCCGCAAGATGGATCGAGACGACAAGATCTATCTGGTGTTGCCGATCTCGCATATCGTCGGCATCTCGCTCCTGATCATGACTTTGATGGTCGGCGGCACGGTACGAATGGTCAGTAAGTACGATCCCGCTGCAACAGCCAAGGCGATTGCCGAGGAAGGCGTTACCATCCTCAATGGCGTGCCCGCCACCTACCAACGCCTGCTGGAATACAAGCGCGTAGCGGGGCTGCGGCATCTCGCCCCTGGCTCGTTGCGCCTGATCGCGGTCGCCGGTGCGCCGCTCGATCTCGATCTGAAGTCGCGCGTCGAGAATGAATTCGGCCTGTCGCTCCTCAACGGCTACGGGATCACCGAATGCTCGCCAGGAATATCGGGCGTGCGCTTCGACGCACCGCGCTCCGATCAGGCGGTGGGCACATTGCTGCCGGGCGTAGAGGGCCGCATCCGGACCATCGACGGCATACCGACATCGAAGGGTGAGGTTGGGGAGCTCCACGTCCGCGGGCGCAACGTGATGCGGGGCTATTACCGCGCGCCGGAACTGACCGCCAAGGTAATTGACAGCGAAGGTTGGTTCAATACCGGCGACCTTGCTCGCTTTGACGGCGATTGCCTGTACATTGTCGGCCGCACAAAGGAAATGATCATCCGCTCGGGCTTCAACGTCTATCCAGCCGAGGTCGAAGCGGTCCTCATCTCGCACAAGGACGTCGTGCAATGTGCTGTGGTCGGCCGTGCCGAAGACGGTAATGAGGAGATTGTCGCCTTTGTGCAGTTGCTGCGGGGCTCGCGGGTCACGCCGGCCGATCTGATGAGTTTCATCCGATTTCAGCTCACCTCCTACAAGCGGCCATCCAAGATCATCATCCTCGATGCGTTGCCGGCGACTTCCAGTGGAAAAATACTCAAGCACAAGCTCGCGGAGTCCCTGCGGGGGGAGGCGCCGACGGCGCAGGTAGTGCCACTTCGCAGACAACAGATCTAACCTGATCGGGAGAAGACCCTTGCAAAAGAGAAACGCGACCGTGGCCGTGATCGGCGCCGGTGACTTTATCGGCGGCGAGATCGCCAAGAAGTTTGCTTCCGAAGGCTTCACGGTATTCGCCGGCCGCCGCAACGGCGCCAAGCTGGAACCGCTGGTGAAGGAGATCGAGGCGGCCGGGGGAGAAATCCACGCGCG
>Ga0137412_10001187_pt1 | contig 19867 bp, 19 predicted proteins | sample CZODoug2_1_16fun_FD_122160 | JGI IMG/M metagenome (GOLD analysis project Ga0137412, IMG submission 122160) | Vadose zone soil fungal communities from Angelo Coast Range Reserve, California, USA - CZODoug2_1_16fungal (Hybrid Assembly) | ecosystem: Environmental > Terrestrial > Soil > Vadose zone...
GACGGGCGACCACTGCGTCTTACCAGCGCTGTCCTTGATGGCGTTCTTGACGTGGCAGTGGTGGATGCGGTCTTTGGGCAGAGCCTCCCAGCCGCCGGGATAGGCATCGAGTTCGCCGCGCATGACGGCATTGCCTGGGTCCCAGTTGAGCGAAAGATTGCGTGAGGAGACTCCCGCGAGGGTTGCGGCGGCCTCTCGTCCCGTGGCGGTGTTGCAGGCAAACTCGTTTTCGAGTACGAGCATGATGTTGTGCGCGGCGGCGTGTTCGGCGGCCTGCTGCAGCTTGTCGTTGATGGCAGCGCGGTACGGCTTGATATCGTCTATGCGCCAGAAGTCGAAACAGCGGACCTTGTTCGTTTTGAATTGTTTGGCGAGGGAGATCGCGCGCTCGAGGACCTCATCCTGATGCTTGAAGCTGACCTCGTCGGCGCCGTGCATGTCTTCCTTTGTGCCGTAATGGGAGACGGGCGCGCCGGGCCAATTCACCTTGTAGAGCGGGCTACTGATGTCGGTGACCTGAAGACTGTACTTGGCGAGGATTTTCTGCGCCTCGGCGATCTGCGCGTCAGAGATGACTTGCAGGTTCTTGCCCCAGACCTCGCGCAGTTCGACCCAGTGAAGACCGAAGTCCTTCGCGATGACGTAGCAGGCGTGATCGAAGTCCTGGGAGATCTCGTCGGAGATGACGCCGACCTTGAACTTCGTGTCCGCGCCGAATGCCCGCAGAGCCCACAAAAACGACGCGGATGCGCCAGCCGCGACGCCGACGAACTCGCGTCTGGATAGATGCCTCATTGGTTCGATCTCCTGGCATGGATTGCATACCCCATGCCCGCCAGCACGCCGCGCATATAGGCGAAGCTGCTGGTCACGCCGGGCAACGGGTCGTCAGCGTGGATCTCGTACTCAAGGTCGACGAAGCCTGCGTACTCATTGGCGATGAGCGCTTCAAAGATAGCGCGGACAGGCATCTTGCCGTCGCCCACTGCTACCTGGCTCTCCTTGACCTTCAAGTCGGCCAGGTCCTTCATATGCATGTTGAAGAGGCGCGGTCCGACTTCATGGATGGCCTCGACGACGTCCGTGCCGGCGCGCTCGGTGTGGCCAACGTCGATGCAGCAGCCGATTCGCGGGTCCATGTGTTTGACGAGCTTCAGGATGTCGAGCGGCGACTGCCAAAGCTTGTCTTCCGGACCATGGTTGTGGATTGCGATCCTGATGTCGTACTCCTTGACGAACTTCTCTACCCGCGGAAGACTGGCGGGCGTGGGATCTCCGGCGACGATGACGGTGACCCCGGCCCGCTTGCAATACTCAAATTTGGCGCGGATGTCGTCGTCATCATCCTTGAGGAAGTAGATGGCGCCCGCAGCGTGAAGTTTGATGCCTGCTGCTGTGTAGTCGGCGCTGGCCTGCGATTCCAGCGTTGGATCGGTTGGAAGATGGTCTTTGACATCCTTTGCGTTGAGCCCCGAGACGTCGAGTTGCTTCATGTAGCCGATCATCTGGGCGCGGCTGAAGTTGCGAAAGGTATAACTGGCGAGGCCGAGCTTGATGGGTGACGGTTTGCCCGCGGCTGGCATCCTTGAGGCAGCCGCGGAAGGCATGAGCGGAGTGGACATTGCAGCTCCGGCCATTGCACCGGCGCGAATAAAGTTTCGCCGCGAAAGATCTCGCTTCATACGTACCCTCGAAAATGGATGGATCGTTGTTCATGCGCTTGCAGCGGGAGCGGCCCTACAGATGCGGAGCCCAGCCCTTTTCATAGGTGCGGTCCCAGAACCTCATGGCTTCCGGATCGTTCAGCACCTTGCCGTCCTTGTTGTTTAGGTGCAGCTCTCGCTTCGTCTCCCAAGCGATGTTCGAGAGTTGCAACATGGTCACGGCGACGTTGCCCTGTGCGATGGGCTGCTTCAGCTTTTCGCCCTTCTGAATGCCCGCGATAAAGTTTGCGAAGTGGGAGTCCGTCATCGAGTCGCGGCCGACCAGGTCCGCCGAAGCGGTCTTGTTGCCTGCTTTGACCTCGCTGGTCATCTTGCCCTTCAAGTCGTAGATCTCGTAGCCGTCGCGATCGACGACTACAGTGCCGGTGGTTCCGATGATGGCCGCGCCGCGGTCGCGACCGTAGTACTTCATCCCATTGCAGGACTTCCCTTCCCAGGAGATCATCGCGTCGTCGTAGGCGAAGCTCGTGCTCATGGTGTCGTAGAACTGCCAGTCGTCCTTGAACTGATATCGCCCGGCAATGGATGCGACGCTGTTGGGATAGTCCACGCCCAATGCCCAACGGCAGACGTCTACTTCGTGCGTGCCATTGTTGAGCGATTCCCCTGTGCCCCAAGTCTTGAACCAGTGCCAGTTGTAGGGCTGTACGTTGTCCTTGTAGGCCTGGCGTGGTGCTGGCCCCTGGAAGAGGTCCCAGTCCAACTGCGGCGGCACTGGAACTTCTTTGCCGGTGCCAATTGACTTGCGCACGTTGCTGTACCAGGCCTTTGCGAAGTAAGCGCGGCCGATCAAACCGTTGTGGATCTTGTCCACGATCTCGATGGTGTGCGGCGAGGAGCGCTGCTGCGAGCCCATCTGCACCAGCTTGCCCGTTTTCTTCTGCGCCTCGATCAGCATTGCGCCCTCGGCGGGATTGTGGCTGCATGGCTTTTCGACATAGACATGCTTGCCCGCCCGAAGGGCCGCGATGGCCATCGGCGCGTGCCAGTGGTCGGGCGTTGCGATGGTGATCGCATCGATTTCCTTCAGCGTGAGGAGGTTGCGGAAGTCGTTCTCGGTCGCCGGGGCCTCACCCATCTCAGTCTGCGTGTCGATGGCGAACTTCTTCAGAATGTTGCTCTCCACGTCGCACACATGGGAGATACGCGCGTTCGCCTTGTTCGCCTTCAAGGATGAGAGGTGCGCGTTGGCGCGACCGTTCAGGCCGATGACAGCGAAGTTGAGCCGGTTGTTGGACCCTATGATCTGCGCGTAGCTCTTCGCCGTCGAGCTGATGGCTAAACCCGCTGCACCTGCTACCGCTCCATCCAGGAACTCACGCCGTGTCATCATGCTTCTTTCTCCTCGAATCGATATCTCGACTGGTTCTCTTAGGTGCTTCCTGTGAAGACGTGCCAGGCAAACAAAAGTATGCCGAGGCCAGACTTACTCTGCCCATGCGAGGCCTGATTGGTGACATTCTGTACCTTGCAAGATGGGAATGGAACGCTCGCCAAGCGGAGGCAGCCTACTCTGCCCTTCGGCACTTATGAGCCGATAAGCCGAGCCGTGGGAGCGACCCTGCTCCATCTGCCCAGCTCTCGCCCGATCCCGGTGCACCAAAGGGCAACGCGTGGCGTGGCCTCCTATCGATCGCGCTGATGCTCTGCCCGCACACGCGTCGACGCGCTAATATGGCGGTTGTTATGAAAATCTGCATGACCGTCGGATTCCTAATTCTTGGTCTCATTGCCGTGTCTGCTCGCGCCGCGCCGGTGCCATGTCGCTTCGGCGGTTTTGACGGAGATTCCTCCTTCGAAGACATTGGCGCAGTCTACAAAGCTGCGGATCTCGTCGTGATTGGCACGGTGACGGGCAAAACCGGGCTGTCCAATAACTTAGTGTTTCACCCGCAAAAGATCATCAAGGGCGAGGCCGGCACACAAATTACCCTGCACGCGCACCGCGTCCAAAATACGGAGATCAATGGCTTTCTTTTACCTAAGAACGAGGAGTTCTTGCTCTTCCTCGTGCGCGGGCCCTTAGACGTTTTTGACAGTGTCGAGAATTACAATTCCGGATGCGCCACTAGCTTCCCTATCCGGGACAGCAACGTGGTGCTGGTTGAATCGGATGAGCACAATCGCGGTACCAGTGTCCCCGTGAATGAGATTGGGAAGTTTCTCATTTCCAACCCAGCCAAGCTGATTTACAAAAATCGGTAGCTAATGTCAGAGCGGCCGACATTCGTCTGTGCGTTGTCAGCGTCACTCGCCCGGCGGCGTATCGCGCCTCCACGTCGTACGCTATGCGACGTTGGGGGAGTTTCCTTTTCTTTGCTTTCCTAGTTTTCGATCGAGCAGCTCTGCGAGCAGCATCCGCGCTAGAGCCTCGGGCTCGTTCTCGAATATCCCCAACTGCACGGGTTCTTCAGCATCCTCCCAGTTGACGATCAGTCTATTGCCTTGGACCCTCCACCGCGCTGTGTAGGCGCGCTCTTCTCGATCAATGGTGACCATGCCCGCGAACTGAATTGGCATCGTGTTCATTGGGGATCTCCTCACTATTGATACGCAATCGTGCAGCACGTAGATGTCAAGGCCAATCCCACACGCAGGAAGAATCCCTGTAGGTGTACAAGAGATTCTTCCAAAAAGCCGACTAAGGAGTACTCTTGTAAGGATGATCCGACTTATGTTGCAGCGAAAAGCCCGCCGTATCTTTCGCGAATGAGTGATTCGCCGGCGAATGTTTCGCTGAGATACTCCGCCGGACGATAAACTTGGTCTCTTTCCGCGCCCTTGAAAGGTCCGACTTTCCGCTGCTGCAGCGGTGGCTTTCCGAGCCACATGTCGATGCGTGGTGGCGCGAACCACCGGATCTCGCTGGCCTTGAACAGAAATACGGGCTGCGCATTGACGGCATTGAGCCGACTCATGTTTTCATTATCGAGCACCAGGACCAGCCTACAGGCTGGATTCGCGATCCACTCACTTGGCTTTGAAGCTCAGTTTCAGCTCATTTGCCCTAAGGCTAGAAAAAAGTGGCGGGAAATTGCGCTGCGCTGTGACGCTGGCATCCTGATTGACCACCAGAAACTCTTTCTCCTCATCGCTCCATGCTGGCCAATTGGGCAAGCCAGAAGCGTTCGGGTTACTTGTCCTTGCGAAGTTGGTCCAATAGGTTTGCAACAGGTCGGACAGCGACGCATCATCTTGAGTTGAGGGAAGCCACAGCCATTCTCGGTCTCGCAAACTACCGAAAACGTAGGGTACTTCCAAACTATGAAACGCCCCCAGCGCAGACTCGCCCTTCCCGGGAATCGAGCGATCAAAACGGTATACAAACACATGCTGACCGGAGGCGTTAGTAAGACTTGCCACCGCGCCAACCGGACACGCGGCAATCAAGTCATTGGCGGCCCCATCCAGCCCAGCATCCTTGTTCAACAGTATTCTGCCCAAGTAGATAGCGATGGCGGGATTGGTCCAGCTTCCGAAGTAGTAACGCGCAGCCTCCGACAATTTCTTCAGCCCACCAGATTCTGTGACGCTGCTCTGACCGCCCGAAGGTTTGGCTGCCGCCGCAGCGGCAAGACGAAAAGCGCTGAGCTCCCGTCTATTCAGACCGATAAGTAAATCCACTTTTTGGAATGTGCCCGTAAGGAGGGCTTGCTGCGGCGACAACGGAATCACCCAACCGTCCGTCGTCGCGGCGGTGATGTCGGTGGGAAAATGTTCCTTAGCCTTAAGTATCAGCGCTTCAACTTCCGCTACCGGCAGTGCCCGCAATTTCGCCAGCGGCGTCGATTGCGCATTACCAGGCGCCAAGGCACTCACTGCGCTGCCGAAAGCCTCTGCCTGCGACAAGTTTTGTCCCGAGTCAAACGCTGGGCCGCTTTCTGATATCACGCGTTTGAATAGCCCCGCAGCGAGCGGCGAGGTCATCAATCGAGTTGCGTCAATAGCGCCGGCCGACTCGCCGAACAGCGTGACGTTATCGGGGTCACCGCCAAACTGAGCGATGTTTTGCTTCACCCAATTGAGCGCGGCGAGTTGGTCTAACAATCCATAATTGCCCGAACTGTGGTGCGGAGATTCGGCCGTGAGCTCAGGATGACTGAAGAAACCCATCACCCCGAGTCGATAGTTCAAGGTGACCAACAACACGCCGTGCCGCGATAAGGAAATTCCGTCATACGTCGACTGCGTGCCGCTGCCCACGGTGTTGCTACCGCCGTGCAGCCAAACCATGACGGGCAGCGCGCGTTTCACTGGCCAATCTGGGATCCAGACATCAAGGTAAAGACAGTCCTCGGACGATTTAATCGGAGGTTGCTCAAAGTTTGAGCCATACGCTTGGGCCATCGGGGCAAAAAAAGGAGTAAGGCCCGAGGTTCGTTGCGTGCACGCGCTGCCTGGCAGCACGGCTTCTCGCACGCCTTGCCAGGGTAGCGATGGCTCCGGGGGGTGCCAGCGCAACTCACCTATTGGCGGCCTCGCGTAAGGTATCCCTCGAAACGCGATCGCGGATCCAGCGTGAGTACCACGCAGCGTCCCGGCACTTATCTGCACGACCGGTTCACTGGTAGACGCCGGGCTCGCGGTCGGTAGTAGAAGATGCGAAAAACTCGAGGCTTTATAAATCGGGTAGTGCCCGCCACGATTCTCGATATAAATCGCAGAAGCGACGATCGCCAGCAACAGCGCGCCGGTAATCCAAAGCATCCATTTCCACTTTGTCGTCATATTTAGTGCTTCCAATATTCTTCGTCTGGTCGAGATGTTCGGCAAATCGTCACGCGCCGAGTTAAAGGCGCGGCGCGCGCAGCTGCGAGCGCCGAACTTGCGCGAGTGTGACTATGGGCAGTTGGCGATGAGTCCATTTCGATCGGTGCAGTATACCTGGGTGACTATTCTCCGACTCAAAAACGCCTTGATGATCTCCACCTGCGAATCAAAATGCCGCCTCTTCTTCGTCGGCCGGGCCGTTCGTACTGGTGCATTTGCCCGGCCGCGGCGACTCAGGCGCGCGTGCCCGGAGCCGGCTGCGCTCGCCGGTGCGAGGGTCTATACTCAGCGGCTTCTTCCGCACGCTGGCAGTACCCTCCATGGAAGTCTCAAGAGTCACACTCGCGTTTTTCTCCCTGCTATTGGCCGTTCCCGGCTCTGCTCAGGTGGCACTGAAATCCGATACACCGAGCATCCTGTTCTGGACACCGGAACAGCAGAGCGAGGGATATCGCAGCATCGAAAAGATCTACAAGGTCGCCACAGTAAAGCGCGGCTCGAAGGTGCACCCCTTACCCAAGGCCTCCAAGCAACTGTCGCCGACTTGGGACTATGGCGATCGTCGATGGACGGTTGATGGCTATATGAGTGCGAACCGAACCTCTGGGCTCATGGTCTTGAAGGACGGCAAAATCGTGTTGGAGCGCTATGCCCTGGGTCGCACGCCAGAAGACCGCTGGACTTCGTTCTCTGTTGCCAAATCTCTGACCTCAACTCTGGTCGGCGCTGCTATTCAGGACGGCAAGATCAAGGGGCCGGATGCCATGGTCACTGACTACGTACCTGAGCTCAAAGGCTCAGCCTACGACGGTGTCACAGTGAGACAGCTGCTCATGATGAGCTCGGGAGTGAAGTGGAATGAGGACTACACAGATCCTAAGTCGGACGTGGCCCAGGCGGGCTTTACCGGCAGCGAGCCGGGCATGGATCCTTTGGTGAGCTACATGCGCCATTTGCCGCGCGCCACCGCGCCGGGCACGAAGTGGCATTACGATACCGGAGAGACCGACATGGTAGGCATTATGGTGTCCAATGCCGTCGGCGAACCGCTCTCGCAATATCTCTCCGAGAAGCTCTGGACCGCCTACGGCATGGAACAGGATGCAGTGTGGATGGTGAATGCGTCAGGCAAACAGGAACGTGGTGGCTGCTGCATTTCGATGACCCTGCGCGACTATGCACGCGTTGGACAATTCATCTTGGATGGCGGCAAGGCTCAAGGTCGACAGGTAGTTCCTTCCTGGTGGGTGGCACAGGCCACCGCCAAGGAGATCGACAACGGCGCGGGTGGCTACGGCTATTTCTGGTGGATCCGGGAAAATGGCAGCTACGAAGCGGTGGGCATCTTTGGCCAATCGATCACTACGTTCAAAGGCGACCGATTGATCATTGTCATCAATTCGGCATGGCCGGCCGCCACCAGCAAGGAGTACGGCGCGGCCAGAAATGCGTTCATCAACGCATTGCACGAGGCGGCCAAATCAATCTGAGCTTCTTTGTCTGGCCAGGACGCTAAGGAGCCTCAACCATTGATTTTACTGGGCGAACTACGCTTTATGGCATAAAGTTCCCCCTTACTTTCGCCCGGCGACGGCGGCCCGCCGCAACTATCCGCTGTCCGTGCTCCGTTGCGGACCGGCCCGGACCCCTGTCCGGGCGTTCCCCGGCATGCGAGACTCTGGATTCAAGGTGAGCCGCATTTTTGATGCAACGCAACCGTGGCGTCCTAAAGGTGATCCGTCCGAACACGCCTGAACACCCTAAGGCTTGAGCCCGAAAGAAAACCTGTCTGTTGCGACCACTACGTGAAACGGACACTCATCCAGCGGGTCGTTAAGCGGGAACTTTCTGATGGCCAAATGCACAAACCTTAAGGCCGACACATGGGAATCTTCTCTCTAATTGGCCAGAATCGCGTTGCGCCCTTGAGATCGCCATTTGGATGAAAGACGCTATGGCGGACGAGCTGACCAATGGACAGGATGTATGTGCTATCACCGTGGCATACCATCCAGATGCAAAATTCCCTCTGCGAGTTGAACGCATCCTTCGAGAAGTTGGCGCTCTGGTAATCGTGGACAATGGCTCGGACGATGCCGAGCTAGGAATGCTGCGTCACCTAGCCGCGAATTCATTGATTACCCTGCTATCGAATCTCAATAACGTGGGCATCGCGCGTGCGCTCAATATTGGCATTCGGCGGGCCATTTCGCTTGGATTCAAATGGGTGCTTCTGCTCGATCAAGACAGTTGGATCGACGACGACATGGTTCAAACCCTAATCGCCGTCAGCGCGGCCTACCCGGACCGAGGCAGACTAGGAGTGATTGGCTCCGGGTACAGGGACTCTAATAGCCCATTGCATGAACAGAAGGATGAAATCGTCGGCGACAACTGGGAAGAAGTGGCATCGGTAATCACATCGGGTTCGTTGATCCCGTTGAAGGTGCACGCGGCCGTCGGAGCCTTCAGGGAGGAATTTTTCATCGATCATGTGGACACTGAATATTGTTTTAGAGCTCGAGCCAAGGGTTATCAGGTCATCAGAACGCGAAGACCCATCATGTCACACGCAATCGGAGCCATCAGCCAGCACAAGGTGCTATGGATGAAGAAGTGGACGTTCAATCATGCGGCTGATCGGCGTTACTATACCGCGAGAAACGACACCGTAATGCTGCGTGAATTCGGGCACTACATTTTTGGATTATGGGCATTGAAAAGTTTCGGCCGCTGCGTGCGCCTGTGCAAGCGCATCGCGTTATATGAAGAGATGAAAACCCACAAAATTGTCGCTGTCGCGCAAGGCTTTTTGGATGGCGTTCGAGGACACATGGGACCGCGACCTCATCGGCAATCAGGACAGGCAGAAATGCTCAAAGGCGCGCGTACGAAATCCTGAACAGGCTTCCGAAAAGTCGCCGATTATTGGCTGGTCCGATCCAGAAACCCCGACCATGAGTCGGGGTTTCCGTGGTCGAATACGCAGCAGCCCGCCTGGTCATTCGAACCAAAGCACCGCGCACCTCATTTGGCGGGTGCTTTCTTAGCTTTGAGCTCCACCAAGATCAGCTCGAATGGCTTGTCGCCGACGTTTTCCGGCAGATGTTCGCCAGCCGCCGTCCATTGGGCTACGCCGGCCTTCACCGGAGCGTCCTGAGTCTTTCCGTCCGGCAGCGTGAACCGCGATTGGCCATCAGTCAGAAATACCGCCACGCTGTTCGGGTGGTGGTGCATCACCGACTTTTCGTGCGCTGGATACGTTATGCGCAGCACCCGCACAGTGTCATTCTCGAACTCCACCTTGTAGTGTTTGGCGTCGACCTTGACCGGATCCTGCGCATTGGCTGCCCCGCCTGCCAGCAACCCGGCGCCGCCGAGAGCAAGCAGGCTGATTCCAAGAACCAGTGCGCGCATTTTCACCGCGGACCCGCACCGAAGAATAAAATCGTACATTATGAGTCTCCATGATTTTAGGACGCCTTCGCAGCCCCCAGGCGCACAAGGTCGGTCGCCGCTGAGCGTCGTTATTATTTCTATCGCTTATGATTTGGCCGCATCCATCGGTGACCCGGTGCGGACACAATTCCCCCTGCAAGACTCGTATACGCTCATTTTCTCTTGCGCGCTACGCCAGCGCAACTTGATAGCCGTATCTCCCGCTATCCGAGACGCGCTTTACTGAGGTTCCGTAAATCCCCGACACACGGCGGCCACTTTGTTGCCATCGGGATCGCGCACGTAAGCCGCGTAGAAGTCCCGCCCGTATTGAGGCCGCAGCCCCGGAGCACCCTCACTCACGCCTCGGTTGGCAAGGGCAGCAGCATGGAAGTCATCGACAGCTTTCCATGAAGGTCCGCTGAATGCCACCATGCTTCCATTACCCACCGAAGCGGGCTGCTGATCAAATGGCCTGCCGATCCAGAACGCGAGCTCGCGGCCTCCACCGTCCTCGTAGATTCCCCAACCAGCTGAAATGCGATCCCACTCTGGGTCCTTCGTGATACAGCGCCGCATCCCCAGCGGCGCCAACGTCGCGTCGTAGAACGTCGTGGCTTTGCCGAGATCATTGGTGCCGAAATAGACATAACTAAGCATGCTGTTCTCCGTCTGGCCAAGCGTTAATTAACGGCAATTTCTTGGGAAAGGTCTAGATACTCATCTTGACCTTGAACAATCGGGCTTGCCGGCGGGAAATTTCCACTTCCGGGCCATCGCGAAGTTGCGCATGCAGGCGCCCATTCACGCCGAGCTCCACATTCTCGATAAAATCTAGATTAATGATCTGTTGGCGATTGGCCCTGAAGAACCGATTTGGGTCGAGCCGCCGCTCAAGCGCTGCGAGCGCCCGTCCCAGCAGGGGCTGTGCCTTGCCCCATGACAGCCGGACGTAATTTCCCTCAGAGCTCAGTAGGCGTACTTCTCGGAGCGGCACAAACCAGCACCGTGCGCCGTCGCGGACAAAAATCTGTTCGAGCACATCATCAGGCCGCCGAGTTCGCTCCGCATGGGCGCTCTTGACTCGAGTTAATGCCTCGGCGAGGCGAGCGGGGTCGATTGGCTTGAGCAGGTAATCAAGCGCGTCGACCTCGAATGCCCGGACCGCATGTTCATCGTGCGCGGTCGTGAAGATGACGGCCGGCACGTGCTCCAGCCGAGTTAGCAAATCGAACCCGGAACCGCCCGGCATTTGGATGTCGAGAAGCAACAAATCCGGCGTTAGTGTTTCGACCATGCCGGCAGCCTGCTCGATGTTGGCGGCCTCGCCGACAATTTCGACCCAGGGGAAATCGGCCAGCAAGCGGCGCAGTTCACGGCGGGCCGGCGGCTCGTCGTCGATGATCAAGGCCTTCATTATTGTTGAGGAACGCGCAAGCGGGCGGTCGCGACAGCGGGTTTCGACAGATCGAGATCGAGAGTGGCGCGGGTGCCGAACAACAGCCTCAACCGATCCCGGGCATTGCGCAAGCCGACGCCTTCACCCGCAGCAAGGATCGGTGCGGGCGGCCGCGGATTCTCAATCTCCACAATCAGCATTTCGTTTTCCAATACGGCGGAGATTCTGAGCAGCCCTCCCGAAGGCAACTCGGCGATGCCGTGCTTTATGGCATTCTCAACCAGCGTCTGCAGCAGCATAACCGGTATGTACACGCTCGCCGCATTACCAGGAACATCCCTCTCAACGCGTAGCCTATCCTCGAAACGCATCGACTCCAGTTCCAGGTAGTCCGTGACGATGTCCAATTCTTGAGCGAACGTAACTAGCTCGTCCTGCCGGGAGCTTAAGGTATAACGCAGCGTGTTTGCGAGCCGCGTCACAGCACTTTGCGCGCGCGAGGGATTGTCGGCAATGAGCGAGCGCACGGTGTTAAGCGCGTTGAATAGAAAGTGTGGGTTGAGTTGAGATTTCAGTAGACGCAGTTCCGCCAACTGCAGCGCGCGCGCCAGTTCGGACTGTTTGAATTGCGCCGAACGGTGCTCGCGCACTCCGATGGCGGTGAAGTAAATCGTGAGCCATATGACGAAGAGAAAGGTCCAATTGACGATTTCCAAGGCAATCGAGACGGAAAGGGTCAACTGGAAGCTGAGAGCCGGAACGTACGCTTTAAGAAATGCGGGATCCTGGAATGCCGACCACTGCGTGAATTGCGTCACGATGCCAAGTGGAGTGCCCAAGACCAAGGCAGCAATGACGATCCGCCAGCTCAGCTTACGGATCGGGAGCGCGCTCCAATGATGGCGCCGCACGAAATCTCGCAGCCTATGCGAAAATCCCAACCCCACGGCGTTCAGAACCAGCAACTGCAGCGCGAGAGGATTCCAGGGAAATCCAAGCACTGCGACGGCGCTAAGGAAGCGACCCACGGTATAGAGTCCCCAACCCGTCAGCTGAAATATCCAATAGGCCAGCTGCGACTTCTGTTGCGTGATCGGTTGTTCGGCGTCGTTCATCTGGGCAGCAAATTATACGGCGTTCGTACAGCTGCCGGCCGAATCGTGGCGAACGGTCGAAACGCAGCCGGGAACGGTCGAATTCCAGCGACTACGGCTGGGTTGGCCATTGCCGCGAGCAGCGATGCCAGGACTCTCGCGGCCTTGCTTCGGAATAGATGCGCGTCACAATGGATGCGCCGAGCTGTTTCACTGTTCGCTCAATGGCTTCGCCGCGGCACTCCTCAAAGGTGTGGTCCAATGATCCGGTATACGTACTAAATGTAGGGTGGCCACCGCATGCCTTCTTGGCCGCTCTTTCGATTCGCTGAAGCATGATCTTGGCATCTTGTTCCGTTTCAATATTGAGATCACCGTAAAAGACAACGCTGCGACCTCGAATATTAGTTCCTGGACCATCTGTTGACGTGTCGGCGTGGGCGGGAAAGCTCAGCGCGGCAAACATCACCGCTGCTGCGAATATTGCGGTTGAAATGCGCATGGTTCTGTGACTCCTGCCGATCCCCCGGTGGGATCGTGTGTTCGGATTACACATCCACCCCAGCGAGTGCCGACGGATTCATGTCGGATGGTCGGCTTTGCGCTGTGAACGGTCGTAAGTGCGCCTCTCCCAGTCGCACAGGAGCTTCATCTCTCCATCATTGATTGTGTCTGGCGATCCTAGGCTTAAGTGGAGGCACTCTTCGGAGTGTAATTCTGTTCGCTCCGAGCACTCCAGCGGTACAGATTTTCATCCTCACAATGAGGACACTTGATCGCAGTCAATTGATCATCAAAATCCGTCGACGCTTTGCCGCCCGGTGCGGTCGCCGCAATCGCGATGACTCGCCCGCACGATCGATTCTTACACAGCCACCCTACGTAGACCTCGCCCGGCACCATCTGCTGCGGCGCCCTGACATCGACGTGGCGCAACGGGGCTGTGGCGACCGGTTTGTGTGATGGCGTACCCCGGCTCTTTGTTGGACGTTTGATCGCCATTTCCGCCCTCCCCAATCACTTCACGACGCGACCATGAGTAGCTTGTGATGCCCCCATATTGTGGCACGACTTCCCGTGTTGAGGAATCGGCAAAATGCAGCGGAGGCAATTCACCATCGCGAGCCCATTTTTGGGTATGTGTCGCGCCACAGGGCAAAAGTTCACGACCGCAGAAAACTTAAATCGAATGCTGCCTGAAATACGGTCGCATATAGTCGCCAGCGGCATTCCGCCACGCTCGATCCAACAAAGGCTCATGAAGGAGTGACTCAAGATGATCGCATTTTCAGGAACAATCAAATACGTCGCGGCCAGTTGTGTGTTGTCGATTTTTCCTCTTTCCTCATTCGCTCAGAACTACGTGCAAACAAACCTAGTGTCTGATATTCCTCAGCCGGCCAACGCCAACGGTACTCTCGTCACGATCGATCAGCACCTCAAAAATTCTTGGGGGCTGGCGCGCGGCGCATCAAGTCCTTGGTGGGCAAACAACGCGGGAACGGGCACTTCTACCCTGTACACTGGCGGCGGCAGCACCGTGCCACTGGTCGTTACGATCCCCAACGCCGCGGGCGCGTCGAGCCCCTCCAGCCCGACGGGAATGGTCTTCAACGGCACCGCCGATTTTTCCTTGGCGGCTGGCAATCCAGCCACTTTCATTTTTGCAACCAAGAACGGCACGATCTCCGGTTGGGGTCCTCCGGCAACACCGGTTACGGCTGCCGGCCAGTCGACCGCTCTGAACGAGGTCGATGAATCGCAGAGTGGCGCGGTCTTCACGGGGCTGACCTGGATCGAGTCTGAAGGTAGCCATTTCCTTCTCGCTGCGAACTTCGGTCAGAACCGCATTGAACAATTCGACAAGAACTTCAAGCGCGTGCATTTGGATGGGGAAGCATTTGACGACGACCGCATTCCACGTGACTTTGCTCCTTATAACGTGCAAGCGGTCGGCGCCAATGTCGTCGTGACATACGCCAAGCGGAACGCCACAAAGAATGCCGCGGATGACGATTGCGGCGAAGACTGTGGTTGGGTCGACGTTTTCACGGCGAAGGGTAGACTGATTCAACGCTTGGAGCACGGCCCATTCTTGAGAGCCCCTTGGGGAGTTGCACTCGCACCTCAGGACTTTGGTTTTTTCAGTCATGATTTGTTGATCGGCAATCGCTTTGGCGGAACCATCGCCGCCTTCGATGTCGTGAGCGGCAAGTTCCTCGGCAACTTGCTGGACGCGAAAAGCTCACCCATCGCCATCGACGGCCTATGGGGTATTGAGTTCGACAATCGCGGCAGCAACGAAGCCGGCACCACGACCAGCCCCTCCACCGGGCCTGCGCTCTTTTTTGCGGCAGGCATCAATGACTATGCGGACGGCCTATTTGGGACCCTGACCCCCACCACGCCGCAGCTCAATGCGGAGGATCACCAGTAAGCAGACCATTGCAGTGTTCAGGCGCTATCGATCCGGCCTTCCACAGGGGAGGCCGGATCGGCGGCATCTCAAATCACTCGCCTCGCGACGGGCACGTGAGGCGTGCCCATCAGCAATTTTTCATGGTCAAAGACCAGCGCACGCAATCGGCTCCGGAGTTACCTCAACGATTGTCCTACGATCCGGATCGGTCTTCAGATCGACTCGCTGAATGCAGGCATATGGCAGAATGTTTTGGCGCATGCGAGTACAAGTAACGGCGGGCGCCGAGCCGCGATCATCACAAGTGAACCCTGCTTTCACGAGATGCTTGATGCCGGTGACGAAAGGCATACCCGGAGAAACACTCTTGGCGACCACCGCCTGAAAGTTCGCATTGTCCGACGGACTTACCCCCGCACAACCACCGACACCCAGAAGCAGCGCTACTCCAAACAAGCAGAAGGCAGTGGTTCTCAACTCGGCGTCCCCGACAACGCCCTTCCCGATTTAGTCCTATTCCCGGCATGACGGCGGCGACGATCGATGACGCGACGCGTGATCCACAAACCTGGCAGCGCGGCCAAGTTACGACACTGCAGAGTCTGGAGACGGTGGTCCCGAGCGCCGCGCGGCTATCATCATGACTGCAAAGGCTCATGGCTACTCGAGTAGAGCACCGGATTCAGCGGCGAAGAGACCACTTCACCTATCTGAACACCCGGGCACCAACGCTCGATGTCAATGACTTGATTCTTGTTTTTCGGTGCAGCGAGCGTCATGTTTTCGTCCATGTAAATCATTGTCATCACCGCGCGTGGTCGATCGCTCGCATTTGCGCCGGCGCGATGGAATGTCCAACCAGCATGAAAACTCACATCTCCCAGTTCAAACCCACTTTCTTCCATACTGAAGGTCTTCAGTGCCTCTTTCAGCGTAAGTTCGCTCTCGCCACTGATCTCAAGATCGCGGCCAATCTGAAAGCGATGACTTTTCTCGCAGAAAGCGATTGGACCCATTTCTAGCGGTGTATCTTGCAGTGGAACCCATGCGGTCGTTATCCTGTCGCTCGACACCGGCCAATAATATTGGTCCGCGTGCCAGGGAGTTATGCCGCCGCCGGCCTCCTTATATAACGCCTGATCGTGGTAGATACGTACTCCCGTCGCTCCAATCAACTGCGCCGCGATGCGTGCGAGCCGTTTGCCAAACACGAATTCTTTTATCTCGTTGGAATTGGTCCACAGATTCATGATCTGCAGGAATGCCTTGCCGTAGATAGTGCGCTGCTCGATGGGTACGGTGCCGACGGACAGTTCGGCGACGCGGGCACTGATTGCTCCCCGATAGTGTTCCAGCAACGCGGGCGATAGCACATGCTTGAGCTTGACGTAGCCATTCTTGGCATAGAACGTGGTTTGCTGGACCGTGACGATAAACGGGGCGTCCAGTTCCTCATGTAGTTTGCTCCTGTCAATCGTCGAGCTGATTGCCATTGGCAATTCCTCACTATGCTGAAATGTGTGATCGGCGCTCGTCGATTTCGACACTTACCATCGAGCATCGAATTGGGTCACCGAGTTTGTTATCAATCTCCAGTCCTTGCCTCCACGATGCGGTGCGATCCTGCAGCGACTGCAAAAGTAACGGCGCCACGTTGAACCATCAGAGTCCGAACGGGCAGATTATCCACCTTGAGAGATAGCGTTCCGGACGAGTATTCTCGCGTAGTGACTTTGACTGGTTGCAAAGTCTTCAACGCGAACGAGAAGCTGTTTGCCTCCGGTTTGTAATCGCGAACGACCACACCCGCATCTGCACTGAAGCGAAGTTCTCCATCCCTCGTAACTGAGGTCAACTGCGGTCCGACCTCGATGTCATAGCGATGATTGTCCCAATAGACATTGTGAAGCGTGCCGCTCTCAGAGGGTTGAAGGGCACCGAACCGGAGTCCATTCCATGGATTCTGGTTGATGAATTGTTCCATCGCAATTAGGCAAAGAAGCGCCCCCCAAGTGTAGTGAGTGTCACCGCCGGCACTCCCGCCCCAAGCGTAATATTGTTCGTCGGTATGCTGGTGGGTCTTCCAATCATCCATGAACAGTTGGTAGCTTTTCTCGGCAAATTGGAGAGCCACCTCATCCTCACCATAACGGTCCAACCCCTCGTAGACGAGGTAATTTGTTGGCCCCCATATATCACCTCGCCAGTAATACTGATCTCGGAAAGCGGGATCCGCGCGTGAGATGGTGGGAATCACATATTGACCCCAGAACTCTCGTTGATTGAGCAGATGTTCCTGTACCATCCTCTTAGCCTGTTCCGGGGTAGCGATTCCGGCCAGCATCGGATAGAAGTTGGTCGGTGAAAGTGCTTTCGAAAAGTGTCCATCCCAGAACCGATTCTCGTACATGCCATCTTTTTCATTCCACAGCTTCTGGCGCACTAGTCCTCTGATCCGATCATAGTCATCCGCAAACCTGTGGCTGTCATCGGCCTCGCCGAGAATCAGAGCGATTTTGGCCAGACATTCTGAATCGAGCGCATATAGAGAGTTGAGACCAACGTCGTCTAGATCCATTGTGTAGGTTTTAGGGTCGTACTTGGCGTCGTCATACATGGGACTGTCGTCCATCCCGCTTTCCCACTTTGCCTGCTGCAGAAATCCACGCCCTCCTACCGAGAAGGTCGAACCCTTATCACTGCCCCACTCGAGCAAGCCATTGCGATTTCCATCCCTCGAAGATTGACCATCGCCGCGATTTTTGAACCACCACTCGTGCCATTTCTTCAATCGCGGATAGGCCCACTTTAGGAGATCCAGGTCGGCGTGCCGCTGGTAGTTTTTCCACACAACATATGCACCGACCGGAGGCTGCGAGCGATCCGGACTGGTGCCAGAGGCCGCATCGACGTTGGGGACAACACCGTTTGGCGCCTGCGCAATCAGGATGGCGCGTATTGAAGCTGACGTTTGTCGAGGATCTTCCACATTGGTTAGAAGTGAACCGAAGAAACAGTCCCACTCTCCTACGACCCAGCCTCCAAATCCATGCGCCCAGTTGCGGCTAATGCTTGGAAATTCGAAGCCTAGAGAAGGAACGTAGAGCGTGTTCCAAAACATAGAATTGCCAATCGCCTCTGGTGCCCCTCCAAACATACCCTGGATATGCGGCCGCTTCCTGTCGTAGGCCTCTGCTTTCTGATTAAGGATCGTGTCGATTTTTCCCGGCTCCAGCAGCCGATGTGCTTGCTGTGAGAGCGCAGAAGCGTTCCATCCAATCGCCGCAACGAAGTGAGCGGTGGACATCCCGCCAGTCACAAACTCAAGTCCCGCTGCCCCGCTTAAAGCATCGCTAGGAAAGGTAAGGCCGGCTGCGCCGCTCCTGTTGTGATTGCTTTCCTTCGGGAGCTGTCCTGCATCCATCGCTTTGCGCAACTGGCCAACGTCGGAAAAAATGCCGCTGCCCAATACCGGCCGGTCGGTGACTACTGAGAAGCCAGCCGCCGAGTTAAAGATATTCTCAAGATGATGTTCCCCGATGATCTCGTCGCCGTCCGAACTTATGCCATAAGCTCCTGTAAAGTACGGTGAGTCGGGTGAATAGGCCTCGATGACAAGATGTATGTCCAAAGGCGCCGTAATGCGCCCCACGACCGTCGTTTCATCAATTCTCGACCACTCCAGGGATACAGTTGCGGTTCGCGGATAGTGACGCCAGCCGATCAATGAATAAGAACCGTCAGGCGCGTGCGGTCCTACGAGGCTTACAGCATTGAAGACACGCTCTCCATCAAGAAACCCGGAACTCTTAGACCCGATACGAATGGCAAACGGCAAGGCTTGGCCGGCGCCCTTGGCATTAAATACAATGCCGTTCCACGCATCGGCGTCGTACGCCCCGACGAAAACGCTCTCGAATGATTCGCGGCTTCGTTCCTGCGCCGCCATTGACGTGCTGACCAACGTGGCAAGGCAAAACACCAAACCTTGTCGCCAGTGTCCGTGCAAGGCGATCTGATGCGGCGCATTCACGGACCGATGCTACCCGCAGAAGCGGCTCAGTGTCGATCGAAACATTTCTGACGTGTATTCTCGTGTCAAAATCTCCGTTGGCCAGACGTCCATAGGGATGTCTTTTGAGGGGCATAGCCCTCCTGCGAGACCTGCACGGAACCCAAGGGTTCCGTGCAGGTGAGGCGGTCAGCTGACCGGAGTGCTACCAAACGTGATACCACGCCTTGTGCATATTCTCGGTCGCCCGCGTCTTCTTGTTGTTCTCTGCGGCATTATTTGCCAGGGTCGTCGCCGTTATTGCCGGCTTCGCGGCGTTCACGGGCTTGCTGGCCGCAGATTGGCCCGTATTTCTCGCGAATCGCTGGTCCTGCAAATCGCTGCGCCGCTCACCCTGGGCACGCACATTGGTGCGGTCGTTGCGCAAGTCGCCCCGATCCGCTCGTAGGTCCTGGCGGTCCGTGCGGATGTTGCGCTGGTCGCTGCGAATGTCCGCGCGATCTCGTGCGATGTCCCGCTGGTCGCTGCGAATGTCCGTCCGATCTTGCGCGATATTCTTCCGGTCAGCCTGGATATCCCGCTTGTCGACTTGGACATCTTTGCGGTCTGATCTAATGTCGGCCTTATCGCGAGCGATGTCGGCTTGGTTATTCACACCCTCGCGCCGCTCGGCGTAGTCGTGCCGGAGATCCCTTTGGTCGGCGCGAATGTCCGCGCGATCTTGCGCGATATCCTTGTGGTCGGCTCGGATGTCCTTGTTGTCCGCCTGGATATCTTTGCGGTCGGCCTGGATGTCTTTGCGGTCTGCCCGAATGTCCTGTTTGTCGGTGCGGATGTCCGCGCGGTCCTGCGCGACGTCCTTCTTATCCCTGGCGACGTCGCCTCGACCGGTGTCGCCTCGACCGGTATTGCGGTCGAGATCGCCGGCCCTCTCAGTGGCGGTCGCTGCCGGTTGCTGCTGATTGGCCTGACTCGGTGCGGCAGGTGGGTGGTCGGCGGCGTACGCCGCCG
>Ga0137412_10001188_pt1 | contig 19866 bp, 16 predicted proteins | sample CZODoug2_1_16fun_FD_122160 | JGI IMG/M metagenome (GOLD analysis project Ga0137412, IMG submission 122160) | Vadose zone soil fungal communities from Angelo Coast Range Reserve, California, USA - CZODoug2_1_16fungal (Hybrid Assembly) | ecosystem: Environmental > Terrestrial > Soil > Vadose zone...
ATGTTCAATTCCGATTGCAAAGACCATCATTGAGGAAAGCGGAAGCTCAAGATGGATCAATGAACGCGGTCTCCGACGAAACGCGAGAGGACCCCAAATCGGACACAGGTGGCCGTCTGGCACGAGCTTGCTTCCCGACTCGATAGCTGGGATGGAGGAAGGAGGATGCCATTTTAGAAAGGCGCGTTAGGGAAGTTCCGGCCGTGAGCCAGCAGAGATAGCCACTCCGAAGGAACCCTTGGGCCACCGGGCCGCAAAGGGATCGACCATGCGGCACGCCGGCATGGCTTATCTGGCTCAACGGTCGCGATACTGATCTTTCCGGTGATCCTGCTGATCACCGGTCTCGTGCTGATCGGCTACATGAGCCCGATCTATTCGGGCCTACAGGGCCTGGATTACGATCCCGCCTACCAGTACTTGTTCAACGGCGCTGGCCTGATGAAGGGTTACAATCCCTCTCACACCGACCATCCGGGAACGCCCGTCGGATTATCCACGCAGCCCCGGAAGCAATTCTCTGTCTTAGCGCAACCGCATCGATGAGCGTCCTAGCGCCTGTTTTGTTTGCCGATGAAGAATGTTCGGATCAAAGGGCCTGCGCGGTTGGCTTCTTCATTGGCCTTGGCGTGGCCAGCAAGGTAACCTTGTTTCCGTTGCTGCTGTTGATGCTTCTGCTCAAGCGGCCGCGACCAATATTGATCGCGTTAGCGGCAGGTTCACTCTCCCTGTTTGCTTTTCTCTTGCCCATCATCGACGAACTAGAAAGCGTATTCATCTGGTTGTTCTCAATTGCCTCGCACGAAGGGCGATATGGAGAAGGGGACCGCGGGTTTCATCGACTGGGCAGCGATTCCTGAACGAATTCGCCTGATAGCATCCGCGGAACCAATTCTGGTCATGGCCGCAATTGCGGTGACGACAGTCATCCTGTTGTCGAGCGCCGGCGGCGACAGGCGCAAGGCAGCCATCATAGCTGCCGCGCTAGGAACGTTGATGGTTCTCGTCCTGAAACATTTCTCGATCCACTATCTGATGCCAGTTGTGGCAATTGCACCCGCAGTGATCATTTGGGCAATCAGCCGTTTTACGAGACGACAATCATCATACGCAGTTGTTGCTGGTTGATCGCCTCGGCAATCGGGGTCGTCTCCATTCCAGAACACGGTTTCGGACTTTGCACATGAGCGCACGCTTCGCCAAGAGGATGAAAGAGCAATCCAGGAAGTTCTTTCCAAATATCAAAACCAGTCATCATCGGAGCTTATCGATCAGGTTACAAGCCGTGGGCAATCCTGTTTGCGTTGGCCTGGTCCGACCTCAAGTTTGCAAGATTGTTCCCCCAGACAGCGGCGACCGACAGCTTACATACGCCTTCGGCTTGAAGAAACTCTGGCGTCCCCATTTTGGCCCGGTCGAGTGGCACTATCTCGATCAGTTTGAAAAGACTGGACACGTGGTTCTGATCTTACAGTCAAAAGGTCACAAGATCGAACAGCAGACCGCACAAACTGAAGTTCTATTGGATGAAGCCTTCAGGGATACCGTCGGGAGAGTTATTGCCCCCCGAAAGTCGACGATAAAGATAAATGAGCCGTGCTTCTGTAGAACAGTCGACGCACCGTCTAGACTGCTTTCAATTTCCGGAATGCAAACATCACCATCCGCAAAAGCAAAAGGCCATCGTGAAAACGCGATATTTGCGTCGAGCCATAGGTGCGGGCAGCATAGTGGATCGGCGTCTCAATAATCTTCAGATGCTGTTTCGCCGCGCCGAAGATCAGATCGAAATCGCCAAACGGATCGAAATTGCCGAAGTAAGCACGCTCCCGCGCCAGCACTTCATAATCCTTTCGCAACAGAACCTTGGTGCCGCACAGCGTGTCGGTCAATCGGGTGTTGACGAGATAACTGAATAGATAGGCGAAACATCGGTTAGCGATAAGGTTGAGTGGTCGCATGGCCTCGTTTTCCATGGGATAGATCAGCCGGGTGCCGTTGACAAACTCCGCTTTTCCCGTCTCGAGCACCGCGTGATATTTCGGCAGCGCCTCTGGCGGCATCGTCAGGTCTGCGTCAAGGATCATCAGCACGTCGTGCTTCGACGCCGCGAAGCCCTTGCGCACGGCATCGCCCTTACCCTTGCCGTCCTGCTTCAAGACCGTAATATCCCAGCTGTCCCTGTAGGCGTCGCGGACCCGCTCGCATTCCTCGAACGTGCCGTCGTTGGAATTGCCTTCAACGAACAATATCTCCTGCGCCGAACCGAATCGCGGCATGCGCAGAATCGCGCTCTCGATGTTTCCGCGTTCGTTGCGGCAAGGGATCAGAATGCTTGCAGACAACTTCCTGTCCGGAAACAGTCGTACCGGCCGGCCGACCAGATAGGTACGCAGGCATAACTGCCTGATCCCCGGCAATGGCGCGATGAAGCGATTGATGAACGGGCCTAGCCCGAACCAGCGACGCGGCAGCAATTGCCGTTGCTCCTCAGCGATCACCTCGAAATTCGCCAAATCCATCAGGTTCAGGAAGTCAGCCGTAGCGATATAATTGATCCTGGGTTGCTTGCCGCGCAGCCGCAATGCTTCCGCAATCTTCAGCACCGGCTCCCAGAGATGCGAATAATAGGAGATGATGACTCGCGTCGACGGCGCACACAGATTATGGATCAACCGCAGCGTACCGTCGATGTCCTCAAACATGCCGATGGTGTCGGAGATCACGATGTAGTCGAACGGCCCTTCGATCGCGGCAAGTACGTCCGGGTCTTCAACATCGCCCAGCACAAAAGACAGGGTGGGATGCCGTGCGTTCGCTTTGGCTATCGTCTCGGCGCCGAAATCGATGCCTACCCCATAGGATGGCTCCAGCGTGGCAAGCAGATCGCCGCGGCCGCAGCCGAGTTCGAGCACACGTTTGCCCGGCGGAATCAAGAACCGCATGAATTTGCTATCGTCTTCGTGATACGCTGCATTGAATTTGCGCCAGCGGTCGAGCTCATCGACATTCGCCTCGTAGTGGTCAAGCAGATCACGCTTACGCGCGCTCAATAGTTGCAGCGAAGCAGTCACGTCGGAAGGTCCAAAATACATTGCAGCCTCAGATCGAGACAGGGTTCTAGGTAATCGAGGGTCATGTGTGCAAAATCGGAGCAGTTGATCAAGGTTCAAATTGGCCCTTCGACACCACTACGGCCGCCAGTACCGGCAAAATGCAACGCCCAGCTGAGTTATAACGAAGGGTTGTAGCACAGCAAACCACCCTCACCAACACTTGCTCGCGGACAGGTCGTGTGATTCATTCCACTGGGCGCTGGGGGGCGGCAACTTGAAGTATTTTCCAGATGAACTGCACAATGATGCAATTATTGCAAAAGTTGCAGTTACCTCCACGCGCCAGCAATGCACTTGATGCCATGCCGAGATGTCCACTGACTATCAAAAGTATTCAACGCAAAACCAGTCAGAGGCGATCGCTGCATATGCTGCTCTTCATAACCTAACCATCGTCCGTACCTATTCCGACGACGGCCGCAGCGGCCTTCGGATGGACGGCTGGCAAGGCCTCAAAGAACTGATCAGTGATGTTGTGCTTGGCAACGCCGACTTCAACAGCGTACTGGTCTACGATGTCAGCCGCCGGGGTCGATTCCAGGACACGGACGAAAGCGCACATTACGAATTCATCTGCAAGCAAGCCGGCGTGCGCGTGGAGTACTGCGGCGAGGAATTCAAGAACGACGGAAGTGTGATGTCCGCCGTCATGAAATACTTAAAGCGGGCAATGGCGGGTAAATAAAGCCGCGAACTATCGAACAAGGTCTTTCCGGCGCAGTGCCGGCTGGTCAAAATGGGATTTTGGCAAGGAGGCAAGCCCGGTTTCGGCCTGCAAAGGACTGTGGAGGCTGGAGGCCACGGTGTTCTGCACGCCCTGCGCACAATCGTCGAGAATCAGCTTGACGGAATTTGAACTTTTTGCGTTGAATCGCCAGCATTGTTGCTGCTGAACGATTCTCATGATTGGCAAAGTGAGCCTGTCGGAAGCTTTGTGGCGCGCACGTGCGGGACAAGCCCGCCGGGTTGCTAGCACGTTGTCTCCAACGGATGCCGCGCTCGTTGAAGCCTACGCTAGAAATGCGAAGACTGCGCCCCGCGCTGCCTCTATCGAAGGCGCCGGTGTCAATAACGGTCGACCAATCGAGGCTCACCGTAGAGACGATCGGACCACTAGGTCGCCAGCCAGAAGTCGTTTGCCAAATCAAGCCGCTTAACCTTGCCCTCCGAAGGCAAAGGTCGCACGTTCGAATCGTGTCGGGTGCGTCATCATATCAATTACTTAGCCTGAGCGTCCGGATGTGAGTGAGAGCCAAATTCACCAAAAATAACAGATAACCCAGCGCTGGCGCAGAATCTGCGGGTATCGCGGCAGATTTTCGTACGAGCCGTTCGGCTGATCTCTTATGGAGTTGCGACGAATGAACCGCGACTAAGACAACGATGATCCGGCTGCTGGGCTGAGCTAAGCCGCGCGATTAAACGGGTGGAGGAAGGCGCGGGTGAGGGTCGGTTTGCGCAAATTGGCGAGCCAACTGTCTCAGGAGGTCCAAAAAGGGCGCCCCCAAGCCCCTTTTCGTGATCGGGCCACCTCTCCCGGCGCTTAGTGCGCGTCCCGATCGCCAGAGCTGGCTGCTGTTCCATCCTTTTTCCAAGGCATTGGTAGTCTGGGATCGCTTGAACCCGATGTTCCCCAGGGGAAGGGGCTCCACGAGCCCTGGCGATCGCTTGGGCCTGGTAAACCGAGCCTGGGCCGCTTTGCCGCAGCAACTAAATCCAAGTCCTCGGCGGCCCCAGCGCGAGGCACTCTAGGGTTGGCGGAGGTCGCGCCAGTGGGGCGGAAACGTCAGCCGGACCGCGCCTCCCTACCTTTGACCCCCGGTGCGGCCAGGTGGTTATCCTCTCGTCTTGCCCGCATAGGCATCGAGAATCCGGTCGACGTCCCCCTGCGCGGCAACTTCTCCGCGTTCCAGCCATACGCCCTTGGTGCACCAGCGGCGACAGACACCGCTGTCGTGGGACGCCAACACTACGATGCTCGTCTTTTCGATGAAAGATTCGAGACGGCGCTGGGCCTTTAAAATGAACGCAGCATCGCCAGCCATGATCCATTCGTCCAGCAGGAGGATTTCCGGCGTAAAACATGTCGAGATCGCAAATGTCAGCCGCGTCAGCATCCCCGACGAGTAGGTCCTGACGGGAATATCAAGATAATCACCTAGTTCGGTAAACTCGGCGATATCCCCCATCTTTTCCTCGATCTCGCGCGTGTTGAGGCCAAGGATAAGTCCGCGGATGCGAATGTTGTCGTATCCGCTTAATTCGTTATCGATGCCGAGCCCGAGTTCCAGCATCGGCGAAATCCGTCCACGGCTGGTCACAGTGCCCAGAAGCGGCTCGTAGATGCCGGCCATAACGCGAAGCAATGTGCTCTTTCCCGCACCGTTTGCACCAATCAATGCAACGCGATCTCCGGCCTGAAATGAAAGAGACACATTTCGCAGCGCTTCGATAACGATGCGATGATGGACGTCACGCCCGAGCCGCCCGCCCGACCCCTGGAACAGGAGGCGCTTCTTCAGGGACTGCGAACTTCCACTGTAGATCGGAAATCGAACGCTGACGTCTTCGAGGACAAGTTCGGCACCCGCAACTGACATTGCTGCTTCCTTGCGGTCAGACCCAATAGGCGATGCGTGAGCGGAAACGGACAAAAATGGCGCCGCTTAGCGCGATATTAAGCGCGCTTATGAACACCACGGTGATGTAGTCGCGAAGGGACGGCACAGCTCCAAGCAGCGGCTGGCGAACGATTTCGACGAGATGGTAAAACGGATTGAGATCCAGCAGCCGCTGGTCCTTGAGAAGTTCAGGCTTCCACATGATCGGCGTCACAAAAAACAGGATTTGCACGATCGAATTCACGAACTGAGGAATGTCGCGAAAGCGTGCAGACATCACACCTAACGAAAGACTGGCCAGCGCGCCGTTGACCAGAATTAGGAGCAAACCGGGAATCGCCAGCAACGCGACCGCCCCCGGCCAAATGCCAAAATAGACTAGAACCGCAAAATAGATGACCAGGTTGTGTGCGAAAATGATCAGCTTACTCCACGCGGATTGATATACGTAAACCGAAAAAGGCAGTCGGATCTGCTTGATGAAGGATTCGGCGCTAGTGAACAGCATCCCGCCCTCGACCAAAAAGCTTGAGATCAGATTCCACACCAGGATTCCGACGCACAAAAATGGCAGAAATTCTTGCACTGATGTGTTGAACAGATTTGCGTACAGGAGGCCCAGTACGGCGACCATGATACCCATACTGGCGGTCAGCCAGAACGGCCCTAGAACCGAACGCCTGTAGCGCATCAGGATATCGTTCCAACCAAGCCTGATCCAAAGCGGCCAACGAGCAAAGCCGGAAACAACATCAAGGAGCGCGAGACGCAATTGTTGATCTTGCCGGGACATCACATCGTAACCCGCCCCGGGGGAGAATCTTCCCGGCTTTCAAACCCGCCATGTTCAAGGAAACGTGCCGCCGATTCATTGCGCGATATTTATAGTATCCTTCGCTTCGCCCCACCAGCAATTATCCGGCATCGAGCCCGGCCGGCACGGACCCGATCGCGCGGTTGCGCGATATTTCTCCACCACAATCAGGAAGTCTAAGGGTCGGCCAGCAATTCGAGGAAGGCGCGGCCATCCATCTTCCGGATCAGCTCGACGGCCCGCTGACGCTGCGTTGCCAGGATTTCGCTGCGGGCATCAGCGGACGCAATCAACCCATGAAGCCGACGGGCGAGTTCTGAAAAAGACTTATCAGCAAAGATCACCCCGCTCGTGCCCATAATCTCCCGAATGGCGGGAAGATCGTACGCGAACACTGGGACGTTGTGCATCATCGCTTCCAGAATCGGGAGGCAGAAGCCCTCATGCTCGCTCATAGATATGTAAACTGTCGCCTCCTCATAGGCGTGCACGAGTTCTTCCTCGGAGACGCTGCCGAGCCAGGTTACCGCCACCTTGGGCAGATTGAGTTGCTGAGTCTGCACCCAATTGAGGTAGTCGCTGTAGGCCGGAGTGTCGGCAGCGCCGACGATCGTGCACCGGACAAGCGGATCCAGCGTCCGGTATTGCGCAACCACATGGAGAAAATCCTCGATGCGTTTGTGGCTCTTGATCCGGCCGACATGAAGAAAGTTCGGAGGAAGCGGTCCTTTTGCGGCCCTGTAGGCTTCCGGCACGCTTAATTCGCTCTCACCGAGGATTCTGGGCGGAATAACCGCGATCTCCGCCGGCAAGAGCGCGCCGGACTCTCCCACGGCATCGCGCAAGTGGGCCGCATTGGCCCGAGAGTTAGTCGCGACCTGATCGAACCGCGCTAGTAGCGGCAACTGCCGGATAGCTTTCGTGCATTGTGCACTCAGTTCGGGGTCGAATACTTGCAGCAATTCGGGCGGCGTTATCCCGTGGTAGTATGCGATGCGGCGTTTGCACTTCAGTTCGACAATGTCTTCAAGACCATCATCATGGATTGAGGAGAAAAATAGAATTATGTCCTCGGGCCCGACTTCGGAGACCATTGCGTGCCGTCGGTGGACGACATCGTTCATGGCAAAATCAAAATTGTCAGCAAACAGCCTAGCCGAAATTCCCTGTTGCTCGAGCATGCCATACAGCGCAAGGCAAAGATTACCGACTGCATCGCGCTGGAAGATACTCTTCGATACGATGTGAACAGTTTTGCAAGACAGCAGCACGTCACCATGAGATACATAACGCTTCTGTTGAAACGTCCGATCGGAGCGTGATCTGAAAATCTCGAGATCTTGATCCGACTGAACGACCGGAACGCGATCGATGGATAGTATCGCGTTGGTTATGGACGACCGCATTACTGCCAGCAGTTCCATGCGGGAGACATCAAGCCTGGCCGGATTGCGCCACTCGTCGCTGGAGACCGCTCCGTGAATGTGTGGAGCAATTCCCCCGTTCTCGCCACGTGACAAGCTGCCGTTCACCCGCTCGGGCAATTGCCCAATCTCGAAGCGCCACCATCCGATATGCCCCTCCGGGTGAACCGGCTTATCCAAATCGTACATATCGAGAACGAGAAAGGCGTTCGCGGCCCTTTCCGCCGGTAGCTTCATCGAAAAACTGCCGCCGCGATCGAGCACGACCTCCTTCTCGTCAATGCTCGCGGAAAAGGCGGCTTTCCATTTACTCATTCATACTACCCCGATCCAGAACCATGGTGTGGATGCGGTCGACGGATTCTCGCGTCATCTCGATATATTGCTCACCATTCCCTGACGAAGATTCAATGTGGGTATTTTCGTGATATTCATTATAGGTTGATACGATCACGATATCCGGCGGATTTACGAGAGATTCGACGAACCTAAGCGAGCGAGCATAGGTGTCACCGTTCCTCCGAGGAACCCTACGATAGGGATTTCCCTCGCGACGCGGGTCCAACAACGAACGATCGTCGTAGCCAGGCGAAACGGAAGCCATCCGGTAGGTCATTCCAGCCAAGTGGCTCGCTTCATAAGCACTTTGCCACACGCGATCCCAGTTTTCCTCAGACGAGACCTCTAGCGGCGAATAGAGGCCAAACCCCTCGAAGAAGCCAAACGTATACCGACTTTCATCGGCTCCTTTTGGCAATCTCAACCCGAAAGCGAGGTTGCGGAAATCGGCCGCCATCTCGCGCATCGATTCGAGCAGCGTCCGATTGCCGTCATAGGCACTCGACCAGAACCAAAACAACGCGGGCTTACCGTCAATTCGCAGATACTCGTCGCGATCGACATACAGTTCTCTAATAAGCGAAATGATCGCACCAATCTGTTCGGGATCGGCATCGAAAGGAGAAATCTGGATAGCAAAGCGAAGGCGGGAGTTGCGGGCAGCAGATATTTCAAACAAGTTCCGGATACTCCTGATTTCCAACTTGTTGGGACCATTTCCGTCAATGTGAAGATTCAGGATCGCAAAATCCAGGTTCATCGCCTCGAACTGAGAGAGATGATATTCAATCGTCTGCCCCTTTTCGGAAGCGTAATAGCCGAGAAACGGGTGATCACCGACATGCCCAAGATACGAATTGTCGTTCCAGTGTTCGGCTCCGAAACCGTCGCCGTACCAAAGATAGTACTGAATGCCGACGAGCGGCTGCGTCCGGTCCTGAAGTAGGGGTCCAGCGCGCGCCAACTTCGCTTCGATGCTTGCCCTAATGAGAAGACTCTCTAACTCATCGGCGGTACGACGCCAGGAATACTGCGTGACCGCCTTTCGCGCAGCCTCCCCCATGATCCGGACCTGCTGGGGATCGTCGCGGAGGAATTCGATCTTTTCGGCGAAGATCAGGGGAGAGGGCGGTATTAGCAACGCAAAATCTGGATGGCACACTTCGACATAACCACCTTCATTTGCCGCAATGATTGGCTTGCCGGCCGCCATTGCTTCCAACACCACAATCCCAAACGGTTCCCTGATCGGACAAAACAGCAGAGCGCATGCCCGCGCCAGTACAAGTCGAACTTCAAAATTGCTGAGGCCCGACAGGAAGAATACCCGATCCTCGACGCCGAGCTTGACACACAATGATTGCAGGCGATCCAGTTCGGGACCGGAACCGATGACGATCAATTGTGTTTCGTCCGTCAGGGCTATCGCTTCTATCAGCAGGCTGACCCGCTTGTGCGGCCAAAGCTGGCTGATCGTCACGAACAGCTTCCGGTCGACCTTTAGGTCGATGAAACTGTCGACATCTGCGCCGGGATAGACGACATGCGGTATGTCGTGACCGTAGATTCGCGCCAGATAGCCTGCCGTATATTGACTATTTGCGACCACGTACTCGGGCCTTCCTGCCCGGTCCATCGCGTCGATCGTTGCCCGATACGCGTCGTACAGGTCGTAACTCACATAATCGTAGCTGTATTTCGGATAAACGTGAAGTTGATTCGAACCCTCCACCCCCGTGTCGCTCGGCCGTTGCTCGAACTTCAGGTCGTGCAACAACCGCAATGGCTCATGCGGAAACCAGACCATCGGATGCAAGTCGACCGTATGCGTCGGCCAAAGGTGGGTATGATACACGTCGTGCCGGCCGATGCGCTGGCGCCACAGCTTCGGCAGCAGAACGGCGTTCAAGAGAAAAGCATGCTCACCTTCGAAGGGGGGCGCGAGTTCGACCAGCTTTACTGAGGAGCCAATTCCAATCTCGCTTAACAGGTCACGATTGAACGCCGTGGCGTAGATCGTTATCTCGTGCCTTTGCTGCCAATACTTGACACATTCGATGAGATACCGTTCAGCGCCGCCATGTTTTTCCAACGCCGGGATGATAATGCCGACGTTCAAACTGACTGCGGAGTCATTCTCCTCTGGAAAACCCCTGTTTGATTCAGCGCGAGTCATCGTGACTCTCAGGACCGATGATGCCAAGCAAGTCGTCTAGACGCGTATCCCAGCAATTCTGCAACAGGATCGGATCATCCAGCGCCAATCGAACGGGCTTGTTGCCGAGAGTCGCGCGGATCGCGTCAACGAACGAAGCCGGATCTAATGCGAGGCGATAGAGGGACTTGTAATCCCTGATCGCGTCGAGCGGGGTCGATACGATCGGCAAACCAGCTGCGAGGTACTCAAAAAATTTCATTGGAAACATAGCTTGCGTATAGTCGTTAATGAGCTGCGGCAATAGCGCCACGTCAAGACCGGCCATGTAACGAGGAAGTTCCCCGTATGGCCGCCAACCGAGCAAATGCACGCTCCCGCGCTTGGCAAGATCTGCGAGCCGCTGGTCGGCCTGCCCTTCCCGTTCATCACCAATGAGGACTAGCTGCCAATCCGGACGTTGGTCGACGATGGCTGTCAGAAGGTTGAAATCGACCTTGAAGTCGCTTAGCGCACCGATGTATCCAAGCCGAGGCCTAGGTATCCTCTCAAGTTCGGGAGGTAAGGCCTGGATCGAACGCGCAGCTCCGAAATGCGATATGTCGGCGACGTTGCCGAAATAGTGCGACCGGGATCCGGCGATTGCCGAACATCGGTCCTGCAGGCTATGGCTCGTCGTAAAGGTTACGTCGGCGCGCGCCAGCAGCTTTCGCTCCGCCACGTCGAAAGATTGACGATCTATGCCAGGCACTGCGCCCAGATCGTCCGCACAATGGTATATAAGCTTCGACGGATTGATTGATCGCGCCACCTCCAGCATGTACGGGTGATACGTCCACATCAGCGGCGCCGAGATGCGGTTGCCGGAAATCCACCGCTTTATCCGCATCGTCAGTTGCAGCTGATTGAAGCCCTCGATGACCGGGCTTCGGTGACCGAACGGAACGGTGAGCGGTGACAATCTCCAAAGATTGTCACGTATCAGAGTTATCGGTTCAAGACCACGCTTCAATCTCGCGGCAATCCGTCTTGCGTCCGAGGCATTCAGGCCTGGCAACCGCAATCCGACGGTCTCGACATACAGCACCCGGTCGCCGCGCGCAGCCAACCGGGAAGCAATGTGCTCCTTGTTCGTCCAGTACCTGGACTTCCAGTCAGCTGTCGAAAATAGAATGACGTCGCGGTGGCTTTTCTTGTTCATGGGGTTCTTGCCAGGACATCAACAATACGTTGCGCGGCACGACCGTCTCCAAAGGGATTCGCCGTGGCACGCCGCTCAGCCTTCTCCTTGAGAAGTTCGCCCGCGCGGTTCACGATGGTCTCTTCGTCGGGACCAACGACAAATGAAAGCCCCGCCTGAACCGCTTCGGGACGTTCGGTGTATTTGCGAAGCACCAGAACAGGGACGCCGAAGCTCGGGGCCTCTTCCTGGATTCCGCCTGAATCGGTTAGAACGAGCCGTGCGTGAGACAGCAGGAGCAAGAGTTCTGGATACGTCACGGGTTCAAGCAGGAGAACATTTGGCTCTGAGCCGAGGAGCGCCGTGACCGACCCGCGGACGGCTGGGTTGGGATGGGCCAGAAAGATAATTCGGTAAGACGGGAAGCCTCTCGCAATCCGGACGATAGCGCGGCAGATCGCCTCGAGATCACCGCCAAAGCTTTCGCGGCGATGGCAGCTCGCGACCACGAGCGGCGTCGGGCTTTGAGCGAGCCTGAGGATTTCGGCCGACACCAGCGTGCGGCGTTCGGGTCCCAGAATCCTGCTCTGGAAGGATTGCAGCGCATCAACAACGGTATTTCCGGTGACATGAATGGACGACGCCGGTACGCCCTCCGCGGCCAAAATATCCGCGGCCACCCTTGTCGGTGCAAAATGTATGTCGGCAATAGCGCTGATCGCCTTGCGGTTGACTTCTTCCGGAAACGGAGAATAGCGATTATTGGAGCGCAGACCCGCCTCGACATGAGCCACGGGGATCTTTTCATAATATGCCACCAGTGCGGCGGTGAATGCGGTGGTTGTGTCGCCTTGCACGATCAGTCGGTCAGGGCTGGTCTTGTTTATTGCCGCCCAGAGTTCGGAAATCAGCCGCGTTGTCAGGTCAGGCAGAGTTTGTCCCACCTGCATAACGTCGAGGCGGATGTCGGGGGTCACACCTAGCGCCAGAAGCGCCTGATCCAGCATTTCTCGATGCTGGCCGGTCGAACAGACCACGGTCTCGAAGGTCTCCGGCATGGATCTCAAGGCGGCGATGACGGGAGCGAGCTTGATGACTTCGGGGCGCGTTCCGAGCACGACCATCAGGCGCCTAGTCACGACGCGGCCTCAACGCCGCGATAGCCGATCGAAAGTGGAAAGCCGGCCGCCTGCGCATACGAGATCGCGTAACGCTGCGAAGCCTCGTCGTAATCGATGACAGCCGTCGACTTTTCTTTGATGAACCGCATACAAACGTCTTCATTGACGAAGAGAAGCGATCCGTCGCCACACTCCTCTTCCAAGTACGTGAGGTACGCAGCATGGGCTTCGAGCCGGGCCTTTTCGTTACGCCAACCGTAGGCGTAACGTTCTGAAAATGGGTGATCGAGATAACCGAAGAATTCGCGGCTGCCGCGCGCAAGACGAAACGCTTCCTTGAAAACAGAGAGCGGGTCGTTGCCGGCAAGCATGCAATCGCCATGGAGCATGCAACTCTGCGAATGCGAGATGATGTTCGGCGGCCCAAATGGCGGCACACCTCCACGGGCCATCAGGTATTCCGGATCGTTGGCTACGCTTCCGCCGATGAAACCATCGTAGCCGGCGCGTGCCAACGCACCAGGCACATATGAAGGGTTTTGATGGAAAGGCGAGACCGCGTAGCGAACGTTCAGCCCGGCGAAGAGGGCCTCCAAGCGGGCTTTGGAATCCCGCGCTTCGCGCTCGGCGGCTTCGCTCGAACCGCCCCATTCTGGTGAGTGCGTCACCGAATGTGACAGAACAGAGCCTCCGGCCTGCAGCACATCCGAGATCAACTCTAAATCCTTTTGGCTCTCCAGCCGTCCCGTTGCCACCGCGAGCGATATCGGCCGATGCCGTGAGCAATAGAGGTCGAGCAGCGGACGCGCCGAGGCCACGTTCTCGTCGCAATCGAGTCGCATGGACACGGCGGCACCATAGCCGTGCGGAATGCCTTTCAGAAAGGGACGGCTTGGGAGTTCGTCGGCCCTATGCCGCGAGACGAAATCCTCCACTACCGCCCAATCCTGTCCATCGACCGCACCGACCGGTCTAGCAAACCACAACACCGAACCACGTGTGAGATCGCGTAGCGTCACGGCAGCCCCGATCGAGGACATTCCATCGATCTCGACACTCGCGACCGCCGTTTCGAAACTGTTCGCCACTTGCGCAATCGACCACCTGTCGTTGCCGAACCCGATACGACCATAACCAAGGTTGTTCCACTCGCTCAGGAAGTCGTAGCGACAAAAATAGCGCCGCCGAAGGGGAGATCTTTGGCCAATTCCGGTATCCGAATATTGTAGTGCGGCCCGACTGACGCGCATTTCCCCAGCGGGCGCGGCCTCACTGTCGGCCGTTGTCTTCAGCTCTGGGTCGACGGAGACCACGGTAACACCGGCGATTTCGCCCAGTGCGGCATCCAATGAGCCCTGCAGAATAACCTTACCCCCGTCATTGATGAGACGACGAAGCGGCTCTGCCGCTTCCTCATCGGCGCCAATAGCAACGACGATCGCGTTGCTCGTAGCGACGTCTAGGAAGTTACCGATCTCGCGCACTTGACCGCGTGTGAAAGATCGCTCAAATGCGCGCGCGACAATCTCTGTGGTGACGCGATCCTTTTGGTCCCCGACAATATAGATCACGGTTGCTCAATCTAGTCAGCGGCCACTGGCTGTACGAGATGACGAAATTTCGACCGCCAGCCCTGCCGTTTCAAGGCGTCCAGTCCCACAAATTCAATGTGGATTGAGTTCTTCCAGCGCTTCTGCAAGCCCTGCTCGATCGCCGTTCGGTAAGCAAGGGATTCCGGCACGATCCGGAATGTCGGCCGGTTTGGGCCGCTCTCGATCTGAAATTCGCGCACGCCGCCAATTCTGTCCAGAACATCCTGAACGTGATGTGTCGGCACGGGAATTCCGCCGACGTCGATCACATCATGCACACGTCCCATCAGGGACTTAAGCTGGAAGCTGTGCTGCGTTTCGCGAAGCGACGCAATATCACCCGTACGGTAACGGATAAGGGGCATCATCTTGTTGGTGAGAGCGGTGACCACCAGTTCGCCGCTGTGATCGCCCGCTCGTTGCGGGATATCCGCACCAAACTCGACGTCAATGACTTCCGGCCAAGCGACAGGATCAAACACGATCATGTCGTCCTGATCCGGATCGGCCTGATACGCAACCACTCCTGCCTCGGCCAGGCCATAGCGGTTGACGACTCGACAACCGAAAACACGGGCGATCACCTCGCGCTGGGCAGCGCTGAGAATCTCTCCGGAGGATTCGAAAACCTCGAATGAGCGTCGCCGAACACCCCGTGCTTCAAAGTGGACCGCCAGCTGGTGCAACGTCGAAGGATGGCCTTGCACCAGGTAGGGTTTGATCGCCTGGATACGCCGCCAGATATCATTCAGTTCTCCCGGCGCAAACGTCGAGAACGTCACGTTGAACCGGTTGTTGGCGAGGCACTTGATCTGCTCCCGCATGCGCGCCTTTATTGGAACGACCTCCCCGAAATTTGCCGCAAGATGTAGTTCCGGTCGCGAGGCACCGGCGCCGATCAGGGAGCGCGCATACCGCGTAACCGCTGACGACCAGTCCGCGCCGTGCTGATCGTAGATGATATTGGTAGAGGGTCCCGTCGATCCGCCTGTCTTGCAAACATGCTTGCGCCATTTCGCGTGATCGTCACGCAGCAAGCGTTCACCCTGTTCGCGAATAATGTCCTTGGTGAGCAATGGTATCTCGGCCAGGTAGCCGGCGTCGCGTTTTAACAGTTCCGGGTCGAAGCTGATGCTACGGAAGAGATCGCGATAGTACGGCACGTTTGCGCCCGCGAATCGAACGGTATCGACCAATCGATTCCACGAACTACGCCGCCGCTCCGCGAACGGCCGAGACATTTCAACGGCAAGTGTCGCCTGCTTGGCCCGGATCTTGCGCTTTTCTAGCCTTTCAGCTACGGGAAAGACCGCAACGGAACCGACGATACCTCTTACTTCATTGTAAAAAGTACGTTTCACGGCCAAAACTCAGTGTTGTTGTTTCACGCTGCAAACGGCTTCATTGATATCGGATGCATCAGCCGAAAGCAATGTTACCGGGACTTGACCCGTTCCAGTTCCACGCGTTCCACGGCCTTACGATACACGTTTACGAGCTCTGCGGTGACCATTGTCCAGGCGAATTGAGACGCAACATGGTGTCTGAGGCCAGGATCCGGCCCGGCTGCCATCGCATGCACAATTCCCTTTCGAATGTCTGCTGGATCGCCATGGTCGACGTAGTGAGCATGGTCCGCGAAGTACTCGCGGGTCGCACCTTCAGACGTCACAACCAGGGGTGCACCACAGGCAGCCGCCTCTAGTGCCGCGAGGCCAGGCGTCTCAAGCGCGGATGGCAGCACAAATACTGTGCAGGCCGCAAACGCGGACGCCAGACAGGGATCGTCGTGATCCAGCGGGCCGATATAACGAACCTCTGAGTCTGCCTCCGCCACTACCGCATCCGCATAACCCTGATCTCTCCGTGAGCCGATCAAGACCAAAGGCACCGCCAAGCCTTTCAATGCGCGAACAAGACCAAGCTGATTCTTGCGTGGTTCGATATTTGCGACGTTCAGGATAAAGGGACCACGAATGTCGAACCTATCCCGGAATGGTTTCGGGTCGGCTAACGCAAACTCCGGCTCAAAGCCGTTGAGGACAGTTGCGAAGCGATCAGATGGCAATTCGAGCGAGCGGGATAGGCGATCCGATTCAGCCATCGAATTTGTGACTACGACATCAGCTAGCGACAGCTGGGCGCGGATTTCCTCAAGCGGGTAGAGCTGCCGGGACTGCTCGCTTATCCAGAGCGAAGACGAGATCACCAGCGGCAACCCGCGCCTCTTGACGTACGCGCAAAAGTGGATCGAACCCCCCATGCAGGAAAAAAAATGGAATACCGAGGCGTCGGCGAGGTTCCCCTTCCAAGAATCATACCGCTGGACTTCTACCCCATGTGACGGAAGATACTTCGCGTACTTGTCGATCTGAACTTCGCCACCCCCAGGCGTCTCGAACGCCCAAGGATATGTTCCGAAAAGAACGCGCAATTGACGAGGCTCCATCATCCTGGATCGCCGTACCAAGGGTCGCCTGTGCTACATTGCATCGCTGTCGTAGCTCCGGAAACGGAGCCGATTGCCCGCAGTTATTACCTGTTTTCTGATCCTATCACAATGAAGGTTACCGCCGACCAGTTTTCGGTTGCGTCCCGCACCATCGGGTTGTCTAATCATCCGAAATTAGAGCCATTCTCCAAAGCGTTCGATTTCATTGCCAACTGAATACGATCATTTTTCCAAGAGGGCAGCTTTCCCAGCGGGCGCGTCCGCTGCGCCATGGCTGTCATGGCTCTACCTTATCTATGCGCTGCCCATGATCATCTTCCTAGCGGTGACGATGCCGCCGTTCCAGGTGACCGACGAGTATGCCCATGCCCTGCGGGCAGACCAAGTGAGCCGTGGAACGTGGCTCTCCCCCCGTCTGGGCAGCTACGTTGACGGCGCCCTGCGGACATTCGGTCGTGTGTATGAGGGCATGCATTTCCACTACGAGGTGAAGCACACAGCCGAAATGGCACGGGCCGCCGCTGCGTTGACCTGGGAAATGCCCGATCAAGACGAGAATTTCCAAAACACGGCGCAATACGGTCCGCTGCTCTACCTACCTCAGGCCGCCGGGATATGGATCGGAAGGCTTGCTGGCCTCAATCCGGTCCGGACGCTGCTGGTCGCGCGACTGGTCAACGCATTGAGCTCCACGCTGATTGCGTTCCTTGCCATTCGTCTTTGCTACCGCGGCCTCGCACTCCTGTTCACTACGCTCTTGCTGCCGATGACGGTATCCCAGTTCGCTTCGGTGTCGCAGGATGCCTTGATCATCAGCCTGTCGCTGCTGGTGATCGCGCTCGCTTCCCGCGTTGTTGCGCAAGGTCGTCCCGCCAAAATTTGGGAATTTGCGCTGTTTGTAGCCGTCGTCGTCGCGACCACGCTCGCGCGGCCGTCGCAATTTGCGCTGGCACCCCTCGGCGCGCTCTTGTTCAAAGCGTCTGATCAAACTTGGCGGCCAAAGGCCATCCTTGCCGCACTCGGCAGCATTCTGATCATCCTGTGGTTGGTGCTACTGCCCAAATTAATGCCGGCTGAGCCGACCGGCGCGTCCGTCTCAGGTCAACTCAACGCAATCATCCGGCAGCCCCTGTTGCTGCCCTATGTCCTGTACAATACGTTTCGAGAGAACGCCTTCTGGCTGTTTGAGACGTTGGTGGGTCGACTTGGCTGGCTCGATACACCGCTGCCGCACTGGTACACATGGACCGCGGCTGTAGCCCTTGCTTGCGCCTGGCTTGCGCCCGGCAACCGACCTCCTTGGGTGGTACCAGCCTCGGTCGGCCTCCTCACGTTCGTCGCCATACTGTTGAATAGCGCGGCCGCGCTGTACGCAAGCTGGACGCCCATCGGCAAAATGACGATCGACGGGGTGCAGGGCCGCTACATTTTGCCTCTGCTTCCCTTGCTGGGCTTCCTGACGCCCGCTTATGAACCGAGGATGGCATCGCTCATTTCACCCAGCTGGATTTTGGTAGTAGCCTTCCCTCTTGCCTCGATGGCGGTTCTGCCTGACGCAATCATGACCCGCTACTACGGCAGTTGGTCGGATATGGGGACCGTCCTCAGGATACTGTTTTACTGAGCTTGCGGTACATACCGCTCGATCGCCGGCAAACCCAACGTATTTGCCCAGAACCTGGCATAGGTGACGCGCGTATTGTTGTTGTGAAGCAAAGTGCCTTTAATGTAGCCCCTGAAGTGCACGACATTGACCGCGACCAGAACGACGGCGATGGCAGCCAGTGCCCATCTCCAACGGCTCGCCAGCAGCGATGTGACGGCGCCCGCAAAGGGAACCATCAAGATTGGCAACAATTCGATGCTTTGACGCGAACCAAACGAATCCCCGAAGGTGTAGTCGCCCCAGGAAGCGCCGAGATAAAACGCGACAAGCGTGATCAATATCGAGACGGCAGCTTCGAGCGGGCGACGCGGAAGGCTCGCCAGCAAGGCACCGATCATTAGTAGATACAGGGGGTGCCAGAAGAACACGCCCTTGCGGATCGAAAACAGGTAATTGCGTAGCTCGGGCGATGTGAAATTGAAACCTTCGCCCGGATAGCCGTAGTTGATCGTGTGCCCCGTCGTGACATACCACCATGTCAGTTGCGGTGACGTCGCAACGATCGACGCCACAAACGCACACACGCCACCGATTACCAGCTCCCTTACCGACGTTCCGCGGGCGAATACAAGGAACAGCAATGCATAAACGGCATTGGTCGGTCTCATCATGACCGCCAAGCCCATCAACAGACCAAATAAGATGAAGGCCGACAGCGATGGCTGCTCGTTGGACTCGACCCGCTGGACTGTTAGGTAGACCAGGCCCGAGAGAATGCAATACCCGTAAACATGAGCGAAGGATGCATCGCCGCTGGCATAGTGCAGGATATTGCTCGCCAACATAGCCGCCGCCAGCGCGAGTCCCGAAGGAAGGGCGTCGTAGCGCAGCCGGCAAGCTCGGTAGATGAGAAACGAACCGAGGCCGAAATAGAATGCACCGGAAATGGCATTTGCGATCTGGAATGTTGGCTCAAAGCCGTTCACGGCGGCATAGCGAAACTGGCTGACGAGCAGCGCGATCAGGAAGAACGGCAGTTGCATTACCGCCGGCCCGAACACGTACTTGTCGAGGTAACCGGAGCCGTGGACCGAAAGTCCCTGCCACGTTCCATCCGAAAATCGATATTGCAACAACTCGCCCGGCAGATCAGGCCGGTGCAGGAAAACCAGATACGGGTCGCCGAAAACGAAGATCGCTGGAAGGGGCAGGTAGTACCCCCATCCATCCGACCCAATCATTCGCTCATCGAGCCGCAAACCATGAATATAGAGGTCAATTCCAAGCGCGGTCAGAAGCGGTAGCCAGAATGCGGGATGCCTGAATATCGCCCAGACACGCGCAATCGCCCTCTCCATGAACATCCCCCAAGAACCGATCTAGCCGGAAGCGAACTGCCGAAAATAGGCAATCGTCTTCTCCAGGCCCTCCTCGAGCCCGACACGA